>Ga0068859_100007827_pt1 | contig 10848 bp, 2 predicted proteins | sample KBSSwiS22_FD_66585 | JGI IMG/M metagenome (GOLD analysis project Ga0068859, IMG submission 66585) | Switchgrass rhizosphere microbial communities from Kellogg Biological Station, Michigan, USA - KBS Switchgrass S2-2 | ecosystem: Host-associated > Plants > Roots > Rhizosphere > Soil ... | reverse complement strand
GCTGCCAGGCGCGATCATTCGCGACACACTTTTTGACAGTCCTGTTGAGCAGGAGGCCAGCAGCAGATCCTGGTCGTGGGATTCGTATAGCTCCGAAGATTTCTATCCAACCAGTGGCGAAGAATACGACACCTACGATCGCTATTCTAATCTTGATGACAGCTACGAAAGGACGATCAATGATCCATACGACGCGCGTGTCAGTGAACGCGTCGAGCCCGGTCGAAATCCACAGGCTGCGGAACTGGAACATCAATTCCTCACCGGCTTGCAAAACGTTCTGAGCCCGGCGGGAGCTTCCGCAGTTGCAGTCGCAACCACACCACACACCAGCAAGGGTCCGCTGTTTGTAGAGTTTCGCAAGGTCGCGATTTTCAATCTGCAATCACCCGGAAGTTTGCGACGTGAGTTGTTGGAACAGACTGTGGCGCAGGGAGCTCAGGCTCGTCTGACAGTCGTCAGTTCCGCGTCGCAGCCGAGATGGGAAAACCATGATGTCTGGCGTTCCCTGGATCTCCCGATGCTCGGTTGGGAAATCTGTTACACGCTCAAAGACAACATGCTGATCGTTTCGAACAGTAACGAAATGATGAAAGCAGTGCTGGGGCCGCATGAGAAACAGTCGAACGTTTCTGCCGATATCGATGAGTTGACAATCATTCGTTTCGATCTACGCAAGGAGTCGTTTGACGACATCGTCAACGTACTCGACGCTGGCGCGATCAAACACCAACAGGCAAATAACCCGGATATCAAAACCTCGCAGGAATTCTTTTCCGGCAACATCAGCAGCCTGCTGAACGCCGCTTCCGACCTGAGTCGCATCGAGATCAAGCGAAAGTCAGTGGGAAACAATTTGCGTGAAGAGATTGAGTTGGTGATGAAGTAGGACGGTCTTTGCACGAAAAGAGATTCTTCTTTGCGATCTCTGCGTATCTCTGTGATCTCTGCGCTAAATGATTTCTCGAGAGATACGCAGAGATCGCAGAGAAGACTATCGTCTCTAAAGAGACGCTTAGTTTGTAGTTCCCAATGCGGTTCAGTTCAGCCAACAAAAAGTTGAAGATCAGTGCAAAAATTCACTCGTTTGTCTGGTCCAAGACTCAGTCGCATTACTGACAGACAAGTCACGGCAAACATCCACATAATAACCACCTCCCCCCTTTATTATCTCGATCAACCCCGCGGTTGTAGTACGTGGGAAACGTGTCGGCACAGGCTATCCCGTGGAGTACTTCCGCGTGGTCCAAGGTGATGGATGGGAATCCAAAAATCCTACCTTGAGCCCAGCGATACGAATCAGCCAGCGAATCGTTAAAGACTAGCTGGCCTTTGCCTGGAGATGCGCGAGCGCAGTACCTCTCGTATCTCGCTCTCCAAATAAAGAGTTCAATCGCGTAGCCACGGGGCTAAAGTGGCGGTAGCCTGCCTTCTTCCAACACAACAGTGACAAACGACGATCTGATCCTGGCGAGGAACACGCCTCTAACAGGAGCCTTCAGTCATCACCGTCTCAAGCGGGTGCTGCTGGCTGTGGTGATCTTAGGTTTTTCAGCCGGACTCGGTCTTCTCTCGATCGCTTCGCTGACTCCACCAGCTATCAAGGTCAACGCGCCGTTGACTGAGTTCTCTTCAGCGCGCGCGCGGGAATACTTGCTGGCTATTACGGTGAAGCCGCATCCGATCGGTTCACCAGGACATGCCGAAGTACGCGACTTCATCCTCGGTGAATTAGTTAAGATCGGATTACAGCCGCAAGTGCAGACGACAACTGCCATCAATACCCACTGGAATCCTCCTTATCGCGCCGCCACTGTCCAAAATATCGTCGCGAAACTCCAGGGCACGGCCAATACGCGCGCAGTCCTGCTCGTTGCGCACTACGATGCAGCGCAGTTAAGCCTCGGAGCCAGCGATGACGGCGCCGCGGTAGTGAGTTTGCTCGAAACGCTACGCGCCTTGAAAGCAAGCGCTCCTTTAAAGAACGACGTGATTTTTCTCGCGACAGATGGCGAAGAGGCCGGGCTACTCGGCGCAACGGCATTTGTTCAGCAGCATCCCTGGGCCAAAGATGTCGGCGTGGTGCTCAATTTTGAAGCACGCGGAGACCATGGCCCATCAATCATGTTTGAAACCAGCGACGATAACGGCTGGTTGATTGACGAGTTTGCTGAATCTGTAAGCTCGCCGGTAGCCAATTCACTCTCAACGGATATTTACAAGCACCTTCCGAACGACACCGATTTCACTGTGTTCAAACGGGCCGGCATGAACGGTCTGAATTTCGCCTACATTGAAGGTACAAACGTTTATCACTCCAATCTCGACAATATGGCCAACCTCGACGAGCGGAGTTTGCAGCAACATGGGATGTATGCACTCGCTCTTGCTCGCGGCTTTGGAAACTCAGATCTCAATCGACCAGCCAGCAGCAGTAACGATGTTTACTTCGACCTGTTCGGAAGCAAGTTGATTCATTACTCGCGCACAACAGCGCTCGTGCTTTCGATTCTCGTAGCGCTCATCACTCTCGGCGCGATCGTTTTGGGTTTAAGGCGAGGGCTATTGACGTGGTCAGGTCCGTTCTTAGGATTTCTAGCCCTGTTGCTCAGCATGATTGCCGCCACGTTACTCGTGATGTTGGTATGGTGGGCGCTCGATAAATTCGCGGTTTCACGAGCGCCCTTTCAGCAGGGAGATACCCGGACAAACCATCTGTACCTGATTGGCTTCGTTCTGATCGCTGTCGCCGCCACCACGATTGTCTACAGCCTGTTCAGAAAGAAGGTGAGCGTTGACAACCTGGCTATCGGCGCGCTCGTCTGGTTTTTGCTTTTGATGATTCTCGCGCACATTTATTTTCCGGGTGGAAGTTACCTCCTGGTATGGCCGCTTTTGTCGGGGCTGATCGCCTGGATTCTCAAGTTCGCTTTGCCGGCGGGAAAGTTGTCTTTAACTAAACTCTGTCTCATTTCCGCCGTCTGCGCAGCGCCGGGCGTCATCTTAATATCGCCACTGATTTACCAGACCTTTGTCGCTGTCGGAATCAGCCAGACCAGTTTGATCGTAGTTCCCGTTACGCTGCTTCTCGGGTTGTTGGTAGTCAACTTCGAGCTCGTGGCAAGTAGTTTCAGGTGGTTGTTGCCAGCCGCTTCGACACTCGCTGCCGTTTGCTTCATTGCGGTGGCGCTCTTACAACCTGAATTCAGTCAGCAGGAACCCAAAACCAATGAAATCTTTTATGTGTTGAATGCTGACACGGGTAAGGCTGTATGGGCCACTGGCGATGCGCGTCCGGATGAATGGACTTCTCAATTTCTGTCCGCTAATGCATCCGCGGCGCCGCTGCACGATCTTCCGTGGCTAGACGAGCAAGTGTTTCTGCAACAGTCCGCTCCGGGTGCAACTCTGGCCGGCCCGGAGCTCAAGGTCATCGACGATCAAATTCAGGATCAGACAAGACTCATCCGCATGCGTGTCAGCTCAGCTCAGGACGCTGCGCAGCTCTTTATCTATTCCGGCACGGAGATCTCCGAAGCGTCTATCAATGGTCAACCACTGGCTAAACGACCAGACGCACCCGCCTGGCAGAAGGACCAGATGCTGATCTACTCGGCGCCTCCACGAGAAGGTATCGAACTCGTTCTCAAGACTAAATCCTCCGAGCCGCTGAACATGAAGGTGGTGGCTCGATCATTTCAATTTCCGGAAATATCAGGCTTAACAATCAAAGCCAGGCCGAGTGACATCGTGCCGACGCCCTTCAGTTACAGCGACTCAACTTTCGTCAGTAAGAGTTTTTTGTTTGCTCAAAACAGATAGACCTCTGCGTAATCTCTGCGTCCTCTGCGCCTCTGCGGTAAAAAGAAACGAAAAAGCATGTAAACCGCAGAGGCGCAGAGGACGCAGAGATTACGCAGAGAACTTTACATCTCAGGAGTGTTTCAATGAGTGACTTGCAATTAATAGAAGCTGTGAAGACAGGTCAGCCAGCTAAGGTTCAAGCAGCCTTGAACGCCGGCGCTGACGTCCATCAGCAGGATGAGCAAGGCTGGACCCCTTTAAACTGGGCCGCGGGAAAAGGAAACGTGGAAATTGTGAGTTTGCTGCTTAATCGCGGCGCCGACGTTTTTCGAACCGGCCAAGATCAAAGAACTCCTTACAAGATTGCTCTCGCAGCAAAACATACCGACGTCGCTCGACTGTTGAAAGAAGCTGAGTCTGCTGCAAACGGAGCGAGCGGTGATTCCTCATCGAGGGATTATGCGCGAGCTTATTTGCTCGGGGACTTGCGGAAGTTCAGTGACTGGCGTGAGGAGAAAATTAATTGGAAGGATATCGATCGCGCGGATGAGAATGGAAACTCCCGCGAGCTCTCTGACGATGAGGTGGTTTTCCTCCAGGAAGATTTCACCGTTACGCAGCTTATCTGGCCCGGTGAAAACGTCATCTTCAATCGCACTACTCCAGAGTGGATAGATTTTTGTACGCAAGAGCTGCAGTTCAAAGTTCCTGACGACTTTGACTTGATCGCCTCAAACCCGGCAGCGAAATCGGCCGAAGCCAACTAACTGTAATCCGGGTCTGATGAGTCTTATCCCAACGACACTCGTCGAGCTTTTGCGTGCACGCGCTGGGTCTCATCCCGACAAGAATGCCTACACATTCTTGATCGACGGAGAAACAGCGGACACCAGTCTGTCTTATGGCGAGCTAGACCAGCGAGCCCGCGCGATTGGCGCGAGGCTGCAGAGTCTAAACGCTAAAGATCAGCCTGTATTATTACTCTACCCGCCAGGGCTCGAATACATCGCGGCCTTCTTCGGTTGCCTCTACGCGGGAGCAGTCGCCGTTCCGGTGTACCCACCAACGTCGCAACGGTCGCTGCCGCGTCTCTGGTCGATCATCAAAGATGCGCGCCCGCGCGTAGCGCTCACCACCGAGCAAATCTTCTCGAATCTCCCTCTTCATAATATTGGCCAGTCGCATCTCCAGGAGCTTCCGTGGGTGACGACTGACAATCTCGATATCGATCTCGCAAGCCAGTGGCGGAATGAAACCCTGCAGGGCCAGTCGCTGGCGTTCATTCAGTACACTTCCGGATCTACAGCCACGCCCAAAGGTGTCGTGCTCACCCATGACAACCTCCTGCACAACCAGCGCATGATTCAGATTGCTTTCGAGCAAACTGAGCAGTCCATCATCCTCGGCTGGTTGCCGCTCTACCATGACATGGGTCTGATCGGAAACGTGTTGCAATCGATGTATTGCGGCGCGCGCTGCGTCTTGATGTCGCCGCTCAGTTTTATGCAGCGGCCCTTGCGTTGGCTCCAGGCGATCTCGCGTTACCAGGCAACTACGAGTGGCGGGCCAAACTTCGCTTACGACCTGTGCGTGCGCAAGATTGGACCGGGGGAGAGAGAAGATCTGGATCTGCGAAGTTGGAGCGTTGCCTTTAACGGCGCCGAGCCGATCCGTAGCGGCACGATCGACCGATTTGTCGCAGCGTTCGAGCCGTGCGGTTTTCGTCGCGAAGCTTTCTTCCCGTGCTACGGCCTGGCTGAAGCGACGCTCTTTGTCTCTGGCGGTTTGAAGTCCGCCCCGCCGGTCGTTACGACAGTGAAGCGCACGGCGTTGGAGACGAACGAAGTTGTTGCGGCGGATGCAGGTGATTCAGACGCGACGTCGTTAGTCGGCTCGGGACACAGTTGGCTGGATCAGGAGATCCGAATCGTCGATCCAGTGTCATTAAACGAATGCCATTCAGGCGCGATCGGTGAAATCTGGGTGGCTGGTCCTCACATCGCGGGGTCTTACTGGAATCGACCAGAAGAAACCGAAGCGACTCTCAAGGCTTACATCGCAGACATGGGACCGTTTCTGCGCACCGGCGATCTCGGATTCATGCAGGCAGGAGAACTGTTCGTTACGGGGCGCGCAAAGGACCTGATCATCATTCGTGGTCGGAACTATTTTCCGCAGGACATTGAGTTAACGAGCGAAAACAGTCATGCAAGTTTGCGAGCGGGTGGCGGAGCGGCATTTTCGATCGACGTGTCGGGCGAAGAGCGCCTGGTAGTGCTGCACGAGATCGATCGACGTCACAACTCGGATTTGAACGACGTAATCGGCGCGATTCGCCGGGCAGTAGCTGAAGAATATGAGTTGCAGACCCACGCTATAGCTTTGCTCAAGGCCGGAAGCCTACCAAAGACGTCGAGCGGCAAGATTCAACGTCATGCCTGCCGGGCCGGTTTTCTGAAAGGCGAGTTTGAGGCGCTCGCAACGTGGCAAGCGAATGTGGAAACCGTTGATGTAAATACCGCGGCGGCGGTTGAAAGCACTGCTGATCGGAGTGCGATCGAACAATGGCTGGTTGAGGCTTTAGCGACGCGGCTGCGAGTCGATCCTTCTGAGATTCAGAGTGATCGACCCGTGACCTATTACGGTGTGGATTCGCTGATGGCGGTGGAGCTTATGCACACCATGGAAACGTCTTTTGGTGTCAATATTACTGTGGCCGATCTGCTGCAAAGCTCCAGTCTGGCCGAATTGGCGGCACGCGTATTCGATTCGTTGCAAAGTCGCTCCGAGCAGATTCAAATACCCTTAACACCGCAAGCCCGACCAAGAGAATCAGAACTCTCTTATGGCCAGCGAGCACTATGGTTCCTGCATCAACTTGCTCCTGAGAGCGCTGCCTACAACCTTTCGGCTGCGGCGCGCATTCATTCGACTCTAGACGCAACGGCGCTGCAACAGTCTCTCCAGATGTTGATTGACCGCCATCCTGCGCTGCGCACAACTTTTCCGGTGGAAGCAGAGACACCGGTACAACGCGTTAACGACTTCGTCACGATTAATCTTAACCAGGAAGATACCAGCCAATTGCACGAGTCTGCGTTCGCAGACTACGTAAAAGAGGAAACAGTTCGTGCCTTCGATCTCAGCAACGGACCACTCCTTCGCGTAAGTATCTTCGAGCGTACAACGCAGGAGTACGTGCTGCTATTCGTCGCGCACCACATGGTGGCCGATTTCTGGTCGATGGCGCTGCTCATTAACGAGCTGATAACAATCTATCAAACACAAACAGCGGGCTCGACCACCGAGCTTGCGCCGCTCTCGGTCAATTATCTCGACTATTCTCGATCGCAGGTAGAGTTGCTGGCTGGACCAGAAGGTGAACGGCTTTGGGACTACTGGCAAAAGCAGTTGAGCGCCGCGCAGACAGTACTCAATTTACCGACCTGCCGGCCAAGACCCCCCGTGCAGACCTATGCCGGAGCTAATGAGCGCTTTCGTCTTGATAAAGAGTTAACCGCAAAACTCAAGCAACTTTCTCAGGATCACAACAGCACTCTTTACACGACCCTGCTCGCTGCATTTCAGATCTTGTTGTATCGCTATACCGGACAAGAGGATTTTTTGGTTGGCACTCCGACATCGGGCCGTCGCGCCGCTGCGTTTCGCACAGTTGCCGGTTGCTTCATGAATCCAGTAGTCCTCCGCGCGCGTGTCTCTCCTGAGATGACATTCGAATCGTTCCACGGCGACGTGCGTCAGACAGTACTCGAGGCCCTCGAGCACGAGGAATATCCCTTTGGTCTGCTGGTCGAGCGGCTTCAGCTCGAACGCGACCCCAGCCGCACACCTCTATTTCAGATCATGTTTTCGTGGCAGCAATCGCCGTTGCCGCAACAACCGGAATTGTCGTCCTTTGCCCTCGGCGAAAGCGGCAAGCAGATGGACATCGGCGGTCTTGTGTTGGAACCGATGCCGTTGGATCAACCGGTCGCGCAGTTTGATCTCACGTTGCTGATGGCGGAAGTCGGAGACGAGCTCGCGGGTGTGATGCAGTACAACACGGATCTCTTCGACGCCGCGACGATCTCAAGTCTCGCTCAACATTTCCAGGTCTTGCTCGCGGGCATTGTTAGCGATCCACAGAAACGAGTCGTTGACCTTCAACTCCTGACGCCGCTCGATGCAAAACTGTTGCTGAAGGATTTCAACGACACTGTCGCTGACTATGACGAAGAGCTTTGCCTGCACGAGCTTTTCGAAGAGCAAGTCAAACGCACCCCGAATCAAACAGCCCTGGTCTTTCGAGATCGTGAATACACATACAGCGAGCTGAATCGCCGCGCCAATCAGTTAGCTCACCATTTGAAAAAGCTCGGTGTTGGACCGGAAGTCTGCGTCGGTATCTGTCTCGAGCGTTCCCCCGAAATGGTCGTGGGCTTGCTCGGCATACTTAAAGCCGGAGGCGCTTATCTACCGCTCGACCCGCAGTATCCGCAGGATCGCCTGGCCTACATGCTGGCCGACTCAGAAGCGCGCGTGCTGTTGACGCAAAGCGATCTGACGTTGGATTTAACTGCTGATGTGCGGCGAGTTTGTCTCGATCCCCGGGCGGATTTCGTTGGGGAGCCTGAAGAAAATCCGTCGAGCGAAAGCACGGCGCAGAATTTGGCTTACGTGATCTACACCTCGGGTTCAACCGGACGGCCCAAGGGTGTGATGATCTCGCATCGCAACGTGGTCAACTTCTGCGCCGGCATAGATCGCTGCTTCGGATCGCAGGAGATTGGAACGTGGCTGGCGGTGACGAGCATCTCTTTCGACATCTCCGTGCTCGAGTTGCTATGGACTCTGACGCGCGGCTTCAAGGTCGTAATACAGTCAGAAGCGGAAACCGCGTCCGCGACGATCGAACAGTCGAAAACAACTTCATCGCGACGAAGCATCGACTTCAGTCTGTTCTACTTTGCAAGTGAAGAGAATGGATCTCCGGAAGATCGATACCGTCTCCTGATGGAGGGCGCAAGGTTTGCCGACGAACACGACTTCACCGCGGTTTGGACGCCGGAGCGTCACTTCCACGAATTCGGTGGTCTGTATTCAAACCCTGCTTTGACCAGCGCCGCGCTCGCGACGATCACGAAGCGAGTTCAACTGCGCGCCGGCAGTGTGGTGCTGCCGCTTCATCATCCGATCCGTGTCGCGGAAGAGTGGGCGTTTGTGGATAACATCTCGCACGGTCGCGTAGCGGTTTCCTTTGCATCAGGTTGGCATAGCGACGACTTCGTTTTTTCGCCGGAAAACTATCCCGATCGCAAACAGCTCATGTTGCGGCAGCTCGAAACAGTGCGAAGCCTTTGGCGCGGCGACGCCATGAGCTTCGAAGGCGGCGCGGGCAACGACGTCGAGATCAAAATTCATCCGCGACCGATTCAACCGGAGCTCCCATTCTGGATCACAACCGCCGGACATCCGGACACCTTTCGCGCGGCTGGTGAGGCGGGAGCCAATCTGCTCACACACCTGCTGGGCCAGACTGTGGAAGAGCTTGCTGAGAAGATTGAGATCTACCGGCAATCGTGGCGGCGGCAAAAGGGAAGCGCAGAGAAGCCGTTTGTGACTCTCATGCTGCACACCTTCGTCAGCTCCGATCTCGCATACGTCGCGGAAAAAGTGCAGGGACCTCTGTGTCGCTATCTGGCCAGCTCAATCGGCCTGGCGAAAAACTTTCTCCGTAGCCTCGGACACGAAGTTGCAGATGAGCTGACGGCTGACGATCTCGAGGCCCTCCTGGCCCACGCTTTCGATCGTTACTATCAAACGAGCGGTCTATTCGGCACGCCGGAAACATGCATGGAGATGGTTGACCGCCTGAAGCTCGCAAACGTCGATGAAGTCGCGTGTCTGATCGACTTCGGCGTTGATGTCGACTCTGTCATTTCCAATCTGATTTACCTGGACCGGCTTAGAAAACGCAGCCAGGTCAAAGTTGAGGAAGGCGACTACTCGATCGCAACTCAAGTGGCGAAACATGGTGTGACGCACATGCAATGTACGCCCTCGCTCGCGCGGCTGCTGCTACTCGACTCTTCCTCACGTGGGGCAGTTACAAACTTGCAGCACCTTTTGCTGGGCGGGGAGGCCGTCCCAAGCGAGCTCGTGGCCGAGCTGAAAACATTGACCCTCGCCACCGTGCGCAATATGTATGGTCCAACGGAAACGACGATTTGGTCCACTACTTATACCGGCGACTGCGGCCCACAAACGATGCCGATCGGCAAGCCGATGGCGAATCAAAGTGTCTATGTGCTCGATAAACGAATGGCTCCAGTTCCTCTGGGGGTGACGGGCGAGCTATACATCGGCGGAGACGGCGTAAGCAGAGGTTACTGGAAGCAGGCGGATTTGACTGGCGAACGTTACGTGCCGGATCCGTGGAACGCACAAGGCGGGGCGCGCATGTACCGGACCGGCGATCTCGTACGCTATCGACCTGACGGCAGCCTGGAGTTTTTAGGACGAGTAGACAGCCAAGTGAAACTTCGCGGTCATCGCATTGAGCTCGGTGAGATCGAGATGGTGCTCAGGCAACACGAATCCGTCCGCGAGGCAGTCGTTGCAATTAAAGAGCTCACGCCCGGCGACAGTAGTCTCGTTGCTTACATTGTTCCGCAGCAATCCGCGGGCAAGGGCAGGGAGCTTTTAGACGTCGCGCATCACGGCAGTTTTCAAACGAGCATCATCTATAAGGAAGTGTTTGAAGACGAGGTCTATCGAAAGCACGGGATTGTTTACGAAGATGGTGACGTCATTTTCGACGTGGGCGCAAACATCGGACTCTTCACGCTCTTCGCACGACGACAGTGTCCGACGGCGCAGATCTATTCTTTCGAGCCGCTGCCGCCTAACTTCGAGTTGTTGCGAGCAAACGTCACTCGTCACAACGCTAACGCACAGCTCTTCAATTATGGTTTGTCCAATAGCTCAGCGATTACGAACTTCACTTTCTATCCAGAGGCGGCAGGGCTTTCGGGTCGCACTGCA
>Ga0068859_100007823_pt1 | contig 10849 bp, 10 predicted proteins | sample KBSSwiS22_FD_66585 | JGI IMG/M metagenome (GOLD analysis project Ga0068859, IMG submission 66585) | Switchgrass rhizosphere microbial communities from Kellogg Biological Station, Michigan, USA - KBS Switchgrass S2-2 | ecosystem: Host-associated > Plants > Roots > Rhizosphere > Soil ... | reverse complement strand
TCAGGAACGGCGATGACACGGAGGACGTTCACAGGTTTGCGACAGGTGTGATGGACATAGCCTTGCTGCCGGTGGTCGCTGCATTGCTGCTTGATTTCTATGTGCTCGGCGGAAAGACCTGGGGAAAGAGGGGCGGTGTCCTCATAGCCGTAACCATCGCAACCATCGCACTCTCCTTATGGTATGGCTATCCTATAATCGATAGGTGGCGTCAACGTGCATTACGACCCGAAAATCGTCGTTCGAAGGATGCGAAGGAGGGCCGTGAGATGGAAAAAATTGCGATACACAAGAAGGTCGAACAGGTGCTGACCGAGGCCAGAGTCGTCCTGCCGGGCGCGCAGGCGTTAATGGGTTTTCAATTTGCCACCATTCTGCTGGAATCTTTTGACAAGTTGCCTGCATCATCAAAAAACATTCATATGCTTAGCCTGGGATTGATGGGCCTGACCGTGATTCTCTTAATGACCCCGGCCGCCTACCACCGCATTGTCGAAAGAGGAGAAGATACCGAACGATTCCACAATATCGCCACGCGGCTGCTGGTGGCTTCAATGGTGACATTACCAATGGGAATAAGCGGTGACTTATTTGTCGTCGTGCGGAAAGTGACCCGGTCAATGTCATTGTCGATTGCAAGCAGTCTGGCAGCGCTAGCGGTTTTTTATGGACTGTGGTTTGGGTTTAATCTTTATCGCAGGAAATATCCGGTGTGAGAGGTAATCAAAGGAGGATAGATTATGCAAAACGATTCCGGCCAAAATCTTTCAATCTGGATGGATACGGCAGAGGTTCCTGCGCTGGCACGGCTCACCAAAAATGTCGATGCAGATGTATGCGTAGTTGGAGCCGGGATTGCCGGAATGACGACCGCTTATTTGCTCGTGCGCGAGGGTAAATCCGTAGTAGTGGTCGACGACGGGCACATTGGCGGGGGGATGACCGAACGCACTACGGCGCATTTGGCAAATGCGCTGGATGACCGCTTCTTCGAGCTTGAGCGGCTGCACGGCGAGAAGGGCGCGCGGCTCGCAGCCGAGAGCCACTCCGCGGCGATTGACCTGATCGAATCCATCACGACTACAGAAAAGATTGATTGTGATTTCGAGCGGCTCGACGGTTATCTGTTTGTCCCACCGGGCGAATCAACTGAGATACTGGATCGCGAACTCGCGTCGGCGAATCGGGCGGGATTACAGTTGGAACGGGTCGAACGGGCTCCCCTGCCGACCTTTGACACGGGCACTTGCCTGCGTTTCCCGAACCAGGCTCAGTTTCACCCGCTGAAATATCTAATCGGGCTCGCCCTGTCGATCGAGCGTGACGGCGGGCGCATCTTCACGGGAACGCACGTTGAAGAAATAAAAGGTGGTTCTCAGGCGCGTATCAAAACGAGCGAAGGGCACCTTGTCACCGCGCGCGCAGTCGTTATAGCAACTAATACCCCTGTCAATGATCTGGTCGCTATCCACACCAAGCAAGCCCCATATATGACCTACGTGATCGGCGCCCAGGTGCCGCGAGGGTCAGTGACTCGTGCTCTCTACTGGGACACACCTGACCCATATCATTACGTGCGATTGCAAAGTGTGAATGGCTCTCAAGCGGAGCCGTATGATGTCTTGATCGTCGGCGGTGAAGACCATAAGACCGGGCAGGAAGATGACGCGGAAGACCGGTACGGGCGGCTCGAAGCATGGACGCGGGAGCGATTCCCGATTACCGAGCGGATTGAATACCGCTGGTCGGGGCAGGTAATGGAACCCGTAGATGGTCTTGCCTTCATCGGAAGGAATCCGCTTGATGCAGATAATGTGTACATTGCGACCGGTGACTCCGGCAACGGGATGACACACGGCTCGATCGCGGGCCTGCTGCTGACGGATATGATTCTCGGACGGGATAATGAGTGGGCTACCTTATATGATCCGACTCGCAAAACGCTGCGCGCCGCATATGATTTCGCGAAAGAGAACCTGAACGTCGTCGCGCAGTTCGCGGATTGGGCGACAGGGGGCGACGTCGACTCTTCCGAAGAGGTGGCACCGGGCGAGGGAGCCGTGATTCGGCGAGGGCTCACCAAGGTCGCCGTATACCGCGACGAGCAGGGCGCGCTACACGAGCGCTCGGCGGTCTGCACCCATCTCGGCTGCATCGTGGCCTGGAACGGGGATGAAAAGACCTGGGATTGCCCGTGCCACGGTTCGCGCTTTGACTCATTCGGCAAAGTGATCAACGGGCCGGCAATTAGTGATCTCAGGCGCCTGGAGCACAGTGATGACGAACCGCAGATGCCCCAGCCAGACGTAATTTCTTGAGGTATCAAAACAAAGACTCCGCCCTGGCTCGCGAGCGGTCTTACCGCTGCTATCCGAATCTGAGACGAATCGTTGGCTCGCCGCAATCGGCCAGGTGCTGTCGCTGATGCGGAGGAATATAGAGTGAAACCAGCCATTGCACGACCAGCGTTTTTCGCCGGCGTAATCTCAATCGCACTTTTTACCCTCTCGTTGGGGCCTATCCGGGATTCTGTCCGCGGAGCGGGTGACGCGTGCAGGCCTCCTGAAATTCGCTTCGACGCCAATCGCAATGGGTCCATCGAATTCGGCGAATCAGACATTTCGCACGGATACGCGCCATTTCGCTTCTGGCTCAATAGTGACCGGGATGGATTGGATTTCACGGACCTGTTCCAGGCCTCGGATTTGGATCCCAGCGAGGGGTCACCTAATTCAAGCGACGATGCGATTGACACCTCGAGAGACCTTGAAGACTTCGCTACAGTGGCAATCCGACTGCCAACGCAGTTTGATCCAAGTGATCATGCGTGGGTAGTTGAAGTTTACATTACACCGGTAACCGGGGATCCCGCGATCCGGCTCTTTCCAGCGGCGGCCCCTGGTACAGGATATCTCACGAGTCCATCGGTGGCTCAATCGCAAGTGAGTCTGAGCCGATCGCGACGCGGAATTCGTATCGGTTCATTAGCGGTTCGTCTCGATAATTCGTTGTTTGCGAATTCGGAGCGAGTCGCGTACTTCATATTTGAGGGGCTGTCAAAGGGTAGCGGGCCGCTTACAGTCCATTTGTACAAGGCCGGGCAGTGCGACTCCAGTGATCAGGGAGCGTATTTAGACCTGGCAGAAGCTGTCGACTTCTATGATCACTGGACAGTGGGAGACACTACTCAGAACGGGCCTCACGCTCCACAGCTCCTTCATGCCGTTCAGAATGAAGAGTCGTTCACCAACGACTACGTGCTATTTGTGCATGGCTGGAACCAGCAACCCTGGAAGCGTCGCGCTTTCGCGGAAACGGCATACAAGCGAATGTGGCACCAGGGATTTCGCGGGCGCTTTGGTCTGTTCAGCTGGCCTACGGAATGGGTGCCTCTCCCCTTTATAACTCACTTGTCGTTTGATCGGAGTGAGCTCCGCGCGTGGATGTCGGCGCCAGGATTGCTGGAGGTCCTGCTCGATCCTAAACTGCAGCACTACGCAGGGCGAATCAGAGTTGTGGCACATAGCCTGGGCAATGTTGTCGTCAGCGAGGCCCTCAGACTTGGTGCGGAAACCGGCCGATCTCAGCTTGTCCATACCTATATCGCCACTCAAGCTGCCGTTGCCGCTTCAGCCTATGACCCCACAGTGGGACCGGCGCCAGACGTCTACTCCCGCTATCCCGTGGGACGTGAATACTACTTTTCACGATTGGGGCGGGTCGCGGAGAATATCGTTAACTTCATCAATGAAGACGATTTCGCGCTTGGCTTCTGGCGGCTCAATAACGGGTTGAAGCCTGAGCGAATCCTGGGTTACAGGTACAACAGTCGGAGTGAGCAGTTCTTCAGAAACTCAATGCTTCTACGATTTCCTGACAATCGATACGAAATCTTCTCGTTCGCGGCGCGAAGCTCAAGTGATCCACTGGGCGCCACTCAGGTACGTGGTGTGGTGAATCGAACCGTCGACCTTAAGAAGGAGTTCGGATTCGGCGCGTCCCCCTCAGACCACGTTGGGCAGTTCATGGGTGGCATACAGACCATTGGCCCATACTGGGCGAGACTGCTTAAGGAGATGAACGTGCAGCGCTGAGATTTTTAAGTCGCGTGAAAATGGTAGCGCAAACTGTTAGTTTGCGCGTTCGCCGGTTGCGCTTCACTCGACCACTGGCTAATTCCCACAGCGCCGCCGGCGCCGATGCGCCAGGCTAGAGCCAGGCGCTCCCAGGCGCGAGCCGTTTCCTGGGAGCGCCTGGCTCCAGCCTGGCGCGAGACGAAGTGGCCAATACTCCAGGCGCAAACTGTTAGTTTGAGCGTTCGCCAAGCTCGAGTATGGCCCCGAGCAGCAAACCGACTGTAGTGGCCAAAAAGGGCCAAACTCCAGTCCCGGTCGTGAACAGGATGTGTCAAAAAGAGTGCCGGCTCGTCTATTTTGTTTTCTTCGGATAGATCGACTTGCAGGTCCGGTGACCCGGGCATCTCCCAGCAGCAAAACGGCTGGCTATAGAAAAAAAAGATGACATCGAAGTTTTGACCACAGCCTCGGGAGTGACTGGAGGATCATGCAGACTCTTTGGCAAGGCTTGCGCTATGGCGCGCGAGTGTTGATGAAGAAACCAGGCTTCACTCTGATTGCAGTGATTATGCTGGCATTGGTTATCGCGCGAACACAGCCATAAGGTTTTCGCCCCCGCGTTCTTGAAGCTTAGAATCAATATCCGCCCTGGTATTTCAGCTTTTTTGACAGAAACGCTGGCAACCTGTATTCTGTAAGAAAGTGCCACAGTACCACTTTCTTACAGGAGTAGATTTATGTCTATCATCATCAGAGTCAAAACCAAGGGTCAAGTAACTATACCCACATCGCTGCGCACGCGGCTCGGCGTATCTGTGGGGGATCTTTTGGAAGCCCAGGTCGAGGGCCACGTGATCACGCTCACGCCAAAAACGCTCATTGACAAAAGGCTCGCAGAAGCATTGGCAGACATCAAAGCCGGCAGGTTGAATGGGCCGTTGGATTCAGCTGAAGAGCTGCTGGCTTCCCTGAACCGCAGAGAAACTGCGAAGCGCCCCAGGAAAACTACCACTCGACGCAAATGAAGCTCTTCTATACTCAGCGGTTTGAGCAAAGTTATGACGAGGCTCCCGCAAATGTAAAACGAGCATTCGCCAAGCAGGCACAGTTTTTGGCAGCCAACCTCAGACACCCCTCACTGAAGGCCAAGAAATATGATGTAGCAAACAATATCTGGCAGGCTCGCGTGAATCGCGATTGGCGGTTTATTTCCAGATTAAAGGAGACACGTACTTTCTCCTCGACATAATTCCACACCCCAAATAACCGAAAAGTGTCTGATCGAGTCCTCCCATCATGCTCCATGCGCAGATTTGGCCACGCTATTTGGCTCGTTCATTAGACTACTTCCGCAAGGCACGAAACGCAGGTGCGCACTCTCAAAGTTCAAGACTGCCGCGAAGCCTTGCGAGGTCACGTTGTGGCGGGGCGCCGAAGAGTTTTTTGTAATCGCGGCTAAAATACGACGGGTCCTCATAGCCGACGCGGCCCCCGGCGCTGGCCGCGTCCAGGTCTTCGCTGAGCATCAGACGGCGTGCCTCCTGCAGCCGTATCTGCTTCTGGAACTGCAAAGGGCTCATCGCCGTGACGGATTTGAAGTGATGATGGAAGCCGGAAACGCTCATTCCGAGTTCGTGCGCGATGTCATCCATTCTCACCGGCTGGTCAAAGTTTTTGCGCAACAGGCTGATCGCTTTGGAAATGCGGTGTGTGTCTGCGCCTAAAGCCAGCAGGTGGCTGAGCCGCGCACCCTGCCCACCCACCAAAAGCCGGAAAACGATCTCCCGGATGATGAGCGGCGCGAGAACTCTGCCTTCAGCCGGCGTTTCGAGCAGCCGGACCAATCTGACAACCGCGTCCAATAGATTGGCGTCCATTGGGCTGACGTCCATTGCCTTCAGGGTTATATGGCCCTTTTTCGGTTCGATGCCGGATTCCACCATGACTGAAGCGACAAGAGAGGCATCCAGGTTTAGCCGGAAACCGAGATAGGGCCGCTCTTTTGAAGCTTCTTCCACCTGGAAGGTCAGGGGCAAATCGACTGTGTAGATCAAGTAGTGCCCGGGATCGTATCGAAATACTTCCTCGCCCAAAAGCGCTTGCTTGCGGCCCTGAGCGACGCCGCAAAAGGCCGGCTGGTACAGGGAATGAATTGGCTCCGTCGGTCTGGATGAACGAGCGAGGCGGAAGCTCGCGAAGACGTCCAGTGTTCCGTCTTCGGGAAGGGCTCGCGCTATTCGCTCAGCCAGTTCTTCTCTGTTGCTTTGGGTCCTTTCCGCTTCACGGTTCGTTTCTTTTGGGTTCATAATTTCATCTTAGCCACTTTGGTTAGACTCTGCACGCCCCTCGTTGAGTTTTTGCAGGATCGTACAATCATTTGCCAGTATCGTCGTATCGCCCTCGCTCCCTGAAGCTTTAGACTTTACTCAACCAATAGGACACAAGGGAGGAACTATGCAGAAACGCAAACTTGGAACCGGCAATTTGGAGGTTTCGGCTCTCGGGCTTGGATGTATGGGAATAAGCTTTGGCCTCGGCCCGGCAATTGACCGGCAGGAGGGGATTAAAGTGATTCGCGCGGCCGTCGACAGCGGGATCACGTTTTTTGATACCGCTGAAGTGTACGGCCCGTTCACGAACGAAGAAGTCGTGGGCGAAGCTCTCGCCCCGTTTCGTGATCAGGTTGTGATCGCGACGAAGTTTGGGTTTAAGCCTGCTGCCGATGGCAGCGGGCGGTGGAGTGAGTTGGATAGCCGACCGGAACACATCAAGGAAGTCGCGAATGCTTCGCTCAAGCGGCTCAAGACAGATGTGATTGACCTGTTCTATCAGCACCGGGTTGATCCGAACGTTCCCATCGAGGATGTGGCAGGAGCAGTGAGAGACCTGATTGGGGAAGGAAAGGTGAAGCACTTCGGGCTTTCGGAAGCCGGCGCAAAAACGATTCGTCGCGCGCACGCCGTTCAGCCGGTTGCCGCGCTCCAGAGCGAATACTCGCTGTGGTGGCGCGAACCGGAAGCGGAAATACTACCAACTCTTGAAGAACTCGGTATCGGCTTCGTTCCGTTTAGTCCGCTGGGCAAAGGCTTCCTGACGGGAAAGATTGACGAAAACACCACGTTCGACAGCACGGATTTTCGCAACATTGTCCCACGCTTCACACCCGAGGCTCGCAAAGCGAATCAGGCAGTGGTTGATCTAATTGCAAAGGTCGCAGAGCGAAAGAAGGCGACTTCCGCGCAAATCGCGCTCGCCTGGGTGCTGGCCCGGAAACCGTGGATCGTACCCATTCCAGGGACAACGAAGGTACACCGCCTGAAAGAAAATATCGGAGCCGTTGATGTAGAACTGACGCCGGATGATCTGCGCGAAATTGATCACGCTACTTCGCAGATCAAGGTGGAGGGCGCACGGTATCCGGAAAGTCTACAGCGATTGGTCGGTCGCTGAGCAGCAAAGAGCCTGCCCGACAGTGTCACGATCGAAAGGACGAAAAATGAAAAGCACAAAAATGAAACTGTTCATCGCGACGGTCATATCGCTTTCGCTGCTCGCTTCAGCGTCCTTCCATGCAAGTGGCCAGACAAATCGGTCAGTAGCTCCCGCTGAAGAGCCACGGACCATCAGCATCACGCGCAGCAGTTCGCAACCCCCTCAGATGAGCGAGGTCGAGAACTTCACGGGTTCAGTAGCTGTCGACCAGCTCTTACAGGCGAATGAACCGTCACGCCTTTCTGGTGCTCGCGTCACATTTGCGCCGGGCGCGCGAACCGCCTGGCACACACATCCGCTGGGTCAGACGCTCATTGTGATGGCAGGCGTGGGTTGGGTGCAGCAGCAAGGCGGTGAGAAGAAGGAGATCAAACCGGGGGATGTCGTATGGACACCGCCGGGCGTGAAGCACTGGCACGGCGCGACGGCAACCGACCGGCTGACGCAGATCGCCCTGACGGAACAACAGCCCGACGGCAAGCGGGTCGTATGGATGGAAAAGGTCAGCAATGCGCAATACAGTGCGCCGGTCCGTTCTCAAGCGACGGCATCCGCTGCGCCTACACGCTCTGCTTCTGATCCCGGTACTCAATCCAGGCCGTCGCAAGGAGCAATCGGTGATTTCTCCCCCAAGTTGGCCGAGATTACCGACAAGGTTTTATATGGGATATCTGGGAACGTCCGCAGCTCTCGAAGCGTGACCGCAGTCTGGTGACAGTGGCCGCGCTGATTGCGATGAACCGTCCCGACCAGCTTCGATCACACCTTGCGCGCGCGCGCGTCAATGGTGTAACGCAGGAGGAGTTGATCGAGACGATCACTCACATGGCGTTTTACGCGGGCTGGCCTAACGCGGTAAGCGCTATCGGAGTTGCAAGGGAAGTTTTCGAGAAGAAATGAGCCACAAAGGGCAGATCGCAGGAAAAATTGTTGGGTACCGGGGGAAATTCTATGAGCAGGAAGCAACGAAAGTCTTACATCGCCCTCTGGCTGATCGCAGCCACCCTTATTAGTTCCGCAAGCGCACAGGAGGCCAACAAGAGCCAGCCAGAGCAGGCGTCCGCCGTCGTGAAAGTCGACAGCGGTCAGCTACAGGGGGTCGAGGCCGATGGCGTGATCTCCTTCAAGGGCATTCCCTTTGCCGCGCCACCGGTCGGTGAGTTGCGGTGGCGTCCACCACAGCCGACACCGAAGTGGACAGGAGTGCGCCAGGCCGCGGAATTCGGCCCGAGCTGTATGCAGGGGCGAGGCGGGCCGCCTCCGGGCGCGGGAGCGCGCCCTGGTGCGCCTGCAGCGGCAGCACCGACTGGCGGCGCGCCTGCGGCCCAGAGGCCGTCCGAGGATTGCCTGTATTTGAACGTCTGGCGTCCGGCTGATCCGGCCGCTCGCAATCTGCCTGTGATGGTCTGGATCTACGGCGGCGGTTTCACGGGCGGTTCGAGCGCCTCGCCCATCACGTCCGGCGTCCAATTCGCCAGGCAGGGTGTCGTCCTTGTCGCCATGAACTATCGAGTTGGACGCTTCGGTTTCTTCGCGTTTCCTGCGTTGAGCAGCGAACGTCCGAATGAGAACAAGGGCAACTACGCGTACATGGATCAGATTGCCGCCTTGCAGTGGGTGCAGCGGAATATCGCCGCATTCGGGGGTAATCCGAACAACGTCACTATCTTCGGGTTCTCGGCGGGTGGTGTCTCCGTCCACAGCATGCTCGCTTCCCCGCAGGCGCGCGGACTGTTCCACAAGGCCATCGTGCACTCCGGCGGCTCGAGGGACAGCGTGCTCACCGCCCGGCCGCTGCGTGCGGACGGCGTTGACCCGAACTATCCAGTGTCGGCTGAGACGATCGGGATCAACTTCGCGAAATCAATGGGGATCGAGGGGACGGACCAGGCAGCTTTGCAAAGGTTGCGCGGCCTCAGCGCCGACGATGTCCTTCGTGGCGCCCAGCCTCAGCCCGGGGTTACTGTGCCGTCTTACGAGACGACGCCGATTCTTGATGGCAAGTTGATCACTGAGACCGCGGAGACCGCGTACAAGGCTCGCCACCAGCCTCGCATCCCGCTGATGCTTGGCAGCAACAGCGCCGATACCGCGGGCAACCGGATCAGGTCTCGGACCAAGGACGAGTTCTTCGCCCGGTACGGCCAGTGGAGCGCCGAGGCGAAGGCGGCCTACGATCCTGACGGAATGACCGACCTCGCCACGATGGTGTCGCGGGCCAACGACGACTTCGGCCAGGCCGAGCCGGCGCGCTTCGCCGCGAACGCCTTCGCTGCCAATGGTTCTCCTGTCTATTTGTATATGTTCTCGTACGTACCGTCGGCGATGCGCGAACAGGCAAGAGCGGGGTCCCCACACGGCGGCGACGTCCCCTTTGTCTTCGGCACGCTGGGCGGAGGCCGCGGCGGCGCGCCAACACCCGAGGACCTGGCGGTCTCGCGGATGGCGCAAAGCTATTGGGTCAACTTCGCCAGGACGGGCGATCCGAACGGATCGGGACTGCCAACCTGGCCGCGTCACGTCGCCGGCAGAGATCAAATCTTCACTTTCCGGCCCGATGGTTCCGCTGGTGCAGGGCCGGACGTCCGCAAGGCGCGTTTGGACGTGACCGAGAAAGTCACGGAGTCGGGCAAGCGAGCCGACCCCTAGGCTCAGCGAGCCACGGCCACTGCGAATTCGGGTGTTTATGCCCGAGCCCCGATGGAATACTGGAAAAAGAATGCCTGGAGCAACTGCAGAAGCCTGACACTCGCCATTTATTGGTCGGAGGATTGATGAGACTCAGCGCGCGAAAACTATTCCCGATACTCCTGCTCATCTCAGTCGCCGCGAGCGCACAGACGGGCGGAAAGCGCGATCTCCCTCCGCTGCAAATCAAAGAGCAGGGTAGTTTCGCTGTCGGCGGGACAGTCATCACTAATCCAGGTAAGTTCGATCCCAATCGCCCGACGCCTGACGGGCAAACGTTGCACGGTGATCATGCTTACGTGTTTTATCAGCTCCCGGTAGAGGCTCGTCAGCTTCCTCTTGTGATGTGGCATGGCTTCGGCCAGTTCTCGAAGACCTGGGAAACTACTCCGGACGGGCGTGAGGGCTATCAAAACATTTTCCTGCGCCGCGGCTTCGGCGTTTACGTTATTGACCAGCCGCGGCGCGGCAATGCAGGCCGCAGCTCTCTGCCAGGTACAGATGCGCCCACGCCCGATGAACAGGGATGGTTTGGCACTTTCCGCCTCGGTATCTGGCCCGATTTTTTCCCCGGCGTGCAGTTTTCACGCGAC
>Ga0068859_100007821_pt1 | contig 10850 bp, 11 predicted proteins | sample KBSSwiS22_FD_66585 | JGI IMG/M metagenome (GOLD analysis project Ga0068859, IMG submission 66585) | Switchgrass rhizosphere microbial communities from Kellogg Biological Station, Michigan, USA - KBS Switchgrass S2-2 | ecosystem: Host-associated > Plants > Roots > Rhizosphere > Soil ... | reverse complement strand
CCGCGCAATTCCGACCCCAAGGCGCTGACGCTCGACGAAGCGGTGAAGCTGCTGGCCGAGCGCGAGGCCAAGGGCGGCGGCAAACCCAAGCGCGGCGCGAAGAAGGCCGCCGCACCCAAGGCTGCGAAGAAGGCCGCGCCCGCGAAAAAGGCCGCACCCAAAAAGGCGCCTGCGAAAAAGAAAGCGGCGAGCGGCTGAGGCCGGGCGTTCGCCGGGGCTGATTCCGCGTTAGATGGGCCATGGCGAAGTCGCGCGTCCCCAAGGCTGTCCGATTCAAGTCCGCGCGTCCGGCGCAGGGACTGCCTGATCGCGACACCCTGCTGAAGTTCGTCCGCGAAAACCCCGACGCGCCGCGGGCGGCGATCGCCCAGGCGTTCGGGCTGAAGGGCGCCGACCGCCGCGCCCTGCGCGAATTGCTCCGCGACCTGGAGGACAGCGGCGCCCTGGTGCGCCGCGACGGGCGGCGCGTGTCAGAGACCGGCGCCCTGCCCCCGGTGGGCGTCGCCGACGTGGTGGAACGCGACACAGACGGCGAGCTTTGGGTTCAGCTCAGCGGGGCCGAGGACGCGCCCCGGGCGCGCCTGGTCCCCGACCGCGGCGAGAAGGCGGCCGGCGCGCCGGGGCTGGGCGACCGGCTGCTGGTGCGCTTCGAGCGGCTGGAGGGCGGCGAGGTCGAGGCGCGGCTGATCAAGCGGCTGGGCCAGAGCGCGCACCGCGTGCTGGGCGTGATTCGCAAGGCGCGCCGCGAGGTGCGCGTCGAACCGGTCGACCGCCGCTCGAAGCAGAGCCTAGTGCTGACCGACCCCTCGGCCCAGGACCTGCGCGACGGCGATCTGGTGCTGGCGCAGGTGGGCGGCGCCGAACGCCGCTACGGCCCGCACCGCGGCAAGGTCCTGGAGGTGGTGGGCCGGGAGGACGAGCCCCGCGCCGCCTCGCTGATCGCCATCCACACCCACAGCATTCCGATGGGCTTCACTGCCGCCGCGGAAGCCGAGGCCGAGGCCGCCCAGCCGCCGACGCTGGCCGGGCGCGAGGACCTGCGCGAGGTCCCCTTCGTGACCATCGACCCGGTGGACGCCCGCGACCACGACGACGCCGTCTACGCTTCGGCCGACGACGACCCGAAGAACCCGGGCGGCTGGGTGGTTTGGGTGGCCATCGCCGATGTGGCGGCCTACGTGCGGCCGGGCTCGGCCCTGGACGAGGAAGCCCGCGAGAAGGGCAACAGCGTCTATTTCCCCGACCGGGTGGAGCCGATGCTGCCGGAGCGGCTCTCCAACGGCCTGTGCTCGCTGCGCGAGGGCGAGAACCGCGCCTGCCTGGCGGTGCGCATGGTGTTCGGCGCGGACGGGCGCAAGCGCAGCCACCGGTTCGTGCGGGGCTTGATGCGCTCGGCCGCCAAGCTGGCCTACGAACAGGCCCAGTCAGCCATCGACGGCCAGCCGGACGACAAGACAGGTCCCTTGGTCGAGCCGATCCTGAGGCCGCTCTACGCAGCTTACGCGACCATGAAGAAGGGCCGCGACGCGCGCTCGCCCCTGGCCATCGAGAGTCTGGAACGCAAGATCGTCCTCAGCCCGGAGGGGGAGATCACCTCCATCACCCCGCGCGCCTCGCTCGAGGCGCACCGGCTGATCGAGGAGATGATGATCCAGGCCAACGTCTGCGCCGCCGAGACGCTGGAGCAGAAGACCACGCCGCTGATCTACCGCATCCACGACACGCCGAGCCCGGAGAAGGTGCAGTCGCTGGCCGAGTTCCTGGCGACGCTGGGCGTGCCCTGGTCCAAGGGCGAAGCGCCGCGCACCGACCGCTTCAACCGGCTGCTGACCGACACCCGCGAGGGGCCGCACGCCGAGATCATCAACGAGGTGGTCCTGCGCAGCCAGATGCAGGCGGTCTATTCCACCGACAACATCGGCCACTTCGGCCTGAACCTGGCGCGCTACGCCCACTTCACCTCGCCGATCCGCCGCTATGCCGATCTCGTGGTGCACCGGGCGCTGATCCGCGCCCTCGGCCTGGGGGACGACGGGCTGACCGACCGCGAGATCGCGCGGCTGAAGGCGGTCGCCGAAAGCATCACCGTCGCCGAGCGGCGGGCCATGGCCGCCGAGCGGGACGCCACCGACCGCTACGTGGCCGCCTTCCTGGCCGATCGGATCGGCGCGGAGTTCGAGGGGCGGATCACGGGGGTGACCCGCTTCGGCCTGTTCGTGCGCCTGGCGGAGACCGGCGCGGACGGGCTGGTTCCGGTGTCGCGGCTGGGTGGGGAGTACTTCATCCACGACGAGCGCACCCATTCGCTGGTGGGCGAGCGCAGCGGCAAGCGCTGGCCGCTGGGGATGACCGTCGACGTGCGGCTGGTCGAAGCGACGCCGATCACCGGCGGGCTGCTGTTCGAGATGCTGAGCGAGCCGATGGCGGCGGACGCCAGCCTGCCGCGCCCTCCTATGGGTGTGCGCCGCCGCGCCCCGGCGGGCCGGCCGCCGCCGCGCGGACGCGGACAGCGCCGGCGCTGACGGGGCTTTTCACGGCGCAGGCGGACGTCCATACGATCCGGCCATGGCTGACGACGTATTCGAAGAAGACCGCACGGTCACCACCCTGCCCCCCCGCAAACCCGGAGCCCGCGCCGTGCGTCCCCGGGACGCGGCCACCCTGATCCTGGTTCGGCGCGACGCCGAGGCGCCTCGGGTGCTGATGGGCCGCCGCCACGGCGGCCACAGTTTCATGCCCGACAAGTGGGTGTTTCCAGGCGGTCGGATCGACCCCGCCGACTTCCGCGCGCCCTACGCCACCGACCTGCGCCACGAGGTGGCCGCCAAGCTGCACATGACCGCGCCGGAGGCCCGCGCCAGGGCCCTGGCGATGGCCGCGGTGCGCGAGACCTTCGAGGAGGCGGGCCTGCTGCTGGCCAAGCCCGCGCCGGTGCGCAGCGCCGTCGGCCCCTGGCGGGAATTCCTGGCTCACGGGGCCGCCGCCGACCTCAGCGCCATGTCCTTCGTGGCCCGGGCGATCACCCCGCCGTCGGTGCCGAAGCGCTTCGATGCGCGGTTCTTCATGGCCGACGCCGAGCGGCTGATCAGCCTGGAGCGCCAGCCCGACTGCGGCGAGCTGGACGAGATCGCCTGGTTCAGCCTGGAGGAAGCCCTGGGGCTGGACCTGCCGGCGGTCACCCGCTTCGTGCTGCGCGAGACGCAGCAGCGGCTGACCCATCCGGAGCGCCCGATCCCCTTCATGCGCTTCCGCCGGGGGCCGAACCTCACCCACCTCTAGGCGTTGAACGCCAGCTTCGCGCCGGGTCTCGGCCAGCGGGTCTTGATCAGGGTTCCGCCCGCGCCGCCGGTGATCCAGGCGTCGCGCATGTCGGGGCCGCCGAAACAGATGTTGGTGGGCATGACGTCAGGGACCGTGACGTTCTCGGTCGGGCCGTCCGGGGTGATGACGCAGACGCGCCCCGGCGCGCTGGCGATGCAGATCCGCCCCGAAGCCTCGACCGCCAGGCTGTCCAGGCCCGCAAGCTCGGTCTGGCGGCCCACCAGGCGGCCGCTGAACGCAGGCGGATCGCCAAGCTTCAGCGCGCCCGGGCCGGTCAGCTCGCAGCCCCAGACGGCCCCGGTGAGCGAGTCGGCGTAGTAGACGCTGGTCCCGTCCGGCGAGAGGCCCACGCCGTTCGGCAGTGGGATCTCGGAGCGCACCTTGACGATCTTCGAGCCGTCGGCGCGGGCATAATAGAGAGCGCCCCACTCCTTGTACTTCGGCCGGCGGTGGCCGCTGTCGGTGAACCAGAAGCCGCCCGTCGAATCGAACACGAGGTCGTTGGGACCGCTGAGCCGTTCGCCGTCGCAGTGGGTGTAGAGGGTCTCGACGCGGCCGGTGGCGAGATCCACCCGCTGGATCGAGCCCGAGGGTCCTTCCGTCGCGGGGCCGTAGGAAACCAGCCGCCCATCCGCCCAGCTCATGCTCAGGCCGCCGTTGTTGCAGACGTAGGCCGCCCCGCCGGGGCCGATGGCCGCCCCATTCGGCCCGCCGCCCAGCTCGGCCACCACCTGCTTGACGCCGTCGGGCCGCACGCGGACCAGCGTCCCGCCCATCACCTCGACCACCAGCACCGAGCCGTCGGCCAGGGCCACCGGCCCTTCCGGCACGCGCAAGCCCTCCGCCACCACCTGCATCGCCCGCGTCTCCTCCGTTTCCGGAAGGATAGTCCGGCGCGCACGCCGAGGGCTACCGCCGAGGGGCGGCCCCCAGGCGGCCCAGCACGTCCCTGGGGATCTTCAGCTCGGCGATGACCAGGCGATGGTCGCGGAAGCCGCAGAGCTCGCGCTGGATGAAGTAGTGCCAGACCGCCTCGGCCGCGTCGTCAACCAGGACACGGCGGTCGGCGGCAGGCTCGCTGGCGCGGAGGCGGGCCAGCGCCGCCGTGGCCCGCTCGCCGAGGCGTCCCAGGGTGGCGGCCTTCTCGCCGACCAGCTCGTAGTCGAGGATGCTGGCGCCGGATTCCAGGCGCAGGTTGCGGGGCGGTCGGAGGGCCATGGGCGATCTATATGGCCGCTCGCGGGCTGGAGCCAAGACGAGCGCATTGACTTCGCCCTCGCGATTCGTATTGTCCGCCGCTCAATTTTCGACCGTCGGCCTTGCGCCGCCGGCCCGCCCGAGGACCGACCATGGCGAAGCCCGCCTCCATCAAGATTCGCCTGAACTCGTCCGCGGACACCGGCTTCTTCTACGTGACGAAGAAGAACGCCCGCACCAAGACCGAGAAGATGGTGCTGAAGAAGTACGATCCCATCGTGCGCAAGCACGTGGAGTTCAAGGAAGGTAAGATCAAGTAGGCGGATTACGCCTCTGATTTCGCTAGGAAACGCCCGGCCCAGCCCGGGCGTTTTTCGTTTCCGCTAGGCGGCGCGCGTGATGACCTTGTTGCGGCCGGAGGACTTGGCCTCGTAGACGGCCTCGTCGGCGCGCTTGAGCAGCAATTCCGGACTGTCGCCCGCGCCGATCGTGGCGGCGACGCCGATGGAGATCGTGACGGTCAGGAGCTCGGCGCCGTTCATCACCCGGAAGGGCGAGCCGGCCACGTGCAGCCGGATGCGTTCGGCGATGCGCCGGGCGTCGTCCAGGGAGGTGTCGGGCATGACCACGACGAACTCCTCGCCCCCGAAGCGGCACGGCAGGTCGATGGCCCGCACGTTGGAGGCCAGGCGCACGGCGAACTCGCGCAGCACCTCGTCGCCCACGTCGTGGCCGAAGCCGTCGTTGATCTTCTTGAAGTGGTCGACGTCGATGAGCATCGCGGCCACCGCGTCGCCGCCCAGCGTGGCGCGCTTCACCAGCGCCTCGAGCTGGCCGCTCATGTAGCGGCGGTTGTGCAGGCCGGTGAGCTGGTCGGTGACGGCCAGTTCCAGGGAGTGGTCGAGGTTGTCGCGCAGGTAGTCGGTGTAGCGCTTGCGGCGGATCTGGGTGCGTGCGCGGGCGGCCAGCTCCTGCGGGTCGACGGGCTTGGCGAGGATGTCGTTGACGCCCATCTCCAGCGCCTTCACCAGCCGCGAGCGTTCGTCGAAGTCGACGATGGCCAGGATCGGCAGGTGGCGCGTCGCCTCCTCCGAACGGATCTGGCCGGCGAGCCGCAGGCCGTCGAAACCCCGAGAGGTGGCGTTGACGATCGCCAGGTCCACCGGACCCCTGGCCGAGATCAGGGCCTTTTCCGGGTCCGATTCGACCACCGGGCGATGCTCGACGCCCAGCTCGTTGGCCACCCGCTGCGCCTGGCGCTCGTTGTCGTCGATGATCAGGATGCGCCCGCCGGTCCCGCCAAGGCGCGAGGCCGCGCCGGCGATGACGCCCATGCGGCGGCCGGAAGCCTCGCGGTCGCGCAGTTCGTCGATGACGGTCTTCAGCCGCGTCAGGCTGCGCACCCGGGCGAACAGCATGACGTCGTCGATGGGCTTGGTGAGGAACTCGTCGGCGCCCGCCTCCAGGCCCGCGATGCGGTCGCCGCGCCCGTCCAGGGCGGTGACCAGCACCACCGGCACGTGGCGGGTCTCGGGGTCGTCCTTCAGCCGGCGGCAGACCTGGAAGCCATCCATGCCCGGCATCATCACGTCGAGGAGCACGATGTCGGGCTTCTCCGAGGCGGCGATCGCCAGGGCGGTGGGCCCATCGTATGCGGTGAGCACCTCATAGTACTCCGCCGTCAGCTTCGCCTCGAGCAGCCGGACGTTGGCTTCGATGTCGTCGACGACCAGGATACGCGCGGACATTGGGGACTAACTCAACAGGCGCCGGATGGTTTCGAGGAAATGGGAGACGGAGATCGGCTTGGAGATGTAGGCCTCGCAGCCCCCCTCACGGATGCGCTCCTCGTCGCCCTTCATGGCGAAGGCGGTGACCGCGACCACCGGAATCGAGGCCAGCTCGTCGTCTTCCTTGAGCCATTTCGTGACCTCCAGACCGGAGATCTCGGGCAACTGGATGTCCATCAGGATGAGGTCGGGGCGGTGCTCGCGCGCCAACGCCAGCGCCTGGAGACCTTCGCGAGTCTGCAAAGTCTCATAGCCCTGGGCGTCGAGCAGATCATGAAACAGCTTCATGTTCAGCTCGTTATCCTCGACGATGAGGACCTTCTTGGCCATTGTCGTCTCGAGACACTTTCATTGGCCGGCTGCGAATCGTTCGCCGACATCCCACCGTTGGGCAAGTCATCACACGGATATCCTTAAACTTCGTTAGCCGGACAGCGCCAGCTTTGCTTCAGGACCGCACAACCGCCGTTCGACAGGGGGAAATCGACGGCCTCGGCATCGACCCGCATCGGCCGCTTCTGGTGGTGGACGTCGACGAGGTCCTGGGCCTGTTCATGGCCGGTTTCGGGAGCTTCCTGGAGGGCCGTGGGCTGGAATTCCGGGTCGAGCGGTTCGCGCTCTTCCAGAACATCTACCGCCCCGGCGAGGCGCAGCACCTGGAGATCGCCGAGGGCAAGCGCCACTTTGACGATTTCTTTCGCTACGGCGCGGGCGATATCGAGCCGTCGCCCGGCGCGGCCAAGGCGTTGCGGGCGCTGGCGGCGCGGGCCTCGGTGGTGATCCTCTCGAACGCGCCCGCGCAAGCGCGGCTGTCGCGCGCCCGCTGGCTCGGACGTCACGGACTGGACTATCCGCTGGTGCTGAGCTCCGGCCCAAAGGGGCCGTTGACCGCGGCCATGGCCGCCCGCACGGCCGGGCCGACCGCGTTCGTCGACGACCTGCTTTCCAATCTCGACTCGGTCGCCGAGTCCGCGCCCGCGGCGGCGCGGTTCCAGCATGTGGCCGACGCGCGCCTGCGACCGTTCGCCCCCTCCGCGCCGGAACGTCACACCCGCATCGACGACTGGGCCGAGCTTCACGACGCGATCACGGCGGCCATCGCCGCCTGAGTCCGCAGGCCGGAACAAATCAGGTATCCTCCCCGCATGATCAGGATCGGCGTAGACTTCGGCGGAACCAAGATCGAGGCGGCGGCGCTGGACGCGCAAGGCGCGGTGGCGGCCCGGCGGCGGACGCCCAACCCGCGCGGCTACGATGCCGCGATCCGCGTGGTGCGCGACCTGATCGGCGCCGTGGAGCAGGAGGCCGGCGTCGCGGGGGCCAGCGTCGGCGTCGGCGTGCCGGGATCCCCCTCTCCCGGCGACGGGCGCATCCGCAACGCCAATTCCACCTATCTGAACGGCCGGCCGTTCCAGGCCGACCTGGAAGAGGCCCTGGGCCGGCCGTTGCGGCTGGCCAACGACGCCAACTGCCTGGCGCTCTCCGAGGCCGTGGACGGGGCGGCGGCCGGCGAGCGGGTGGTGTTCGCCGCCATCCTGGGCACCGGATGCGGCGGCGGGCTGGTGGTGGGCGGCGCGCTGGTGGAAGGCCGCAACGCCATCGGCGGCGAATGGGGCCACAATCCCCTGCCCTGGCCCCGGGCCGACGAATATCCCGGGCCCGTCTGCTGGTGCGGCCGCCACAACTGCATGGAGGTCTGGGTCGCAGGCCCGAGCCTGGCGCGCGATCACGGCGGCGGGCTGACCGCGGAGGCGGTGGTCGGCGCGGCCCTGGCCGGCGACGCTGGGGCGTCCGCGGCGCTGGACCGCTACGTGGACCGGCTGGGCCGCGGCCTGGCGAGCGTCTGCAACGTCGTCGATCCCGACGTCATCGTGCTGGGCGGCGGCATGTCCAATGTGGAGGCGCTCTACGACCGGCTGCCCGCCGCCATCGCGACCCACGTGTTCTCGGAGGTCTTCACCACGTCCGTGCGCCGGGCGATGCACGGCGATTCGTCCGGGGTGCGGGGCGCGGCGCGGCTCTGGCCCCTGGAGGGCGGCGGGTGAGGACGCTCTGTCGCGACTGCTACGCCCAGGGCGAGGTCGCGATCCGCCGCTGCGCGTCCTGCGGCTCTCCGCGCATGCTGGCCCATCCGGACCTCGATCGGCTGGCCATCGCGCACATGGATTGCGACGCCTTCTACGCCTCGGTGGAGAAGCGCGACCGGCCCGAGCTGCGCGACCGGCCGGTGATCGTCGGCGGCGGCAAGCGCGGGGTGGTGACCACCTGCTGCTACATCGCCCGCATTTCCGGCGTCCGGTCGGCGATGCCGATGTTCAAGGCGCTGCGGGCCTGCCCGCAGGCGGTGGTGATCAAGCCGGACTTCACCAAGTACAAGGCGGCCAGCAAGCAGATCCTCGGCTTCGTCGCCGAGCTGACGCCGCTCATCCAGCCCCTGTCGCTGGACGAGGCCTGGATGGACCTCTCCGGCACCGAACGGCTGCACGGGGCGGCGCCGGCGGCGATCCTGGCGCGGCTGCAGGCCCGCATCGAGGCCGAGGTGGGAATCACCGTCTCCATCGGACTGGCGGCCAACAAGTTCCTGGCCAAGATCGCCTCGGACCTCGACAAGCCGCGCGGCTTCTCGGTGATCGGCCAGGCCGAGGCGCAAGCCTTCCTGGCCCCGCGGCCGGTGGGGATCCTGCCGGGCGTCGGGCCGGCCATGGTCAAGGCGATGACGGCCGCGGGGCTCTCCACCGTGGGCGACGTGGCCCGCGCCGAGCGGCGCGACCTGGCCGACCGATTCGGCGCCCACGGCCTGCGGCTCTGGGAGCTGGCGCACGGCCACGACACCCGTCGCGTCGACCCGGACCAGGAACGCAAGGGAATCAGCGCCGAGACCACCTTCGGCGACGACCTGCGCCAGATCTCGGACCTTGAGGACCGACTCGCGCCCTTGTGCGAGCGGGTGGCGCGCCAGGCCCGGCAGGCCGGCGTGGCCGGGCGGGTGGTGACGCTGAAGCTGAAGACCGCCGACTTCAAGCTGGTGACGCGGCGCCGGGCGCTGGCCGTGCCCACCCAGACGGCGCGCACCCTGTTCGCCGTCGGCCGCGAGCTGCTCGCCGGCGAGGCGCGCGGGCGAAGCTGGCGGCTGATCGGAATCGGCATGAGCGAACTGGCCGACGCCGCCGCCGCCGATTCGGACCTGTTCGCCGGGGCGGAGCGGCGAACCCTGGCGGGCGAGCGCAGCGTCGATGCGATTCGCGCTCGTTTCGGCCCCGCCGCGGTCACGTCGGGGCGCGCCTTGAAAGCCCGGGGGCCAGCGACCACCTAAGGCCCTGCCGCGCACACCAGCGCGGCAAAAGCACGCCGCGGGTCGATATCCTGCCCCTTCGGGCAAATGCACCCTTCCAAAACGGCCTGTTTTCCATATCTAATTGGTTGAGGGCTGCGTCGCACCAGCGCGCCTAGGAGACCGTTCGATGGCCGAGCGAAAGCAAGGTGATCAAGCTACGGGCGTCCGGTCGGCGGTCATCACGCAGACAAAGCCGAAGACGCAGAAGCCGTCGCTCTATCGCGTCCTGCTTCTGAACGACGACTACACGCCGATGGAGTTCGTCGTTTACGTACTTGAGCAATTTTTCAACAAGTCGCGCGAAGATGCGACACGGATCATGCTGCACGTGCATCAACATGGTGTCGGTGTGTGCGGCGTGTTCACATACGAGGTGGCGGAAACAAAGGTTGCCCAGGTCGTTGATACCGCCAGACGGCATCAACACCCTCTACAGTGCACCATGGAAAAGGATTGAGGCTCAGATTGCCCTCGTTTTCTCGCCAGCTAGAAGAATCGCTCCACCGCGCCGTGGCCTACGCCAACCAGCGTAAGCACGAGTACGCGACCCTCGAGCACCTGCTGCTCTCCCTCATCGACGACGAGGACGCCGCCGGGGTGATGCGCGCCTGCGAGGTGGACCTCGCGTCGCTGCGCACGACGCTCAACAACTATGTGGACAACGAGCTGCGCTCGCTGGTGGTCGACGACGGCGAGGACGCCAAGCCGACCTCCTCGTTCCAGCGCGTCATCCAGCGCGCGGTGATCCACGTGCAGTCGTCCGGCCGCGAAGAGGTGACCGGCGCCAATGTGCTGGTGGCGATCTTCTCGGAGCGCGAGAGCCACGCCGCCTACTTCCTGCAAGAGCAGGACATGACCCGCTACGACGCGGTCAACTACATCGCCCACGGCATCGCCAAGAAGGCCGGCGCCACCGAGGCCAAGCCCGTCAAGGGCGCGGACGACGAAGAGAAGCCGGTGGTCAAGACCGGCGGCGAGGCGCTGGACGCCTACTGCGTCAACCTCAACGAGAAGGCCAAGCAGGGCAAGGTCGACCCGCTGATCGGCCGGGCCGGCGAGGTGGAGCGCTGCATCCAGATCCTGTGCCGCAGGACCAAGAACAACCCGCTCCTGGTGGGCGATCCCGGCGTCGGCAAGACCGCCATCGCCGAAGGTTTGGCGCGCAAGATCGTCAACAAGCAGGTGCCGGAAGTGCTGTCCGGCTCCAC
>Ga0068859_100007820_pt1 | contig 10851 bp, 5 predicted proteins | sample KBSSwiS22_FD_66585 | JGI IMG/M metagenome (GOLD analysis project Ga0068859, IMG submission 66585) | Switchgrass rhizosphere microbial communities from Kellogg Biological Station, Michigan, USA - KBS Switchgrass S2-2 | ecosystem: Host-associated > Plants > Roots > Rhizosphere > Soil ... | reverse complement strand
GGCGTGATCATTACCGGATGGTCAATCCGAAACAGCGCCGGCGAGGGCATCCTTGGGATGCACGGCGCCAACATGGTCATCGAGGATACAGTACTCGAAAAGAATTCCACTGGACTCGGGTTATCGAACTCGGCAGCGGAGGTGGTTGATTCCGCGATGCGGTACAACAGCATCGGACTGGATGCGTATTCGGCCTCGACAGTAATTTTTCGTGGTGACATCGATATTTCGCGCAATACGGCAGAATCGCTGACATTGAATGGAAAGAGCCTGGGCGAAATCCGCGGCGGGCATCTGAACGTCCACGACAACCTGGCCGGAGGCGTAATCGTCAGCGCTGAATCGAGCCTGGTCATCTTTGGTTTCCAGACCTCGCAGACAAGCCGCCTGACAGCGAACAACAACCAGGGGCCGGGAATCGTTATCGGCCAGTCACAGCTATTCGTAGCCGGAGCCACGTTCCCGCCTGGCGGGATCGCGATAACGTCGTCAGGCAACGCCGGCCCGGGCGTTTTGCTGGTGAACGGAAATATATCCAGTCCGTTTGGGGCCGCGAGGTTTGTTATCGAGCATAACCCGGCCGGAATGCAGTTTCTTCAGGGATCAACCGCAACCATCGTGGGGGGCATGAATGTCAGAAACAATATCTTCGGAATTGACGCAGACAACGCCACAGGACTGACATTTGTATCGACACCGCCCAATCCATCAGCAATTCAGTCCAATGGCATCGACGTCAGGCTGACCTTTGGAACGAAGTCGACGATTAACGGAGTGTTGGTGGGCAATATCGTGTGCGATCAGACCGTGCTCAGCCGAGGCACCACGGTATGTCCATAGTCTGAAGTGAGCGGAGACTGACGCGCGAATTTTCACTTCGTCTCGCGGCTTAAAGCAACAGTGACACAATGGGACGGTACAGCCTATGTCGGACCAGCCCGCGAGCCAGTCTCCGCATAAACTCACCCCGTGGGAGTTCCCAGTCTTCCTTTCAGAACTTGGGTGATCTCCTCCCAGCCCCCGGGTAATGTCCTCCCTTGAATGCGTTTTCGGACAAGTGATTGAATCCGGCTCATCCTTCCCCCCTGACATTCGAACAGAAACCTTCGAGGAGCTGAAGCTATGAAAAGAGCCGCAACGATTTTTGGCATAGCGGGGCTATGCCTTGTTTTCAGTGGTTCTGCATTTGCGCAGGGAACCGGTGGGACACTCACGGGAACCGTTGAAGATATTTCCAAAGCGTTAATTCCCGGAGTAACCATCATCGCAACCAACAGCAACACAGGAGTCACAAGCACCGTCATCAGCAATGAATCCGGTGCATACACGATACCTGCGCTTTTGCCCGGCACCTATCAGCTCAGAGCGAGCCTGCCGGGATTCCAAACTCACACCATCAACAACATCGAATTGGGAAGCGAGACCCGGCGAATCAACATCACGCTGCAGGTGACCGGGCTTCAAACAGATGTTGAAATCAAAGTGGACGCCTCCGTGTTGCCGACTTCGAGCGCGACGGTGGGCGAAGTTATGACCTCGACCAGGGTCACGGGCCTTCCACTGGTGAGCGGCGATGTCCTTGATCTGGTGCGTATCATGCCGGGCGTACGTCTTGGAGCCTTCGGACAGGAAACCTTTGCGGGCATGAGTTCAAACACGATCAATACTGTCCGCGATGGTCTGAGCGTTTCGGACGGGCGCTATTTGAATGGTATCTTCGCAAGCTCCACTATCAACCCGGACCTCGTGGGAGAGATACGGCTGATCCTGACCCCCGTAGACGCAGAAATGGGACGCGGCAACGGACAGGTTCAGATCACGACGAGATCCGGAACCAACAGATTTTCGGGGGCTGCGGTTTGGAACATTCGCAATACATCCTTGAATGCGAACACATGGGACAACAACAACGACATCGTCACGGAAAATGGCGTGAGCCGATGGCAGCCGACCCAGCCGGACTGGACTAATGAAAACCAGATCACCTTGAGCTTTGGCGGACCCATCATACGCAACAAGACGTTCTTCTTTGCTCTCTACGACCGTAATATTCACAACCAACGCACACTTCAAACGGGCGTCGTCATGACGGACACGGCGCGCCAGGGGATCTTCCGCTACTGGGAAGGATGGAATAACGGCAATGCGAGCCAGGCGATTCCATCCGCGACTGGGACCACGATTGCATCCGTAGACTTTGGTGGAAATCCGATGCGGCCTTTTCGTGCACCCGGCGCTGCAGGTGGGGACTATACAGGGAACCTGCGGTGCGTGAGCGTCTTTGGACGAACGAAGGCGGACGGTTCGCCCTTCACAGACACTGATTGTCCAGGGGGTATAGCCACTTACCCCGGAGGCACGGCGACAGCGTGGGATACTCTGCGGCCCGTGATAGACCCCACCGGGTTCATCCGCAAGTTTATGCAGACGATGCCCCAGGCGAATTACTTCGGGGCGGGCGACGGACTGAACACGGCAGGGATACGATGGCTGCGCGGGAGCAACGCCAACGGCAGCAGTCTCGGCAATACAGCCAGCCTTCAGACCGGGCAGAATATCAACGCCGATCGATCACAGATTAATATCAAGATCGACCATAATTTCTCTGCCAACCACAAGGCAAATGTCGGCTTCACTTGGGAAAGAAGCGGAGGCGACGATTTCCTGACCAATTGGCCGGAAGGCCTGCCTGGAGAGACTCAGCGGCGACCGAAGATTTTGACCAGTAACTTCACTTCGACTTTGTCCTCGACGCTTCTAAACGAAGCCCGTTTTGGAATTCGAATCACCAAGACGGAATCAAACGCCGCATGGCAGCATTCGAATGAGGAGATTCAGACGAAGGCGCAGGAGTTTTTCCTGTATGGCGGTCCGAGCCTCTTCAACGGCGGGGATCCCACGCCGATGCCCGCTCTATTCATCCCTGGCGCGGGAATCTTCCAGTTCCCGGCCGCGACAGGCGCCAACGCCGGCGCCGCACCTTTCAACACCAATGCAGCGTATTTGGGCAACTTCAATCCGCTTTATAACTTCGCAGACACCCTCCGCTGGACGAAAGGCGTCCATTCGTTTCGGCTTGGAGGCGAGTTGCGAATTACGCGGTCGAATGGCTACAACTTCCTGCCCTATAACCTGCCACGGTTGAACGGTGGCAATGGGACCGTAGTCGCGTCAGGCCTCAGCGCTACGGGGGCCAATGCGATTCCGGGCCTTATCGCAGGCAATACCGGGACCGAAGCGAGTTTGAGAAATCTGCTCTACTTCATGGCTGCCTCCGTGGGTACAACCACACAAAATGCCAGTGGTAGCGTCGGGTATTGGATCGACTCTCCAGACGATGTCGCCAACGGCCATTGGGAGGACTATCTCACCAAGCAAAAGAAGTATCGCGACCAGAGAGCGAACGAGTGGGCTGCATTCTTCCAGGACGACTGGAAAATCAGTCGAAATCTCACTCTGAACCTCGGGCTTCGCTATGAATACTACGGAGCGCCATACCTCAAGGGCGGATTCACATCCACCGCGATTGATTACGGAGACGGCCTATTCGGTGCCGGCAGGGGCAACGGCGATCCGTTCAATACCTGGTTGACCCCGGGCAATATTTTCCTGACCGGATATGGCGGTGTGCCTGCCGGACAGACCGCCACCTCACTGCTGCAGTGCACCAGTGGATTGCAACAAAGCCTGGTTCTGCCAGTATCCAGCTGCGATGCCTCAAAGATGACAACCCTGCAATTTGTTGGGCCCGATTCGCCCAATCCAGGCAAGACGGTTGCCCCGGTGGACAGGAACAACTTTGGTCCGATCGTTGGCTTCTCCTGGCAACTTCCGTGGTTTGGAGAAGGTAAGACCACCGTTCGTGGCGGGTATCAGGTTACCTACGGCGGGTCAGGGCGCAATGGTATCGATCTCGACGCAATCCTTGGTGGCGCTCCGGGCGCGACGAACACGGCACAATTGAACGCAGTGGGCTTCAATGAATATCTGGATCTGACAGATATCCAGAAGCTCGTACCCATCGTGCCCACACTCGCTCCAGGCGGTACGTTCCCGATCTATCAGCGCGGAGGAGACTTCACGGCTTACGCGCCCGATTGGGTAACTCCGTATACACAAAACTTCAACTTGTCTGTTACGCGTACGCTGTCACGGCATTTCACTTTGGATGTCCGGTACGTTGCAACCAGGGGAATGAAACTATCGGGCGAGCAGAATCTTAATGCTGTGAATGTCTTCAACAATCCCGAACTTTTCGACTCTCTCGAGCGGGTGCGGAGGGGAGAAGAAGTGGAATTGTTCGATCAGATGTTTGCGGGTTTGAATCTGAATGCGAATACCACGGGAATTGGGGCCACCGGAAGCTACGCAGCGGTCGGAACAACGAACACGGCCGGCATTCTCCAGACCGGATCGATGCACCTGCGCCGATGGATGAATGACGAACTCGCCACGGGCGATTACGTCACTATCGCTCAAATGCTGAATGGCAACGGGCCTGGAACTAGCGGCCTGACGCAGATGCCGACTGGTGTCAGCGTCGGCGGAGGACTTCTCCGGAATGGGTGCGACCAACTCGCCAGGGGGACATCCATTGGCGGGGCGCCGGCAGGTCAGGTCATGACGGCCAACGGACTCCGCCCCATCCGGTGCTTCGCGGAAAACTACATTGTTGCGAATCCACAGTTCAATGATGGTGACGGGTTCAACGGCCAACCGGGGTACATCAATAACACCGGGTCGTCCAATTACCATTCCCTTCAAACGCAACTCGTGATGAGGCCGTTCGCCGGCGTCAGCTTCACGGGAACTTACACCTGGTCGAAAACGCTGTCTCTCGATGACGAAGACTATACCGATCCGCGGGACAGAAGGAGCGACTACACACTCTCAGGAAGTCATAGGACACACGACTTTCGCGCCAATGGGACCTTCGAATTACCCATGGGCCCGAACAAACTCTTTTTTGGGGGCACCTCGGGGTGGGTCGCCAGGGCGTTAGAGCGCTGGCAGGCCAGCTTCATCCTGAACCTCAACACTGGAGACCCCGAGACGGCTGAAGGCAGGACTTCGCTTTGGGATGGCAATCAGGTGGATGTTGTTGGACCGTTCCCTGTACGCGGAGGAAACGTTGAGTGGGGTGTACCGGTCGGGAATCAGGGCCAGCTCGGTGGAACCTATTTCGGCAACCCCAGTGCGTTCGCCAAGGTTGTGGATCCGCAATGTGCGCCTGGCGGTCTTACAGACCATACAGATGCCATGGGGTACAACCTTCGAGGCAACATCGGCACGAACGGCACCTTCACCGCACTCTGTGACCTTAGCGCCGTCGCGAACGCTGGAACGGGTCAGATCCTGCTGCAGAATGCCCTTCCCGGAAAACGTGGCACACTCGGACAAAATACCATCGAAAACCGGGGCGTCTGGAGTCTGGATGGAAGCATCGCGAAGGCCTTCCAGATCTCGGAATCAAAGAGTATCCAGATCCGCATGGACGCAACCAATATCCTTAACCATCCCACGCCTCCGACGCCGGAGTTCGATATCAATGACGACACGGGCTTCGGGATCATCGACGGCGACAAAACAGGGAGCAGGTCCTTCAGAGGTTCGGTTCGAATCAACTTCTAGGGCTTACCCACTGGAGGCCTCTGTCGAAAGGCAGAGGCCTTTCCTTTTGAGCTCATCTCCATCCCTCTCCGCTCCTTGAGGTCCGTCGCAGAAGTGTGCTAGTTGTTCCGTCAGAGTTCGTATGAACGTCTGGCTCAAACTGCCGGTCCTTCTCACCGTGATGATTCTTATCGCGCAAACTGATCTGCGCACCGGCACAGTCGAAGGCACGGTCCGGAATCTCAAGACCGGCGAACCGCTCGCCGAGGTGCGCATCACGCTCGGGCCGGAACCCGGGCCGGTGGCGACGCCAAACGCTGCCGCGAAATCAGTAACCACCGACGCGGACGGTAAGTTCACCATCACCGCTCTTCCGCCGGGCCGTTATCTCGTGAACGCAACGAGGACTCTCTTCTACCGCTCGCGGCGCGACGCAGGCCCCACTACTCTGACCCTCTCGGAAGGGCAGCGGCTAGCCAACGTTCAGCTTTTTCTTTCACCAACGAGCGTGATTGCCGGCCGAGTAATCGATGACAGACGCGAACCGCTGCGGTCCGTCCGTGTTGAAGCGGTGAGGCGCGAATTCAGAGACGGTCAGCGAACATGGGTCAGCGGCGCGCAAACGACAACGGATGATCGCGGCGAATATCGACTTTTCAATTTAGTTCCCGGTACGTATTACATCCGCGCCACTCAAGGCTCCAGTGCGCCGATGTTCTACCCGAGTTCACCCGACTCTCAAACTGCCGTCGCTGTCTCCGTCGATGTCGGAGCTGAAGCAGGCGCCATCGATATTGAAATGCGGCGAACAGCCGAATACTCGCTGAAGCTCAAGCTGGGCGGCGTTGCACCGGAAAGCACGGCAAACTTTCTAATGCGTCGCAGGAACGGGCTCGCGAACGAACAACAAACTGCCAGATCGGAACCGTTAACGGACAATACCTATCGCATTGGGCAACTTGCTCCAGGATCCTACGACCTCTTTGTGCAGGTTTTCACCTCGATTGGAGCTCAACCGAGAGTCCTGACTCACGCAGCCAGCATCCCAATCAACGTCAGGGATGCGAATCAGGATCTCGGGACGGTCGCCATACCGCCGACGGTCGCAGTCAACGGACGGATCCTCGTGCCCGACCCGCTGCCTTCCCCCATCGCTGTCGAGCGCCTTGCCCTGACGCTGCGAGCTCTGGACTTTGCCGCACCGCTTGGGGTGACAACCCGCGGCAACACAACGCCTCCGGGCATAAACAGCGATGGCAGCTTCACTTTGCCGAATGTCCCGCCAGGACGCTATCAGGTCCTCCTGAATGGTTTGCCTCCTGATGCCTATCTGATCTCCGTGCGCGAAGGAACACGCGACGTTCTCGACACCGGCTTCACGGTCACGGGAACTGAGAATCCGCTGGAGCTGATTGTCGGTGGTCCGGGTTCCATGGGAACTGTGGTCGGCGCCGTTGTGGATGCACTCGGGCGTCCGGTCTCTGCAAGCACGGTCGTGCTTGTGCCCGCACCTGAGCGGCGCGCCAACCAGAACGCGTTTCGAACTGCCACATCCGACCAATCGGGAAATTTCATCATTCGATCGGTGCCGGCGGGGGATTACAAGATTCTCGGCTGGGAGGATCTGGAGCCCGGAAGTTATATGGATCCGGAATTTTTGAAAGGCTTTGAAACGCGTGGGGAAACGATCAAGGTGCAGCGTCGATCTCAGAACCAGGTGACGGTTCGGGTCATACCGGCCCTTCGATAAAGAAGGCAAAGCTTTGTTAATGGGTTACCGGTTAATTGTTATCGGTTATTAATTTTCCAGAAAATCCCCGGCCCGTTCGCGGCCCCTTGAAATCCCGCACCGGTGCGTGATCGAGATTCCCCAGCCGCAGGCCGAGTTGGTAGACAAGATTTGTGATGTGCGACAGCTTGTCGAAGTGGATCTTCTCCACGGAGTCGGTCACCTGGTGATAGTCCGGATGCAGTCCCGTAAAGAAAAAGATGATGGGAATGCCCTTCGCGGCGTAGCTGAAATGATCGCTGCGGAAGTAGATGCGCTCGGGATCCGCTGAGTCGTTCATTTCGAAATCGATCTTAAGAGGAACACTCATACTGGCATTGGCATCGACCAGCAGGTTGTGCAGTTCCGTGCTGATGCGATCCGCGCCGACGGCATACACCGTGTTCTCCTCGGAATCGAGGTTATCCCGATTGCGGCCGATCATATCGATGTTGAGCTGTGCGACGATGCTGTCGATCGGGACCGGAGGATGATCCGCAAGATATTTGGATCCCCACAGCCCGCGCTCCTCTCCGGCATGCCAGGCCAGCATGATCGACCGGCGCGGGCGTGAACCTTTCATGAACGCATTCGCGAGCCCGATCAGCGCCGTCGTCCCTGATCCATCGTCGTCAGCGCCGTTATTGATTCGGTCCTCGTCCGCAGTGGTTCTCAAATCCTCATCGATACCGAGATGGTCGTAGTGAGCGCCAAAGGCGACATAGGTGCTCTTAAGTTGAGGATCGCTGCCGTCAATAAACCCCACGACATTCTGAGTCGTTCTCGTGTTCGTCACGCGGTAATCCGCGTCCAGGTTGAAAATGAGTTTGACGCCCTTGATCGTTGCCGGAGGGAGGTTTTCCAGGAGAGCTGCGTGTCCTTTGATCTCTTCGTAGTTCAATCCCGAGGCGCTGAAGATGAACCCAAGTACATCGTCCGAAACGGCTACTTCGGGAGGCCGCGGTGAGTCCAGCCGCTCGGTAGTTACGAACGTTGATGATCCAAATCGCCGTCCCCGGAAACGCGGACTCAGTGTCAGAGACGCGGCCGCGCCCATTTCTTCCAAAGCGGTGGATGCTCGGGCCTCGAGGAAACGACCGGCGCCGGGCAGATCCACCACAGTAGCGGGAATACCGTCACCCAGCCAGACCACAGCCTTTTTTCTGACATCTCGTCCGGCGTAGTCATCATGGATTGAGCGGATATGCAAGCCGTAGCCGACAAACTCCACGTCGTTCAGAGTCAGGGTTCTCTTCCCCCCGACGTCCGGCTGAAAGAAAACGTCCTCGCCGTTGCGAAAGGTTCGCGACACCCCGTTGACCTCCACGGTCAGCGTGGACTGGTTCGTCGATTGGACGGTCAGGACTTCGACTTTCTGAAGATAAGAACCTTCGTCACCTCCCGGCCGCACCCCGGCTTCCTTGAGTCGGTCGGCAATGTACGCTGCCGCTTTGTCGAGCCCAGGAGAAAATGTGGCGCGACCTTCAAATTCGTCGGAAGAAATGGCAGTCAGCCAGGTCCGCAGGCTGTCGGGAGCGAGGGGTGTTACAGGCGGCGCCTGAACGGCGGCGGCGGGTGACCCGCAGGAAACCGCCAGGGTCAAGTACAGCAAAAGGATAGCCGCTCTCTTCACGCGACAATAATAGACGGTCTCGAGGCGTTGTCGTGTCCGGATTTTGTATCTAATCCTTATCTTGACGACGTATTACGAGGGTAGGCATTATCATTGGGCAAAAAAATGGGAGGTTCGATTCATATGAAGGCAAGAGTACTAGCGCTCGTTGCTTCTCTTACCCTGCTTGCAGTTGCAGTTCCGGCATTCGCGCACCATTCTTTTTCCGCGGAATTCGACGGCAACAAGCGCGTCACGCTGACCGGCGTTATCACGAATGTTAAGTGGCAGAATCCACACGTTTACTTTTACGTCGATGTTAAGGATCCCGCCACGAGCAAGGTCACAAACTATGCGGTTGAATTGGGAAGCCCCAATGGCGTACTCGGCAACGGACTCTCTCGCGACGCTTTGAAGGTCGGGATGGTCGTCAGCCTCAACGGATCCATGGCGAAAGATGGCAGCGCAAAGGTAAATGGCAGCCAGATCACTGTGAATGGCAAGCCTTACAACGCCGCCTCCAGCGAAGGCGTGACGCCGTAATCAACAACGAGGGAGGTTTCCTGTGAGGAGCCGTTTGATTGGTAGATTTCTGATTGTTGTGGCCGGGGCAGCTCTGATGCTGGCCACAACTCTAATTTCCTTTAGCCAGAATGCACCCGCGACCGCCGCCGGAGCCGGCGGCCAGGGCGGCGGCCAGGGTGGCGGTGGAGGCCGACAGGGTGGAGGCCGCGGCGGTGGTGGAGCTGCTGCGCCGGCCGAACCAACTCCTCGCCTTCCCGATGGAACCATCAACCTGGGACGTACGCCCAGTGATATTGACGGCATGTGGAGCCTCCCTTACATCATTAACATGGCTGACCGTGCGACCAACCGGCCGAACGCCGGCGGTCGTGGTGGTGGTGGCGGTGGCCGCGGTGGTGGCGCAGCAGCAGCTGGAACAGCTCCTGCGGGCGGCGCACAAGCGGCCGGTGGCGGCGGTGGTCGCGGCGGAGCTCCAGCAGGTGGTGCACAAGCCGGTGGGCGTGGCGGAGCTCCCGCAGCAGCCCCAGCGGGCGCACCTGCAGGTGGAGCTCAGGCAGCCGCAGCAGCACCTGATGCCAACGCCGGTGGCGGAGGTCGCGGCGGCGGCGGTCGTGGTCGCGGTGGCGCAGCCTCCGAACCCTGGATACCTTTCCTGCCGTGGTCTGCAGCCGTCTACAACTACCATTCCAAGAACGAGTCCAAGTACGATCCGGAGGGATATTGCCTGCCTCCCGGCGGTCCCCGGCTGTACGCCACTCCGTATCCGATGGTCATTCTCCAGCAACCCGAACTCAAGCGCATCTATCAGGTCTTCGAAGGCGGCACACACGTCTGGCGCGAGATCTTCATGGATGGCCGCCCGCACCCTGCCAAGGACAAGCTTCAGGGCGCAACCTGGCTCGGTCACTCAGTGGGCCGCTGGGAAGGCGACACCCTCGTGGTGGATGTGACCAACTTCAACGAAGGTTCGTGGCTGGATTATTTCGGACACCCACACACGGATCAGATGCACGTCACCGAACGCTGGACTCGCCCGAACAAGAACACGCTTCACTACGAAGCCACGATCGATGATCCGGGTGCCTATAGTGCTCCGTGGACAACGGCGTGGGACATAAACTGGAGCGGTCAGTCCATCGACGAATACATCTGCCAGGAAAATAACCAATACCTGAACCATCTCAAGGACGACTTCGGCCGTTACGTGATCGATCACGGCGAGGAACTTCAGAAGTTCTAAGGTCCGCACTCAAAAGCCCCGGCTTTGGCCGGGGCTTTTTTGTTTCTGCTCCCCACCTCTTTGGTAGACTGCAGCCCTCTAATGGGGGACCACATG
>Ga0068859_100007818_pt1 | contig 10854 bp, 9 predicted proteins | sample KBSSwiS22_FD_66585 | JGI IMG/M metagenome (GOLD analysis project Ga0068859, IMG submission 66585) | Switchgrass rhizosphere microbial communities from Kellogg Biological Station, Michigan, USA - KBS Switchgrass S2-2 | ecosystem: Host-associated > Plants > Roots > Rhizosphere > Soil ... | reverse complement strand
TCGCGTCCTCCGGCGGAACCCTCGAAGGCAGCTGGCGCGGCGGCGAAGCCGGCTTCGAGCACAGCCTCGACGGGTGCACCCTTCGCCGCGATTCAGAATCAGGAAGACGCGCCGCCCTGCAGCACGTGCGGCTCGATCATGGTGAGAAGCGGCAGCTGCTACAAGTGCGCGAACTGCGGATCGACGAGCGGCTGCGCGTAGGGTAGCGTGAGAAGGCTCCGGACTCCGGACTCCAGGCTTCAGGCCAGGAGTCTGGAGCCCGAAGCCCGAAGCCCAGCCCGATGACCATTTCCCGGCGCGCGATCCTCGAAGCCCTCCTCGTCAGCGCAGTCGGTACGCGCGTCGCTTCCGCCCAGACGCGCGTCGTCTCAAAACCCAAGCCGCTGCCGGCGGGTGCCGTCACGCACGATTGGACCGCGTTTCTCGGGCCCACCCATAACGCGGTGTCGACCGAGACCAAGCTCAGCCGAAAACTGCCGCCTCCATTGATCTGGGAGTTCACCAGGGGCACCGGCTACGCGTCGCCGGCGATCGCCGGCGACCGGCTCGTGTTCCTCCATCGGCTTGGCGACGAAGAGATTGTCGAGTGCCTGCACGCCGAGACGGGATCCGTGAATTGGCGATTTCGCTACCCGACCGATTTCGAAGATCGATACGGATACAACAACGGCCCGCGATCGAGTCCGGTAATCGACGCGGCGCGAGTGTACGCGACGGGTGCGCAGGGACAACTGCATTGCCTCGACCTGGCGACCGGCAAACTCGTCTGGAAACACGATCTGCAAAAAGAGTATCGCGTCGCTCAGGATTTCTTCGGCACGGCCTCGACGCCTCTCATTGAAGGCCAGCTCCTCATCGTGAATGTCGGGGCGCCTGGCGGTCCGTGTGTTGCCGGATTCGACAAGACAACCGGACGCGAAGTCTGGCGCGCCGGCAAAGAATGGGGACCGAGCTACGCATCGCCGGTACCGGCAACGGTGCACGGGAAACGGCGCGTGTTCGTGTTTGCCGGCGGTGAATCGGAGCCGCCGTCCGGCGGGCTGATGTCGATCGATCCATCGAATGGCCGGGTCGACTTTTCATTCCCATGGCGCAGCCGCTCGTACGAGTCGGTCAACGCCTCCTGTCCGGTCGTGTTCGACAACAAGGTCTTCGTCTCGGCGAGCTATCGCACAGGCGGCGCGCTGATCGAGATTCGGCCCGACTTCACCCATCGGCAGGTGTGGACGACGCAGGAGTTCGGGCTGCATTTCAATACGCCGATCTATCAGGATGGCTATCTGTACGGGTTCGATGGACGCAACGAGCCCGATGCGTCGCTCGCGTGCGTTGACGCCGCCAGCGGCAAAGCCGTCTGGCGCGCGACGCCGGAATGGACGGAGACGATCGAGGCGGGCGGGCGGCGTCAGCAGCAAGTGGTCGGGACGTATCGCGGATCGCTACTGGCGGTCGACGGGCAGTTCCTGTGTCTGGGTGAGTTCGGGCACTTGCTGTGGATGGACCTGACGCCGAAGGGATACAAAGAGATCTCGCGAGCGTGGCTGTTCGCCGCGCGCGAGTCGTGGGGGCTGCCCGTGCTGAGCCGCGGGCTTTTGTACGTCGCGCAGAATACCCGCGATCTCGTGTCCGGCGCCCGGCCGCGTCTGCTGTGTTACGACTTGCGGGCGTGAACGCGCGCGACCATGTGCATGTAGCCGCCGTAGCGCTCGTACCGATCGGCGGCGGCGATCCTGATGTGCTCCAGCGCGCGGCCCTTCATTCCCACCGCTTCGAAGTACAAACCCACGTAAAGCTGGGCGTAGAACTGTGCGTCGGGTTGAGATCCTGCCGCGGCGAGGACCTGTTCCGGGGTGAGCGTTCCGCGGAACATCTCGTAAACCTGCCGCATCGGCACGCGTGCATCCGGACCGACAGGCAGCAGCGCCGCCCTCGCCTTCGCCGGCGATTCGGCCCGCGCGACGCAGAGAAAATGCCATGCGGCATTCTCCACGTCGTCGGGGTTGACGGATCGATGCGACTCGAACTGACGGCGGCAGTCGGCGTAACGGCCGGCGTAATACAACGCGATGCCTCGCTGCCAGAGGTAGGGCGCTTGATCGGGTGCGGCCTTGGCGACGGCGTCGAACGCGGCGGCGGATTCCGCGAAGCGGCCGTTCTCGAAATCAGCGACCGCGCGACTCATCATCACCTGGGGGGATGGCCTGGCCTGGGGGGCCTGCGGGCTTTGTGCGTGTGCGGCGAACCCCAAACCCAGAACGAGGAACAGAACCCAGAACCGCAGAACCCCGAACCTCGAACCTCGTCCCACGCTCATTTCCTCAAATCAAGACACACGAGCGTGTTGTCGTTGCGCACGTATACCATTCCGTCGGCGATGGCGGGATAGGCGCGTACGGTGGCCGGAAGGATCTGGGCGCGGGTCAGCGCCTTGAATCCATCGGGGGAAGCGGCAGCGAGCACCATCTCGCCGTTCTCGCGGACGATCAGCAGTCGATTTCCAGCGAGCGTGACGCTTCCGGCTCCGAATCGATCCTGGCTCCAACGCACTTTGCCCGTTTGAAATTCCACGGCGCGGAAGCTCTGGCCAAACTCCTGCCGGCCATGAAAGCCGTAGAGATATCCCTCGGAAAACACGCTCGTCGCGTAGTGATTCGAAAGGACGTCGTCGGAAGACCACACGTCTGTCAGCTTCGATCCGTCGAATCGCAGCACGCCGGCGCCGGGCCCATATTCGGCAGAAACAAAAATAGAATCGCCGTTGACGATCGGCGTTGCCGCATTCACCGACGCCGCCTGTCTGGCGCGCCACGGCCGCTGAAAACGCACCTGACCGGCCGCGGGATCGAGCCCGATCAACTCGTGGCGCGTGAGAAACACGGCGGTGCGGCGCCCGGCGATTGTTGCGCTAATCCCCGACGAATAACTCGCGGCATCTTCGGTGGCCGTCCAGAGCACTTTTCCGGTCTTCGCGTCGAACGCCACGATTCCGGCGTTCTTTCCGCCGATGTTCGCGATCACCCGGCCGTCTTCGACGATTGGCGAGCCGGCTGCGCCAAAAAAGCCCTTCGGGACGCCGAAGCGCCGCATCGTGTCCTCGCTCCAGACTTTCTTTCCGGTCGCCAAATCGACGGCGTGCAGCTGCCCCTCGGCCCCAAAGGTGTAAACCATGCCATTGGCGACCACAGGGACGGCCCGAGGGCCTTCGTCGAACCCGAAATCGTCGCGGTAGGCCGTCGGATACGTGTACTGCCACTGCGTCTTGCCGCTGGCGGCATCCATCGCTTCCACGACCTCTGTGTTCGCGACGCGATGGAAGAGAATGACGCGATTCTGCGCGACGACCGGGCCGCTGAGTCCAGACCCGATCTGCTTACGCCATACCACGCGTGGCCCCGCCGTCCCCCAGGCTTCACTTAATGCCGGTCCGGCGTAGATGCCGTTGCGTGTGGGACCCAGAATCTGAGGCCAGTCGGCCGCGATTGCTTGCGCGCCAAGCCCGAGTGCGAGCACCGAAATTCCGAGGAAGGACGATCGCATGTGAACGGCGACTATGTTACCGCGCCGACCTGAACCGCGCGAGGTTCTCGCCTAAAATAAACGAATGCGGATTCCGATCGCGTTCATTCTGAGCTTTGGCATTGCGGCTGTGTCGCTTTTATCAGCCAGACAGGCGCCCGCACCGGCGAGTCTCGATAAAACCTACCAGGGTGAGCTCGTGGAGAAGATCGCGGCGCTGGTGACGAGCGAATACGTATTTCCCGACATCGGTAAAACCGCGGCCGAGGCGTTGAGAAAGCGTGCGCACGACGGTGCATACGATACGCCGCGATCGCCTGCAGAGTTCGCCACGGCGTTGACCGCGGAGTTGCTGACGCTGACGCGAGACAAGCATTGCCGGGTTCGGTTTGCCCCCGACTCGATAGGCGAAAGAACGCCGAGGGAGATAAACCCCGCGATGGATAATTACGGCGTTCACAAGGTCGAATGGCTTCCGGGCAAAATCGCGTACCTGAAAATCGACCGGTTTTACGGCGCCGACGAGAGTCGCACGGCGTTTGACGCCGCGTTGACGCTCGCGGCGCCGGGCTCGGCGGTCGTGATCGACCTGCGCGAAAATGGCGGAGGCTCGGATGCGAACGTGCTGCTCGCGTCGTACTTCTTCGCTGAACGGATGCTGTTCAATGAGATCCGATGGCGAGATATGGATACGACGCCGTTCTGGACGGATCCCTCCGTGCGGCCTCAATTGCCCCAGACGCCGGTTTACATTCTGACCAGCGGGCGCACGTTCTCGGCTGCCGAAGCGTTTACGTACGGCATGCAGCAGCGAAAGCGTGCAACCATTGTTGGCGAGCGCACTGGCGGGGGCGCCAATCCGAATCGATATTTTCCGTTGGGCGCCGGACTTGCGGTGTCGCTCTCCATCGGGCAGACCGTGAACCCCGTCAGCAAATCAAACTGGGAAGGAGCGGGGATCGAGCCCGACATCGCCGTGCCGGCAGCGGGCGCACTCGACGCGGCCGTGTCGCGTTACGAGTCGACTAAGCGAAACTGAGCCGCACGCGGAACTCACGCCGAAGGAGCAGCAGGTTCATCAGCAACTGGAGGATCGTCGCGGCCACCGACAAATACCAGATCCAGCGCAGCTGAAAAGCCGGCAATCGAACAAGAAGCAGCAACGGGATTGCGACCAGCACTATACGCGTAAACGAGGCGAAGAGCGGCGGAATCGTGTTGCCCATCGCCTGGAACATGCTGGCGTTCACGAAAATGATGCCGGACGCCACCGATGCCCAGGAGATGATCCGAAGATACTCCGAACCGACAGCGATCACCGCCGGATCGGAGGAGAAGAAGCGAATCATTGGCTCAGGCGAAATCTGACAGGCAATCGTAAACAACAGCATCACACCGGCGGCCATCAACGCGGCGCGGCGAAATGTCTCTCGGACGCGGTGCGCTTCGCGCGCGCCGAAATTCTGGCCCGCGACCGGCGCGACCGCGAATCCCAGCGCAACCACAGGCATAAAGCCGGCCTGGTTAATGCGAAGACCGATGCCGAAGCCTGCCTGCGCGAAGGCGCCGAACGGCCGGCTGACGCTGTAAACGATGAAAAGGTACAAGGCGACGAGCGCGAATTCCGTGCCCGCCGGCAATCCGATTTTCAATATCCGGCCCCACAGTCCGGGCTTCGGCTTCCATTCGGTTGGGAACTTCAGATACGAGGACGAAGGGATGAAGTACGTCGAAAGCCAGACCGTGCCAATCAGTATGGCGATCAACGATGCTTGTGCGGCACCTGCCACTCCGAGTGGATGCCGTGTAATCCAGCCGAATATCAGAAACGGGGCCAGCACCATGTTCACGATCACGGTCGCGGTCTGCACCACCATTCCTGGCTTGAAGTTGCCCGTCCCGCGAAGCGCCGCGGCCATCACCACCATCGGATACTGGAGCGCCATGGCGGGAATGAACCAGATTAAATACTCGGTCGCTCGGGCGGCCGTCACCGCATCTGCGCTGAGCGCGTTCACATAGGAGCGGCGCAACGCCGTCGTCAGCAGCAGGAACGCTGCACCGATAAAGACCGACATCACGACCGATTGATTGAAGACCAGCTGCGCGCCGTCGCGATCCTTCCGTCCGGCGGCGTGCGAGATCAGCGTCGTGGTGCCGACCGCCAGCATCTGCGTGATGCCGATCACCACGAACGAGAGGTTGCCGACGATGCCGACTCCGGCGATCGCCTCCTTGCCCAGACGGCCGACCCAATACAGATCGACGAGGAAGTAGAGCGTCTGAAAGACCATCGTCACCAGCATGAAGCTGGTGGTCTTCATCAGATGACGAACAAGCGATCCCTTCGTGAGGTCTTCCATCAGGGATTAGGTACGTCTGGGCCTTTCTCAGGCTTCTCGTGCATTCGTGCGTTCATCAACAGCGCGGACAAGACGGTCAGCAGGAAAGCACTGACCATTGGTGGAAGCGGCGTGGCGACGAGCAATCCGATCCATGCGGCGTACATGAGCAGCACGTAACGAGCCGCGCCACGCAAGTACAAATGACCGGCAGGCCCGAAGGCGATCGCCAGAAACATCGCGAGCCCGTGCTTCCCAGGAACCAGCCGCCGCAGCATCAGCACGATGCCCAGGCACAGCGCGGCCGCGCAAAGGAGTACGAGCGGATGCGGCGGAGGGCCTTGAAACACGTTCGAAGAACCAGTCTATGCGATCTGCTCACCTATGGGTGTGCTCGTCGATCCCGTTGCCAACCGAGTCCGAACGAGATCGTTGCGGTTGGCATGTACTGGCGATTCGACACGGACAGGTTTTTAAGGTTCTCAACGGCAACCGAATACAACGGCAGGACCACGTCGGTTTGCCAGAACATTCGAATGTTGCTGGCGCGCAGCATCTCGTATCCGGCCGTCAGCTCACCCTGAATTCCGCTTCCGCCCCAGTAATTGTTGTTGCTCCACCCGCTGACGGAACCCCAACTGGCGCCGCCGCCCCAGTAGACGCTGGAGTTCGATGTTTTATTCCCGTACCGCAGTACCACAAGCTTGATTAACGATGCCGACGAACCGTTGTTGAGGTAACCGGTCCCTGCCGCCTGCTTCAGAATATTCGCGAAAGAGACATCGATCGCGAGAGCGTCGAGCTCTCGCCGGAACCCGATGCCCATCGCGGCTCCCGACCGTGATGCCGCGCCGAGCTGCGAACCGTAACCAAGCCGCACGTACATCAGCGAGTCCGCCTCGACACGGAGCGGGGCTGTCTGGGCGACGACGACGTTCGTGCGATCCACAACTTTCGTCATCGACCCCACGTCGCGCCCGCTGAGCAGCGCCCGCACGAGCTGGCTATAGAGCGCGGGCACATCGTCCATGCCGATGGCAACGCCGTCGCGCTTTCCCTGCGGGCCAGCGAGCGTGACGGTGATTGTCCGGCCCAACACGACGTGCGAGACGACGTAGGGATCCGTGCAGCCCTCAGAGACCACGCGTTGGCCCTCCGCCTCAAACTGACTGACGAGAAGAAAGACCGCCGCCTTGCGATCGGCATCGCTGAAGGTGTCGCGCGTTTCGTCAACGCTGACACAGATATCAGCCCTCGCCGTGCCGATCGATACGGCAAGGATCACCAGAACGGTCGCGACCAGCACCCGAATTGAACGCCTGCACATTTGAGCCTCCCTGACGCGGAAGCGCGTCAGTAAGGGATGCGCAAACGGCCTGAAAACGGGGTCAAGGGTGGGGGAGCGCGGCATGCGCTTGATAGAATCGGACGAATATCTTGAAACCCTGGGAGTTACTCGGAGAAACGCGAACGCCCGACGGCGCTCTGATGGCGCTGACGAGGCGCGATCGCGAATACATCATTCTTGCCGACGGAAAACCTCTGATGTCGAGCCGCATGCACGGCTCGGAGGAGGCGCTGGCCACTCTGGCATGCGAGCGGGCGCGCACGCTTGACGATCCCTGCGTGCTGGTGGGCGGGCTCGGTATGGGGTTCACCCTGCGTGCGGCGCTGAATGTTCTACCACCGGGAGCAACAGTGATCGTGGCCGAGCTGGTGCCCGCCGTCGTCGAATGGAATCGCGGTCCGCTCGCACCGCTGGCCGAACGGCCGCTCGAGGATCGCCGCGTGAGGGTGCTCGAGGGAGACGTGCTGGACGCGCTGCGCGGAAACCGCGCCGGGTTCGATGCCGTGATTCTCGACGTCGACAACGGGCCGCGGGCGTTCACCGACGCGAGCAACGCCGCTCTGTATACCAACGCAGGTATCGCGACGGCGCGAGGGGCGTTGAGAGACAACGGCGTGCTGGCGGTGTGGTCGGCCTGGGAGGATCGAAAATTCGAGCAGCGCCTGCGTTACGCGGGATTCACGGTGAAGGTGACGCGCGTGCGAGCGCGCCTCAAAAAGGGCGGACCACGTCACACGCTGTTCCTCGCGAGCTGACAAGGGGTCTCGACACAGAGCCACAGAGGACACAGAGTTCGATCCGCTGATGCGGCGCAGCGAGATATGGACATTCCCGATGTCCGATGGAATCATCCTAAGAGGTACGTATTTTTCTCCTGTCGTTCCCGGGCCAGCCGTCCTTCTGCTGCATCAATGCAACATGGATAGACGGGCGTGGCTTGCCGTGCCGACGGATCTGTCTAGCGCAGGAATGCACGTGTTGACCATGGAATTTAGAGGTTTCGGAGAGAGCGGCGGCAAGCCGGTCAGTGACGCAGATCGGCAGAGCCTCTCCACAAAGTGGCCCGCCGATGTCAGGGCATAAAGGACCTCGTCAGTGCGTCGACCAACGCCGCATCGACTCTGAAGCTTTATCCCGGGACCGAACACGGCATTGAGCTGCTGACGGCGCACAAGGACCTTGGAGCGCTGATAGTGTCTTGGTTGAAAACGCAGACGAGGTAGCAAGTCATTGTTACGGGGGGTACCTATTCCTCGACAACCAGCTCGGACTGCGGATTGATATTCTAGGTATCAGGAGGCCTCCTCAGATGCGATCAATGTATGTGTTGTTCGTCATTGCAGCATTAATCTTGTCGGTCGCGCCGTCCGCTCAGCGGCGTCTACCAGGTTCGCAGGAAAAGAAGGTTGGCGTGGCAATCGATCTCAAGGTGAACGGTACGCCTTATACATTCAAGGGGGAAGCAAGCTGCGATCATCTCGCACAGGGAAGCATTTACGACATCGTCGCGGAGCGATGGTCGGTGAGGCAGGATGACAACGGGCGCAACGTCAACTTGTCCCTGTGGCGTCCGCGAAACGGAACGGGCGACATGGTGCAGCTGAACGTCTATGTTGCCGGCAAGCGGTACGACGTCAGCACGGTTAAGAGCCCGCAGGGACCCTCCGGCTCCGGGAGCGTAAAGCTGGTGAAGGAAGGCACCGGGGGCACATTCACGATCGACGCAGCGACACCATCAGCAGGCAGGATCACTGGCACGATCAAGTGCGACGCGTTCCCGGCGTCAGAAGCGGTGGCGGGAGACTAGGGCTATCTACATGCATTCGCTTCTTATTTCACTCGCCGGTCGGTGAGCGCCAGCGTTAGTCGCGAGCAATCTGCTCACAAGGGATCATTTGATGTTCAAAAACATCGTGTGTGCATTCGTGCTGGTATTGTCAGCAGCGATCGCGGCGTCCGCCGAGATGCCGTGCGAACGGTTGACATCCTTGAAACTGCCCAACGCGACAATCACCTCCGCACTGGCAGTACCGAACGGACCGTATTTGCCGTTAGGACTTCCGGCAGACGCTGCGCAGAATCCGAAGATTCAGACGCCGGCGCACTGCCGGGTCGCGGTGTTGTTGACGCCATCGACGGATTCTCACATCGAAGTGGAACTGTGGATGCCCGCGCGCGAGAGCTGGAACCGGAAATATCAAGCCGTCGGTGGTGGTGGGTGGGTTGGAAGTTTCAACTTTAACGGCATGATCAACGCACTGCAGCAGGGTTACGCCGCGTCTTCGACCGACACCGGACACAAAGGACCCGAAGCCGCATTCGCGGTCGGACATCCGGAAAAGCTGGTCGATTTCGCTTATCGCAGCGTCCATGAAATGACCGTGAAATCGAAAGCGATCATGACGGCTTTTTATGGCCGCGCTCCGCGCTTTTCGTATTGGAACGGATGCTCAACGGGCGGCCGGCAAGGCATCATGGAAGCCGTGCGCTATCCGGAAGACTTTGACGGCATCATCGCCGGCGCGCCCGCAAACAATCAATTCCAGTTGGGTGCGTGGCGAATCAATTTGGACACGACGATCCGCAAGGATCCGGGGCGTATTGTTCCGCGGAACAAAATGCTCATGCTGAATCGAGCGGTTCTTGCGACCTGCGATACCCTGGACGGAGTTAAAGATGGATTGCTGTCCGATCCAACCAAATGTCAATTCGATCCTTCCACTTTATTGTGTCGAGACGCGGATACTGCCAGCTGCCTGACGGCTTCGCAGGTGGAAGCAGTAAAGCTCGCATATGCGCCGGTGACAAAACGCAACGGAGAACTGATCTATCCCGGTCTTGTCCCTGGCGGTGAAGCCGATTGGCCGATATCCGCTTTTGCGGGTGCACCGGATCCAGGAGCGATCGACCTGGGAATTTTCCGGTACGTCGCGCACGAAGATCCCAATTGGGACTGGCGCACATTCGATCTCGAGCGCGATACGGCGCTCGCGCTGGAAAAGGGCGGCTATGTCGAAGTCAGCGATCCTGATCTCTCCGCTTTCAAATCGCGTGGCGGCAAGCTTCTCGTGTACCACGGCTGGAACGACGGAGGGACGGGCGGCGCCATTTCACCGTTGAACAGCGTCAATTACTACACGAGCGTCCTCGCGAAAATGGGTCCTCAACAGGACGACTGGCTCCGCCTATTCATGGTCCCAGGAATGGATCACTGCGGCGGCGGACCGGGTCCGAATCAGTTTCCGGTGGTCACCGCAATGGAAAACTGGCGTGAGCGCGGTAAAGCACCCCATCAAATCACGGCGTACCGCGTCAACATCGATCGCGTCGACATGAGCCGCCCGCTCTGCCCATATCCGCAGGTCGCCGTGTACAACGGAACGGGTAATACAAACGAAGCCAAGAACTTCACTTGCAGAGAGCAATAAACATTTCGCAGCTAAGGCAAGTCCCCTTTTTTTCTTTAGAGCCTGTAACAAGCCGCAGTCAGTACCCGTCGGGTGAGTGTCCTCGGGCCGATTTTTAAACGGTACTAAACGGTAGCGACTACTCAGGACGTTGCGCTTTGCGGAGACCTCCGCGCGAGGGGGTTGCCAGATGCGTGCGAAATGAAATCGTTTGTGCGGCCGGGGGTTAGGGGACGGGTGC
>Ga0068859_100007817_pt1 | contig 10855 bp, 8 predicted proteins | sample KBSSwiS22_FD_66585 | JGI IMG/M metagenome (GOLD analysis project Ga0068859, IMG submission 66585) | Switchgrass rhizosphere microbial communities from Kellogg Biological Station, Michigan, USA - KBS Switchgrass S2-2 | ecosystem: Host-associated > Plants > Roots > Rhizosphere > Soil ... | reverse complement strand
TCGATCAGGGCGGTCGCGAGGTTGAAGTGCGTGGTCGCGTCGTCCGGGGACAGCTCCAGCGCCTTCGTATACGCCTCGACAGCCTCCGCCGGGCGCCCGAGCGCACGCAGGGCGTTCCCCAGATTCGCGCGGGCATCCGGGTCCCACGGCGCGCTGGCAACCGCGCGTTCGAAATGCGGGAGCGCGCCGGGGATGTCGCTCCGCCCGACGAGCGCCATGCCGAGGTTGTTCTCGGCGAGCGAGTTGTTCGGGACGACCTCGGTCGCGTGCGTGAACAAGGCGATCGTGTCGTGCCAGTACGGAAGCTCGTGCCGCGTCGCCAGCGCGAAGCCCGCGATCGACGCGGCTCCCGCGATCGCCGCGACCGGACGCCATGCCGCGGTCGCGCGATCGAGGGCGTAGACCGCCGACCAGGCGAGCGCGACGAAGATCCCGATCAACGGGACGTACGCGTACCGGTCCGCGTACGCCTGAGACCCGACCTGGATGAAGCCCGCGACCGGAAGCAGCGTCCCCGCGTACCAGCACCAGCCCATCGTCAGAGCCGGGAGCCTGCGCCGCGCTACGACCGCCAGCGCTGAAACGGCGAGGAGGATCAGGGCACAGACGGCGACGGCCGATGCTGTGATCGTGCCGACCGGGTGCGGGTAGAACACGGCGAGCCCCGCCGGCCACACCATCGTCTTCAGATACCAGACGTAAGCCACCAGCCCGTTCCCGACCCGGTCGGGAAACGAGATCGCCGCCAGCGGCTGGATCGCCTGCCCCGCATGCTGCGCCGCGAGCGTCAGCAGCCCGCACGCCAGCGAAAGGATGACGACCGGCGCCAGCTCGCGGGCGTAGCGCGCCGCCTTCGATCCGCGGCCTGCGGGCTCGGCCGCCAGCGGCCAGAAGTCGAAGAGGACGAGGGTGAGCGGAAGCGTGACCGCCATGGGCTTCGATGCGAGCGCGAGGCCGGCGAAGGCGATCCCCCACATGCGGGACGAACGCGATCCGCTCCGCCGGTACGTGACGTGCGCGAGCAGAGCCATCAGCCAGAATGCCGTGCTCAGCAGACTCTTGCGCTCGGCGATCCAGGCCACGGTTTGAACGTTCAAGGGGTGAATCGCAAACAGGGCCGCCACGAGCGCGGAAGGCCAGATCCGTGTCGTGGCGAGGGTCAGCAGCCAGAACAGGAGCACCACGTTGACGGCGTGAAGAGCCAGGTTGACGCCGTGATGGGCCCCCGAATCGACGCCGAACAGCGTGACGTCGAGCATGTGGGACATCATCGTCAACGGGTGCCAGTTCGCGTTGGCGTACGCCGTCAGCGACCATCGCGCATTGTCGAGGGTGAGCCCGGTGTTGACGTGCGGCTCCTCCACGACGTAGCTGGGGTCGTCGTAGTTCAGGAACTCGAATCGGAAAACCGGGGCGTAAACGGCAAACGTGAGGACGACGAGCGCTCCGGCCAGGGCCAAGCCCAGGCCGCCGGCCCGGCGCGAGCCCATCATCACAGGATGGGACCGCTGTCTCTCACCGGATCCGGGGCCGCAGCGCCGCGCGAGCGCCACGCCGCGTGAAGGAGGGCGATCGCGGACAGGGCGCCGAGAATCGTCTTCACGGTCGGAGCATCCAGAAGCCAGCCGCTCGATTCGTGCATGCTCATGTCCTCTGCGACGCGGCGTGCTCGCTCAGCCGCTCGGAAAGTCGCCGTGTGACGGGGCCGGGCTCGCCGTTTCGGACGTTCCGTCCGTCGATGCGAACGACCGGACGAATCCCCCCCAGGCTCGACGTCAAGAACACCTCGTGCGCAGCGCGCAGCGCGGTCAGCCTCACCTTCCCCTCACGGACCTGAATGCTCGCGTCGTGGAGCGCGGCGATCGCGAGCGCGCGCATCACGCCGTCGCGGGCGCCGTCGCGCATCGCCGGCGTCACCGCTGCGCGGCCGGCGACGACGAAGACGTTCGCCGTGCACGCTTCGACGAGATGCCCGCGATCGTTGGTCCACAGCCCCTCGTCGGCTCCCCGCCGCCGGGCTTCTTCAAGACCCAGAAGGGACGCGGTGTACCCCGTCGACTTGACGCCCGCGGTCGGGTCGAGCCGGTGGCGGCGCCACGGCAGCACGATGGCGGAGACGGTACCTCCGCGGTCGCCGTCGTCGGGTCCGGCGAAGACCACCCAACGGCCGGAGCGCGAGACGATGAGCTTGAGCCAGCTCCGCGTTGCGGCTCCTTCGGCCACCTGGCAGGCCGCGCGCGCGAGCTCGGCCGCGGCCGGAAGCGGGACGCCGAAGCGCGACGCGGCCGCCGTCAGCCTTTGCAAATGAAGCTCGAGATGACGGGGCACGCCGTCGGCGACGGCGACGGTCTCGAAGACGCCCAGCCCCCACTGCGCCGCCGGGTCCGTCCAGGGGACCAGGAGGGCGTCCGTGTCGACGGCCACGCCGTCGAGCACCGCACGTCCCTGGGGTCTCCGGTCGATCACGCCGCCTCCTCGGGCTCGAAGCCGAGGGCTCGTGTCAGGGCTCGCGCCTTCGCGTTCGCCTCGGCCCATTCCGCCTCGGGCTCGGAGTCGGCGACGATTCCGCCTCCGGCTCCGATGAACACACGGCCTCCGGTGACGATCGCGGATCGTATCAGGATGCTCGACGCCATGCTGCCGTCGTCGTCGAACCAGAACAGCGATCCGGTGTAGAGGCCGCGCGGGCACGTCTCGATGCCGGCGAGCAGCTCGACGGCGCGCTGCTTGGGCGCCCCGGTGATCGACCCGCCGGGGAAGACCGCCGCCACGAGCTCGGCGGCGGTGACGCCCGGCCGCCGCTCGGCGACGACCCGGGCGACAAGATGATGGACAGCGGCATAGGAGCGCAGCGCGTGCAGCTCCGGGACCGTGACCGTGCCGGTGCGCGCGACGCGCCCGAGGTCGTTGCGGAGCACGTCGACGATCATGACCAGCTCCGCCCGGTCCTTCTCGGATGCCAGAAGGTCGTCCGCCGCTTTCCGGTCGTCGCCGGGCGTCGGCCCGCGGGGGCGGGTTCCCTTGATCGGACGGGTTTCCATCGACCCGTCCCGATCGACGTCGACGAACACCTCCGGCGAGACGGACGCGAGCGCGAGCCCGGGGAGCTCGACGTAGGCCGAGCGCGGCGCGGGGGTCGCCGCGCGCAGAGCGCGGTAGAGGTCGAACGGGTCCCCGGCGAAGGCCGCGTCGAAACGCTGCGTGAGGTTCGCCTGGTAGATGTCCCCCGCCTCGATGTGCCGCTTCACCTGCGCGACCGCCCGCAGGTAGGCGGCCCTGGGAAGGCTCGTGAACGGGCGCCCACTTGGGGCGACCGTAGGCCCGGCGAGAGGGCGCCGGCGCTCGAGAACGGCGGCCGCGGCCTCGACGACGGGCTCCGGGCCGTGGGCGATCGGCCCGGCGCCCACCGGAAACTCGACGCAGGCATCGACCTCGACGAGCGCGACGTCCCAGGGCGACCCGGACGCCGCGGCGCCCGGAGAGAACGCTTCGTAGGTGCACAGCACGGCGATTCCGGTTCCGCCGGGCCCCCCCACCTTGCGGCGGCGTGCCAGCGAATCGTCGAGCGCGCCGGTCGCGATCGCGCCGGCGCCGCGCTGTTGCGCGAGAACCCGCGACGCGATCGCCACGCGACAGGGCCAGGCGCCTCCGTGGTCCCCGCGGCCGTCGAAGAAGACGACCGGCGTCCGCGGCGTCCTCAGCGCGGCGCAAACGGATTCCGGATCGAGCGAAGGGTCGAGCGGGCGCGTCATCGTGGGACGGGGCGGCGCGGTTCAGTACTTGCGGATCAAGCCGATCACGACACCCTGCACGGAGACGCGATCCGCGGCGACGACGATCGGCTTCATCGTGGGATGGGACGGCTGCAGCCTCACGGTCGGGCCCTCGCGGTAGATCCGCTTGAGCGTGGCGTCCGACCCGTCGACCAGCGCGACCACCGTTTCCCCGTCGCGCGCAACCTGGCGCTCTTCGATGATCACGTAATCGCCTTCGCGAATCTGCTCGCCGATCATCGACTCGCCCTGGATCTTGAGGACGAAGGTGCGGCCCTTGCCGGACACCATGTCGGCGGGCACCGTGATCGTTTCGGCGGTCGGAAGCGCTTCGAGCGGATAGCCCGCCGCGATCGTGCCGACGAGCGGAAGGTCCAGCGCCTTGCCTCGCGTGTCGTCGGCCAGCTCGATCGAGCGGTTCTGATTCCAGACCCGGCGCACGAACCCTTTTTCGACCAGATGCGAGATGTGCTTGTGCACGGTCGCGACTGACGAAAGCCCCAGCGACCCCCCGATTTCCTCGAGGCTCGGCGAGTAGCCGTTCGCGTCGATGAACGTGCGAATCACGTCGAAGACCTCTCGCTGCCGTCTGGTGAGCGCCACGGTCCACCTCCGTGAAAGAGCCTAGGCGAATACGGGACGAAACTCAACGGTTTCATGGCCGGTTTTTGCCGGGTTTCACAGCGCGGCGTATAGTTCACCGTCGCTCGGCCGCGACCCCCAACAGGAGACTGCCCACCGTGCCACGAGCCCCCCGCGTCGCCGCCGCCGCGCTCTGCCTGTTCTTCGCCGCCGCGGCCTTGCACGCGGAAGAGACGCCGCCACCCACCCCCGAGCAGATCGCGGCCCAGGAACGCATACGCCCCGTCGTCAACGCCATCTGGCTCGAAGTTCGCTCGCCGAAGCCCGGCGTGGAAAACGCCCGCCCGCGGCTTTTCTGGGACGTCACCGACCGTCTGGTCGCGATCGGGCCCGACGTCGTCCCCTTCCTGACCTCCGAGCTCGACCTGACGGACCCGCAGACGGCCCATTTTGCCGCCTATGCGCTCGGCCGCCTGGGCGGCCCGGAAGCCGAGGCTTCGCTGCGCAAGACGATCCGCATCGCCGATGCCCGCGGTGGCCGGTTTGCGGTGGGGCTCAAGCGCTTCGCCATTTTCGCGCTCGCGCTGATGGGAAAAACCGACGCCGTCGACCTGATGCAGCAGGGCAACGCGAAGCTCCACGGGGCGGTGATGGTCCCCGAATTCCCGCTCGCCGCCCACGTCTCCTTGCTGCTCGGTCCCGCGGCGGCGCCGGTCCTCGAGAAGCAGGTGGAAACCTTTCGTGCCGACCCGGAGGCGGGCGAGCTGCTGGAAGACGCGCTGTTGGGCTTGGCGCGGGTGGGCGATCGCGCAAGCGCGCCGAAGCTGATTCCGTTGTTGGCGCACGCGTCGCCGCGCGTCCGCGCGCTGGCCGCCGACGCGATCGCCCGGACGGGCGATCCCGGGCTGTGCTTGAACCTGATGCCGCTCCTGAACGACAAGGACCAAGGCGAAAAGCTCGCCGTGGCGGCGGCGCTGGAGCGCTGGAAGCCGACGCCCTGCTACAAGGCCATCGTCGGGCGCCTCGAGGTGGAAGACGACGTCGGCGTGCGGGCTTCGCTCTACTCGGCGATCGTGACGATGGGCGGTGAGCCCGCGCTGGACGTGTTACGAGCCTTCCTGAGGTCGCCGAATCAATTCGATCAGGCGGTCGTCGTGGACTCGATCGGCCGCATCGGAAGCAAGAAGGGGCTGAATCTCCTCCGGTCCTTGCTGCCGGATGCCAACGCGAACACGATCGCGCACGCGCTCGCGGCGATCGCGGCGATCGGCGGGGAAGGCGCGATGGACACCCTGTTTGCCGCGACCAACGATCGGCGTCCCTTCGTGGCGTCGTCCGCGGCCGAGACGCTGACCGCCGTCGGGGACAAGCGCGTCGCGCCGCGCCGGGCGTCCGAGCTGCTCGAGCTCGTCAAGGAGCCGATCGGGAACCCCTCGCTGCGCGCCCGCGTGGTCGAGCTGACCGAGGCGCTCGTGACGCTCCGCTACACGGAGCCCCTCGACGACCTGAAAGCGGCGGCAGGCGTGCAAACGGACGGGGAGATCGTCGACGCGCTCAACTCGTGCGTGCGCCGCCTCGTGGTCCTCAAGGAAGACGGCGACAACGACGTGGCCTGGGCGGCCGAGCTCGCGTCACCCCATGCTCCCGTCCGCGCGCTGGCGGAGACGCGGCTTGCCGAGCTGGGAACCCCGGCGGCGATCAAGGCCCTGACGGCCCACATCGGCCGGGCCGACGTCGCGGACGAAGAGCGGGCTCACGTCTTCGAGGCGTTCGGCAAGGCGAAGACGGCGGGGGCCGCGCCTCTGGTCGAACGGAATCTCTCCGACCCCGCGGGGGATGCGTGGGAGATGCGGGACACGCGCGCGTCCGCTGCCTATGCGGCCCGCCGTCTGGGCGGCCCCAAGATGGTGGCCGCGCTGCGCGCTTCCGCGCTCCGGCGCGACGGGCGGGACTGGGGGACCGTGCTGTACTGGGCGGTCTCCGACGGCACGGCCGCGCTCGACTCTCTCCGCACCCTGCGCATTCGAAGGCTGCGCTATCCCGAGGGGCCCTTCGGGGGGCAGGAAGAAACGCTGGGCCGCATCATCGACGACATCGCGGCGGGCCGTTCACTCGCACCCTACGACGTCGGACCGGTCGACCTGAGAGAGGACTAGACCCCGCGGGGCCTCAGACGGATGCGGGGACGGGAGCCGGAGCCGCGGCGGCGGGCTGAGTCTGGCGGGTGAACTCTCCGGCACGGTAGGCGCGGTTGAACGACTCGACGATGTGCTCGTCGAAGCTCGACCCCTTCAGCTCGTTCAACCGGGCAAGGGCCGCCTCGAAGCTCATCGCCTTCTGGTACGGCCGCTCGGTCGTCATCGCGTCGAAGCTGTCGGCGACCGCGATGATGCGCGCCATCAACGGAATGCCCTCCCCCTTGAGCTGGTCGGGGTATCCCTCGCCGGTCCAACGCTCGTGGTGGCTGCGCAGTCCGGGGAGCAGCGCCTTCATCTGCCGGATCGGCGCCATGATCGTCGCGCCGATCACGGTGTGTTGCTTCATCACCTCGAACTCTTCCGTGGTCAGCTTCCCGGGCTTCTTCAAGATGGCGTCGTCGACGCCGATCTTTCCGACGTCATGCAGGAGCGAGGCGACGTGAATGTCCCGGATGTCCTCCTCGGACAGGCCGTGATAGCGGGCCAGGATCACCGAATACCGGTTGACCCGGACCGAGTGGCCCCGGGTGTACGGGTCCTTGGCGTCGATCGCGCTGGCCAGAGCGCGGGCCGTTCCGAGGAACAGCTCGTTGTTTTCGGCCGCGGCGCGCTTCAGCCTGCGGATGATGTCCTCGAGCTCGGCGGCCATCCGGTTGAAGGTATCGGCGAGCTCCCCCACCTCGGTGATCGAGCGGACCTGGACGCGCGACGAAAAGTCCCCGCGCGCGAAGGCCCGCGACGTCTCGGCGAGGCGCTTGATCGGGCCGGCGAGAGCCCTCGCGAACACGGCCGCCGCGATCAAGGCGATCGAGAGCGCCAAGAGCCCCCACTGCAGCGTGTGCTCGATCATGCTCGAGACCGGCTGATAGATCAGCCGCTCCTTGGCTTGAACGAAGACACCCCATCCTTCGCGCGAGATCTCGTACGAGCCGAGATACCGCTCGGCGGACGTGCCCGGGCGCGGCGACCACTCGAACGGGATCGTCTCCGTCGCGCGTCCGGGGTGCAGCCGGAAGCGGCGCACGATCTCGGACTCGGACATGTCGCTGCCGGGGTCGACACCGGACAAATGGGACGACGCGAACAGCCGCCCCGTGGTATCCACCGCGAACAGGGCATGCCCGGTGCGGTGGCTTTCGACGACCGCATCCCACACGGTCTGAAGGTCGACGAGAGCCGAGACGACACCCAGGAACCGGCCGTTCCCCACGACCGGTGCCGCCAGGATCAAACCGGCGCGAGGCGGATTGCCGGGCATCAGGAGGGGCGCGGAATGAACGGCCGACCCGACGCCGGAGGACGCGTGCTCCGCCAGCGTCTCGGCGGCGGATCGGAATCCCGCGACGAAGGAGGGCTCGAGGCCGTCGGGAATTCCAGCCCCGGTTTTCGCGTCGACCACCCGCGCGCGCAGGTCCGTGAAGCGCACGTAGTGCATGCGCTCGTCGGGAAGCTCGTCCAAGACCCGCCGGGCGTCGTCCGAAGAGATCGACCCCGTGCCGCGCGCCGCAAGGGCCAGCGAGCGAGCGCTGCGCAAGAGCTGCGCGCGCAGCGCCTCGATGTGGATGTCCACCTCCCGCGAGATCGTCGAGGCGAGAAGGTGCTGGTATTCCTGCTGCGAGGTCTTCAGGGCCTCGCGATTGCCGTCGATCAGCCTCCAGGCGACCGACGACAAAGGCGCCAAGGCGACGAACGCGAACACCGCCAGGAGCAGGTACACCATGCGCACGCGGCTGCGAAACGGTGGCGGGGACCCGGGTGCGATCGGGCTGGACAAGAAATCGGCTCCTTTGGGCAAGAAAACGGGGCGGAATATAGGGTCGGCCGCCGGGCGCGTCCACGCGACGCCGCCGTGACGAGTGCTAGACTCCCCGCGCCTTGCCCCGCGCGCCGGAAAACGCGATGAGATCGCTCTACAACGCAGCGTTGCTACCCGTGCGAGCGGCGTCGCTCGTATTCGGCGCGTGGCCCCGGGGAACCCCCGCGGCCGAGCTCGAGCGGGACCAGCGGATGGCGCGGCGGCTCCCCGAATTCCGGTCTTCCCCGGTCTGGATTCACGGCGCGTCGGTCGGCGAGGCGAGGATCAGCCGCGGGCTCGCCGCCGAGATCAGGAAGCGGCGCCCCGCACAGGTCCTCGGTGCGTCGGCGGTAACGCCGACGGGCCGGGCACAGCTCCCGGCCCCGCCGGCCGTGGACGGCGCCTTCTTTTGCCCACTGGACTTGCCCCGGGTGCAGCGCCGCGCCTTCGACGCGCTCGCGCCCGCGATGATCGTCCTGATCGAGACGGAGCTGTGGCCGAACCTCCTCTCCGAGGCGAGCGCACGGCGGGTCCCCGTCGTCCTGGTCAACGCCCGGCTCGCCCCGGAACGCGTGGGCCGCTACCGCTTCCTCTCGGCGCTGTATCGGCCCCTGATGTCGTCGATCGACGCGATCGGCATCGCCGGCCCCGAGGAAGCCGCCCGGTTCGTCTCGTTGGGCGTGCCCGAATCGAAGCTGACGATCACCGGAAACGTGAAGTTCGACCTCCCCGAACCTGCGGTGACCGCCGCGGAGCTTTCGGCGCGACTGGGCTTGGACCCGGGGCGTCCGGTCGTCGCCGCGGGCTCGACCGGAGCCGGCGAGGACGCGCTGGTCCTCGACGCGTTCGAGCAAGCCCGCCGCGAGGTCCCGTCGCTGGTCCTTCTTCTCGCCCCGCGGCACCCCGAACGGTTCGCGCAGGCGGAAATCGAGGCCCGGCGGCGCGGCCTCGCCGTGGCGCGCGTCTCGGAAGGACCGGTCGCGGGGCCGGCCGACGTGCTCCTCGTCGACACGGTGGGCGAGCTCGCGTCGTTGTACGCGCTCGCGACGTCGGCGTTCGTGGGGGGAAGCCTCGTCCGGGTGGGCGGACACAACCTCCTCGAGCCTCTGGCGGCCGGCGCGCCGGTGCTGTTCGGGCCGCACACCGAGCACGTCACGGAGCTTGCGGCGATCGTCACCGAGGCCGGCTGCGGCGAGCGCGTCGAGGATCCGAGCGCCCTCGGTCGCGCGTGGGTGCGTCTTGCCTCGGATCGCGCGGAGCGCAACCGGCGCGCCGCGATCGGCCGGGAAGTTCTCGCGTGTCATCGCGGAGCGCTCGCGCGATCGGTGGATCTGGTCCTTTCGGTCCTGGACCGCGCTCGGGCGAGCCGGATCGGATGAGGCAGCGCTCCGTGCTGACCTCCGCGGCGCTGTCGATCCCCGCCGCGGCCTACGGCGCCGCGATGCGCGCGCGCAACCTCTGGTACGACCGGCCGGGGACGTCGGAGCGCGCACCCGTCCCCGTGGTCAGCGTCGGGAATCTCGCCGTCGGCGGCACGGGAAAGACCCCGCTCGTCGCGTGGCTGGCCCGCCGCGCGCGCGCGTTGGGCGTGACCCCAGCCGTGGTGTCTCGCGGTTACGGCAGTACGGCGGGCTCGGGTCCGCTGCTCGTATCGACCGGCGAAGGCCCCCGCGTCAACGCCCGGGCCTGCGGCGACGAGCCGCACCTGCTCGCGCGCTCTCTCCCGGGAACCATCGTGGTCGTCGGCTCCAACCGGCTCGAAGGCGCGCGCGCGGCCGCCGGCGCAGGAGCGAGCCTCGTGATCCTCGACGACGGGTTCCAGCACCGGCGGCTGGCGCGGGATCTCGACATCGTGGTTCTGGACGGGCGCGCCCCGTTCGACAACGAGCACGTTCTCCCCTGGGGATCCCTGCGGGAGCCGCCGTCGTCCCTCCGCCGCGCCCACGTCGTCGTGCTCACGCGCCTGCGGCAGGCGGAGACCGGCTCCGCCGCGATCCACGCCGTCATGGAAACCGGCTTCGCGGGCCCGGTCGTTCGCGCGGGGCATCGCAGCACCGGAATCCGGGACGTCAAAGGGACCGAAGTTCCCGCACCGTCGCGGGCGCTGGCCTTTTGTGGGATCGGCGACCCGGGGCTGTTCCGTCGAGACCTCGAGGCCGCGGGCGTCGTCACGACGCGATTCCACGCCTTCCGCGACCACTACCCGTATTCGATCGCGGATTGGGACCGCCTCGTCGCGGAGGCCCGCGCTGTCGGCGTTCCGCTCGTGACGACCGACAAAGATCTCTCCCGACTTTCGGCGAGCGTGGGCGCCTCGCTTCCCGCCGCTCCGCTGCTGGTGCTGCGCATCGAGACGGTGGTGTGGGACGAGGCGCCGCTTCTGGCGGCACTGCGAAAGGTCATCACGTGAATTCACTCCGCCGGGGCGTCGAAACGGCCGCGGTCGGGGCCGCCTTGGTGCTGGCGCACCTCCTCCCGCGCCGGTGGCTCCTGGCGGTCGGCGCCGG
>Ga0068859_100007812_pt1 | contig 10858 bp, 10 predicted proteins | sample KBSSwiS22_FD_66585 | JGI IMG/M metagenome (GOLD analysis project Ga0068859, IMG submission 66585) | Switchgrass rhizosphere microbial communities from Kellogg Biological Station, Michigan, USA - KBS Switchgrass S2-2 | ecosystem: Host-associated > Plants > Roots > Rhizosphere > Soil ... | reverse complement strand
TAGTAGTACTGGTCGCGCGTAATGATCAATGCTTCGCGCATCATCACGTCGCGCTTCTTCACGTCCATTTCGGTATTCATCGCCTCGATCAGGCCGTCGAGCTTGGCGTCATTGATGCGGCCCAGGTTGAAGCTTCCGGCGGCGCCGGTGGTCTTGGTGTGCAGCAGCGAGAACAGCGTGTAGTTGCCGTCGAAGTTCGCCACGCCCCAGCCCAGCATGTAGGCGCTCATGTCGAAATTCTGGATCTTGGAGATGAACTGCGCCATCGGCGCGGCCAGCAGCTTCACCTTGAGGCCGACCTTGCCCCACATCGCGACCAGCGCCTGGCAGATCCGCTCGTCGTTCACGTAGCGGTTGTTCGGGCAGTCGAGCGTGAACTCGAAGCCATCCGGATAGCCGGCCGCGGCCAGGAGCTTCTTGGCGCCCGCGATGTCCACCTTGTCGGTCTTGTCCAGCTCCTTGGAATAGCCATTCACGCCAGGCGGAATCATGAGGGCCGCGGGTACCGACAGGCCGCGCATGGTCACGCGGCGAATCGCCTCCCGGTCCACCGCGAGGTTGAGCGCCTTGCGCACCCGGATGTCCTTGAACGGGTTCTTGCCCTTGATGTTGGAATACTTCAGCTCGTCGCTGAACTGATCCAGGCCGATGAAAATCGTGCGCACCTCCGCGCCGTCGAGGATCTTCAGCTTCTTGTCCTTGCGCAGCACGTCGACGTCCTGCACCGGGAGGTCGGTCACCAGGTCGACGTCGCCGGAGAGGAGCGCCGCGACGCGCGTCGAATCGGACTTGATTGGCGTGTAGATGACGTCGGTCACGTTGCCGTCCAGCTTGCCCCACCAGTCCTTGTTCGCGGCCATCACGACGCGCTTGTCCGGTTCCCACTGCTTCAGCAGATAGGGCCCGGTGCCGTTGGCGTTGCGCGACGCGTAGGTATCTTCCTTCGCCTTGTAGTCCTGGACGTTCTCCGACTTGTTCTTCACGCACCAGATCTTGCTCATGATGCGGAAGTCGACCAGGTTCTTCAGCAGCACGGGATTCGGCCCCGACAGGATGAGATCCACGGTGAAGTCGTCGATCTTCTTCACTTCCTTGACGCCGGCGACGTAGATCTGCATCGTGCCCTGCGGCTGCAGGATGCGGCCGTAGGAGAACACGACGTCGTCGGCGGTGAACGGGCTGCCGTCCTGGAATTTCACGCCCTTGCGCAGGTTGAAGCGCACTTCAGTGGGTGACGTGAACTTCCAACTGGTCGCGAGCGCCGGCTCGACGCCGAATTTCTTGTCGAAGCGCACCAGGCCCTCGTACACATGCTGCAGGATGCCGTTGGTGGTGGCATGGTTCTGCGAATGCGTGTCCATCGTAAGAATGTCGTTTTGCGCCGCCCACTTGAGCGTGACGGCATGGGCCGGCATGGCCGAGATGGTCAGGGATGCGGCAGCAAACGCGGCCGCCATGAATTGCTTGAGTTGCATGTGGTTCCTCCTCAGGAGAATCTATAATACACGGGCTCCAGGAGACTGACCATGAAGCTCACCCAGGTCCAGATCGAAACCTTCGATCGCGAGGGCTATCTCTTTTTTCCCGGCCTGTTCCGGCCCGAGGAAATCAAGGTCCTGCTGGACGCGGTGCCTGCCCTCTATGCCCAGCGCCGCCCGGAAAACGTGCGCGAGAAAACCGGCGACGTCGTGCGCACCAATTTTGCGGCGCACCTTTACAGCGCGCCCTTCGCCCGCCTGGCGCGCCACCCGCGCATGGTCGAGCCGGTGAAGCAGCTGTTCGGCGAAGACCTCTACATGCACCAGTTCAAGATCAACGGCAAGCAGGCCTTCGATGGCGACGTCTGGCAATGGCACCAGGATTACGGCACCTGGAGGAACGACGACCAGATGCCCGAGCCGCGCGCCATGAACGTCGCCATCTTCCTGGACGAGGTGAACGAATTCAACGGTCCGCTGATGTTCATCCCGGGCAGCCACAAGCTCGGCGTGCTGGACGCGGCGCACGATACGAGCACCACCAGCTATCCGCTCTGGACGATAAATAACGAGGTGATAAAGAAACTGGTGGATCGCGGCGGACTGGTCGCGCCCAAGGGCCCGGCCGGCTCGATGATCCTGTTCCACAGCTGCCTGGTGCATGCCTCGAGCTCGAACCTGTCGCCGTGGAACCGGGTGAGCGTCTACCTGTCCCTGTGCGCGGTGTCGAACCACATCCGGCGCTTCAAGCGTCCGGGCTACATCGCGCACCGCGACTTCAGCCCGATCCAGTGCCTGCCGGACGATTGCCTGCTCAAGGCCTACGACGTGCCGCTGCCCTGGAAGGACGGCACGCCGGCGGACGAACTCAAGGGAAACCTGAAGGCGGCATGAATCTTTTTGCGAAGCTGAAGCAACGGGAAGCGCAGCAGAAGCCCCTGCGCGTGGGACTGATCGGCGCCGGCAAGTTCGCGGCGATGTATCTCGCCCAGGTGCCGCGCACCCCGGGGATCCGGCTGGTCGGGATCGCGGACCTGTCGCCGGCGAATGCGAAGGCGAACCTGGAGAGGATCGGCTGGAGTGCCGCGGCCGTTTCGGCGACGTCCATCATCGAGGACTGGCAAAAGCTCGTATCGAATCCGGAAATCGACATCATCATCGAGGCGACGGGGAATCCCGTGGCGGCGGTGGAACACATCCTGGGGGCGTTCCGGCACGGCAAGCACGTCATCAACGTGACCGTGGAGGCCGACGCTTTCTGCGGCCCGATCCTGGCGCAGAAGGCGGACGAAGCTGGCGTGGTCTACAGCCTTGCCTACGGCGACCAGCCCGCGATCATCTGCGACCTGGTGGACTGGGCGCGCGCGGCGGGGTTTCCGGTGGTGGCGGCGGGGCGGGGGCACAAGTGGCTGCCGCACTTCGCGCAATCCACGCCGGAAACCGTGTGGGGCTACTACGGACTGACGCCCGAGCAGGCGAAGGTCGGCGGCCTCAATCCGAAGATGTTCAATTCCTTCCTCGACGGTTCCAAGCCGGCGATCGAATGCAGCGCGGTGTGCAACGCGACGGGCCTGACGCCCGCGCCGGAAGGGCTCCTGTATCCACCGGGCTCGGTGGACCAGATTCCGGAGCTGATGCGTCCGAAGTCCGAGGGCGGCGTGCTGCACCACAAAGGCCAGGTTGAAGTCGTAAGTTCTCTGGATAAAAACGAAAAACCAATTCCTTACGACATCCGTTTCGGCGTCTGGGTGGTGTTCGAGGGGGAAACGGACTACATCCAGCGCTGCTTCTCGGAGTACGGCGTGAAGACCGATCCGTCAGGACGCTATGCCTGCATGTACAAGCGCTGGCACCTGATCGGGCTGGAGGTCGGGATATCGGTGGCTTCGGTAGGCTTGCGCGGAGAATCGACCGGTTGCGCCACCGGTTGGCGTGCGGATGCCGTGGCGACAGCCAAGAAAGATCTCAAGCCGGGCGAAATCCTGGACGGCGAGGGCGGCTATACGGTGGTGGGCCGGCTGATGCCGGCAGACGCGTCGCTTTCGCAAGGCTGCCTGCCGCTGGGCCTGGCGCACGGCTGGAAAATGCTGCGCCCGGTCGCCGCCGGCCAGCCGCTCAAGTGGAGCGACGTGGCTTTCGACGCGAACCTGCCGGCCGTGAGGCTGCGCCGCGAGATGGAGAACTCAGCTGCTTCAGGTAGCGATAAATCTCGGTATGGTCCGCCCCGGCGGGCAGCCGGCTGAGGGCGGCGCGCCAGAGTTTCACGGTCTGCTTCAGGTAGGGGGCTTTGACCTTCAGGGAACGGGCAAGCCCATCGGCAATGCCCACATCCTTGGTCATGAGCGCGTGCGAGAAGCCGGATGCGAAGGCCCCGGTGAACACCTGCTGCGGGATCTTGCGCTCGGTGGTGCTGTTCTTTCCGGTCGAAGCATTGATCACGTCGATCAGGGTCTTCGGATTGAGGCCGAATTTTTCGCCGATCAGCAGCGCTTCCATGCCGGCGGCCGTGCCGGCCGCGCCCAGGTAGTTGTTCAGCGCCTTGGTGGCGTGGCCCGAGCCGAGGCCACCGCAGTGGAATATCTCGGTGCCCATGGCGGAGAGCACCGGACGGGCGCGCTCCAGCAGTGCCGCGTCGCCGCCGACCATCAGCGCCAGCGTGCCGTCGGCGGCCTTCGCCTTGGCGCCGGACACCGGGCTGTCCAGCATGTGGATGCCCTTTTTCTTCAGCAGCGCGCCAAGCTCGCGCGTGACGGCGGGGTCGGACGAGCTCATGTCGATGACGATGGTTCCGGGCGCGATGGCGGGCAGGGCGGCCAAGATCGCCTTGCGCACGGCCTTGCCGTCCGGAACCATGGTGATGAGCACCTCGGCGCCGCGCGCGGCTTCCTCCGCGGAACGGCAGTTGCCCCTGCCGTTCAGGTCATACGAGCGGACCTTGTGGCCCGCCTTTTCCAGGTTCGCGGTCATCAGGCTCCCCATGAGCCCGAGGCCGATGAAAGCGACGGTCAAACGCCGCGTTCCTTGAACACTTCCTTCGCGGAGCGGAAACTCTCCACGGCCGCCGGCACGCCGCAATAGATCGCGACCTGGAGAAACACTTCGCGGATCTCCTCCTTGGTGAGGCCGTTGTTCAGCGCGCCGTTGACGTGCAGCTTGAGCTCATGGGTGCGGCCGAGCGCGGAGAGCATCGCCAGGTTCAGCATCGAGCGCGACTTGCGCGACAGGCCCGGGCGGTTCCAGACGTCGTTCCAGCAATAGGTGTTCAGCAGCTCCGTGAAGGGGCGGTTGAAATCGTCCGCCGCGGCCTGTGCCTTGTCGACGTACTCGGCACCAAGCACCTCGCGGCGCGTCTTCAGCCCGGACTCATGGCGCTCCTTGTGCGTTCGTTTATCCATTTTTAAAAATACCTCCAGATGGGAAAGGCAGAACGGCTAGACCAGATCCTCATAGCGGATTCCGGCTCGGCGCAGCAGGCCGTCATAGGCCGCGCCCCCGGGACGCGGCCCGGAGCGGAACACCGCCGCCTGCGCGGGAATCGCATCCAGCACCGCCTTGCCGATCGGAATCGTGGCGCCCTGCATCGAATCGCCCGCCAGCTGCACTTCGCAGGCGCGCTGCAGCGTCCAGTAGGTCTGGTAGGCCTCGGTCACTCCACCGCCGACCACCAGCAGCCCGTGGCTCTTCAGGATCAGGATCGATTTGTCGCCGAGGCTGCGCACCAGGCGCGGCCGTTCGGCGACATCGGTGCTGATGCCCTCGAAATCGTGGTACGCGACCTGGCCTGCGAGGAGCGCGCTGTAGAAATTGTCATGCCGCAGGCCGCTTTCCTTGCAGGCCACGGCCATGCCCGCGGTGCTGTGCGTATGGATGATGCAATGCGCGTCGTCGCGCGCGGCGTGGATCGCACTGTGGATCACGAAGCCCGCCTTGTTGACCGGGTGCTTCGAGTTGTCGCGGGTTTCGCCATCGAGATCGATCTTGACCAGGTTGGTGGCCGTGACCTCGTTGTAGTTCAGGCCGTAGGGATTGATGAGGTAGTGCTTCTCCGGCCCCGGCACGCGCAGGGTGAGGTGGTTGTAGATCGACTCGGTCCAGCCGAGCCAGTCGAAGGCGCGGTACATCGATGCCAGCTCGAGGCGCACGGCCCATTCCTCCGCCGCCATGCCGGCGGGCTTCATCTTCATTACCTTGTCGCCCAGGTCCATCGATCACCTCCAAAAGAAAAGCGCGAGCCGCATTTCAAGAGCGCGGCCCGCGCTTTTACCCTACCACAGCGGAATGGACTATTTGCCGATGATTTCGCCGAAGCGGACCCATTCCTTGCCGTCGAAGCGCGCCAGCTGCACCGACTCGATCGGCGCGAAGTCGCCGGCGCTGGTGTTGATCTTGATGCCGGGCAGCATGCACGAGGGCGCGAAATTCTTCAGGCTTGCCGCCTGCTTCATGATATTCGCCCGCGTCAGGTCGTTGCCCGCCTGCTTGATTACCTGCACCATGGTCTGCGCCACGCACCATCCGTAGAAGTTCTCCGTGGCGATCAGGTTGCCGTCCGGGTAGTACTTCTTCATGAATGCGGTCCATTCCACCACCGCCGGGTCGTTCGCCCATTCCTTGTCGTTCTGATCCTTGATGTACTGCGTGGTGATCAGGCCGACCGACTTGTCCAGTCCGGCGGGCTTGAGCGTCGAGCCGATCGAGCCGGAGACGTTGTTCAGGTAGTGCACCGGTTTCCAGCCGCTGTCCCAGGCCTTGCGGATCGCCTGCGCGGCAAACTTGGGCGTGGTGATGTTGAAAAAAGTGTCCGCGCCCGAAGCCTGAAGTTGCGCTACCTGCGAGTCGACCGTCGGGTCGGTCACCTCATAGGAGACCTGCTTGACGATCATCGTCTTCGCCTTGGGGCCGAGCCCCTTGAGGAAGCCCTCGAGGTAATCCTTGCCGTAGTCGTCGTTCTGGTAGAGGACCGCGATCTTGGCGTTCGGCTTGGTCTTCAGGATGTGCTGCGCATAGATCTGCGCCTCGGTCTGGTAGTTCGGCTGCCAGCCCATGGTCCAGGGGAAGTGCTTGGGATCGTTCCACTTGGTCGCGCCCGTGGCGACGAACAGCTGCGGCACCTTTTTCGCGTTCATGTACTTGTGGATCGCGGAGTTCGGCGGCGTGCCGAGCGGCTGGAATATCAGCAGCACTTTGTCCTGCTCGACGAGCTTGCGCGCCATCTCGACCGTCTTGGGCGGGCTGTAGCCGTCATCGTAGGAAATCATGTTGATCTGGCGGCCGTTGACGCCGCCTTCGTCGTTCACCTTCTTGAAGTACGCGGCAATGGCCCTGCCGATGGTGCCGTAGGCGGAGGCCGGACCGCTGTAAGGGTTGATGTGGCCGATCAGGATTTCCTTGTCAGAGGCGCCTTGATCGTATTTCTTCTGCGCCAGCGCGACCGGGCTGGCCAAAGCCGCAGCCAGCAGGGCTGCAATGGGTGTCAGCGTGCGTTTCATGGAATTTCCTCCTCCGTTGATGGATAGCCGGACAATGGTTTCTCGGGCTGGCTATTGTGCGCCTTCCGGGTCAGCCGCGCCAAGCCCAGGCGGATGGCCCCCGCGACGCCCATCGGCATCACGTAGATGAATGCGAGGAGAAACAGGCCGAAGATCGCCCAGGGGGCGGCTTTCGAGATCTCGTCCGCGATATTCGGCACGAACTGGATGAAAAGGGCGCCATAGATGGCGCCGGAGATCGAGGCCAGGCCGCCGATGACGATGCCGATGAGGAAGGTGATCGACAGGAAGATATTGAAGCTGTCCGGGGCGACGAACTGAACGGCGATCGCGCCGAGCGCACCGGCGATCCCCGTGAACATGGCCGAGATGCCGAAGGTCACCGACTTCACCATCGCATTGTCGACGCCCATCGCCTCGGCGGCGATGTGATTGTCGCGGATCGCCATCATCGCCCGGCCGATGCGGCCGCGCAGCAGGTTCCAGCCGAGCACGAACATCACGACGGTCACGCCGAGCGTGAAGAAGTAGAGCCATTGGTCCTGGTTCAGCGCCAGGCCCAGCTCGCCGAGAAACTCCGGCGCGTCGGGTTTCGTGATCACGATGCCCTGCACGCCGCCTGTCCATTGCTCCAGGTGGTGGTACTTGAGGAGCGGCGGCAACGATACGCCGAGCGCGAACGTGGCCAGCGCGAGATACAGGCCCTCCAGGCGCAGCGCCGGCAGCCCGAACAGGAACCCGGCCACCAGGCATACCGCGCCGGAGATCGGAATCGTCGCCCAGTAGGGAAATCCCGCCTTGTCCATGAGGATCGCGGCGACGTACGCCCCTATGGCATAGAACGCGCCGTGGCCGAGCGAAATCTGTCCGTTGAACCCGGTGAGGATGTTCAGGCCGAGCAGGGCGATCGAGTAGATCAGGACCAGCGTGAACTGGAAGGTGCGGTATTCGCTGACGAAGAAAGGCAGCGCGCCGGCCGCCAGCAGGGCAATCGCGATCACGAGGAGGTTGCGATTGCTCATACCCGCGTCACGTGGACCTTGCCGAAGAAACCCGAGGGCCGTACCGTCAGCACGCCGATGATCAGCACCAGCGCCACGGCCAGTTTCAGTTCGTTGCCGATGACGAACGCGCCGAGGACGTTCTCGAGGACGCCGACGAGAAAACCGCCGAAGACCGCACCGGCAGGATTGTCGATGCCACCGATCAGTGCCGCCGCGAAAGCGTAGAGCAGGACGCCGCCCATCATGTTGGGATCGAGGAACACGATCGGCGCCACCATCATGCCGGCGACCGAACCGATCGCGGCGGCGAGGCCCCAGCCCAGAGCCAGCATCCAGCCGACGCGGATGCCGACCAGGCGGCTGGATTCGGGATTCTGTGCCGCGGCCCGCATCGCGAGCCCGAGCGGAGTGAACCGGAAAAAGGCGTAGAGCAGGAAGAGCACCACCAGGGTCACGCAGATCGCGCCGATCTCGTGCGAGGACATGTACTTGTTGCCGAACAGGGGCTGCTCGGGGAACGGGCTGGGAAAGGTCTTGATGGTGTAGGTGTAAATCCACCCGGTGACGCTGTTGAGGATCACCAGCAGGGCGATGAACACGACCACCACCGAAAGCACGGGAGCGTTTTCCACCGGGCGGATGATGACGCGCTCGACCACCACGCCGAACACGAACGAGAACCCGACGGTCAGGAAAAACGCGCCCCAGTAGGGCATGCCTGCTTCGATCAGGGTCCATGCGATATAGGTCGAGAACATGGCCAGCTCGCCCTGCGCGAAATTCACCAGGTGCGTGGCCTGGTAGATCATGACCAGCGCCAGCGCGACGCTGGCGTAGATGCCGCCCGTCGCGAGGCCGGCAAGTACCTGGTGGAGCAATGCGTCCAAGGCGGTCTCCTAGTAGCCGAGGTAGGAACGGCGCACGGCGTCGTTCTTCTTGATATCGTCGGAGGAGCCCGACAGCACCACGCGCCCGGTTTCGATCAGGTAGGCATGGTCGGCGAGATCGAGCGCCATCGCCGCGTTCTGTTCCACCACCAGCATGCTGACGCGCTCCTTCTGGTTCACCGTGCGCAGGATGGCGAACAGCTCCTTGACGATCAACGGCGCAAGGCCGAAGGAGGGCTCGTCGAGCAGCATCAGTTTCGGGCGCAGCATCAGCGCGCGCGACACCGCGAGCATCTGCTGCTCGCCGCCGGAAAGGGTGCCGGCCTGCTGCGCATGGCGTTCCTTGAGGCGGGGAAAGTAGCCGTACACGCGCTCGAGGTCCGTCGCCACCGCGTCGCGGTCCTTGCGCGTATAGGCGCCCAGGCGCAGGTTTTCCTCGGTGGTGAGGTTGGCGAAGGTGCCGCGTCCGTCGGGCACGTGCGCAATGCCGAGGCGCACGATGTCCTCGGTGGCGCGCCCGTCGATGCGCTGGCCGGCGAAGCGCATTTCCCCCTCCGTGCGCACCATGCCGCAGAGCGCGCGCAGGGTGGTCGTCTTGCCGGCGCCGTTGGCGCCCAGCAGCGTGGTGATCGTGCCTTCCTCCATGGAAAAGCTGATGCCGTGAAGCACCCTCGTCTGCCCGTAGGCGGCATGGAGGTTTGCAGCTTCAAGCAACGCCACTAGTGCGTTCCTTTCCTGTCCATCAGGCAGCTCCGCCGAGATAGGCCTGGATCAATTCCGGATGCTGCTGTACCTCGGCCGGCGTGCCTTCGGCGATCTTCTTGCCGAAATTCAACGCCACGACGCGATCGGAGATGCTCATCACCAGGCTCATGTGATGCTCGACCAGCAGCACCGTGAGCTTGAGCCGGTCGCGAATGCCGCGGATCAACTGTCCGAGCGAGCCCACCTCCTCATGGTTCAGCCCGCTCGCCGGCTCGTCGAGCAGGAGCAGCTTGGGTTCGCAGGCCAGCGCACGCGCCAGTTCGACGCGCTTCTGGGTGCCAAAGGGCAGGTCGGCGACGCGAACCCCCGCGACGGACTCAAGATCCAGCAGCTGGATCAGCGCACGCGCCTTTTCATGCGTGACCTGTTCCTCGCGCGCGACGATCGGCAGGCGCAGGGAATTGGCGAAGAAACCGGCGCCCGTCCGGCTGTGGCGGCCGACCATGACGTTGTCCAGCACCGTCATGGTGCGGAACAGCGCGAGATTCTGGAAGGTGCGGCCGATGCCGACCGCGGCGACGCGGTGGCGGGGGATCCGGAGCAGGGAATCGCCGTCGAACAGGATGTCGCCGCTGCCGCACTCATAAAGGCGCGACAGGCAGTTGAAGAGGGTGGTCTTGCCGGCGCCGTTGGGGCCGATCAGCCCGACGATGCTGCCGGCAGGCACGTCGAAGGAGACATCGTCGAGCGCGACGATGCCGCCAAAGCGAACGCCAACGTTCTGCACGCGCAGCAACGCCCCTGCAACACTCGTTCCGATAGACCCTCCTCCATCAGACGACGATTAATTGAGGACAAACCCGGGGACAGCCCCGGCACGCGCGACTCGCGCGCTGTTGCATATCGTGTCGGATTGTCGGACGATACGATTTTGCCGTCAAGCAGAAAGCGGAAAGCAGAAAGTTGTCCAGCGTCCCCGAAAAATTCCGGCGCATCAGTTCGACGCCGGCCTACAGGCTGGTCGCCGAGGCGATCGAACGGCAGATTCTTGCGGGCACCATCCGCCCGGGCGAACCTATCGGCACGGAGGCCGAGCTGGTCAAGCAGTTCGGCGTCAACCGCTCTACGGTGCGCGAGGGGATCCGGCTGCTCGAGCACGACGGCCTGATCCGGCGGGAATCCAACAGGCGTCTGTCGGTCGGCCTGCCTCACTACGACCGGCTGGCGACGCGCTCGACCCGCGCGCTCATCCTGGGAGAAGCGACCTTCCGCGAGCTGTATGAAGCGGCGATGGC
>Ga0068859_100007809_pt1 | contig 10859 bp, 8 predicted proteins | sample KBSSwiS22_FD_66585 | JGI IMG/M metagenome (GOLD analysis project Ga0068859, IMG submission 66585) | Switchgrass rhizosphere microbial communities from Kellogg Biological Station, Michigan, USA - KBS Switchgrass S2-2 | ecosystem: Host-associated > Plants > Roots > Rhizosphere > Soil ... | reverse complement strand
TTTCGTGTATTGGGTTGGAGTCGCTCTGCGCATCAGTTGGACGGCGTGACGGTATTCGAAGGTGACGGCGGCTGGGAGCCTTTTCTTCGACAGACTCACATCCTCCTGAACTTTCTCCCGCTCACTCCACAAACGGCCGGGATTCTGAACGCACGCACATTTGCATCGCTTCCACGCGGCGCATGCATCGTGAATATCGCGCGCGGCGGTCACGTGGTCGAAGCGGACCTCCTTGCGGCCCTCGACCAGGGGCAATTGGGCGGAGCCATGCTGGATGTATTTGCGACCGAGCCGCTGCCTGCGGATCATCCGTTCTGGCGCCACCCAAGCGTCATCGTGACGCCTCATATTGCCGCGCAAGCGATTGCAAAGTTGATGATTGAACAGGTCGTCGAAAACATCCGTCGTGTCGAGCGAGGAGAAGCGCCGCTGGGCTTGGTCGATGCGCGTCGCGGTTACTGATCGGCTCCGCCTCTCATCCGTTTACTCGTGCGCCGGGCCAGTCGCTTACAATAGGTCGATTATCGTACCAGGGGAGGTTACATGCATCGCCACATTCCGGTTTTTTGCCGCACCCTGCTCGCCATTGGCCTCGTATGCCAGGCTGTCCTCGGCTACGCCGCCGATGCGCCGACTGGCACGCTCAAGGCGATCAAAGACCGCAAGGCGGTTCTGATCGGCTATCTCAAGGATGCCTACCCGATGTCGTCGCTGGGCACGGATGGAAAGCCGGTCGGCTATTCCATCGATCTGTGCCGCGTGATAGCGGAGCAGGCCGGCAAGGCCGTCGGCTTGGATCCCGTCAACATCCAGTATGTTCCGATCACGCTGGACGGCCGCATCGAAGCGATTACGAGCGGCAAGATCGACATCGAATGCGGCACGTCGACGATTACCCTGTCGCGCATGCAGAAAGTGGATTTCACCAGTATGACGTTCCTGAGTGGCGGCAGTCTGCTGGTCAAAAAGGGTTCGGCCATCCGCAGTATCGCAGCATTGGTGGATGAAACCGTGGCTGTGATACCTGGCACGACCACCGAGAAGTCCCTGCGCGACGCGCTAGCCAAGACCTACGTAAAGGCCAAGGTCATCGAAGTTGCCGACCACGCAGCGGGCATGGCAGCGCTCGATTCGGGCAAGGCGACGGCCTATGCATCGGATCGTGTACTGCTGATCGGCTTGCTGATGGGATCGAAGACCCCCGACGCCTACGAGTTGGCTTTGGAACAGTTTTCGTACGAGCCCTATGGTTTCATGGTCCGTCGCAACGATGCCGATTTCCGGCTGGTTGCCAATCGCGCGCTGGCCGGGATCTACCGATCGGGCGATATCGTGCCGATCTTCGAGCGTTGGTTCGGGGCGATCGGCAAGCCCACGCCAGCGTTGATGGCTATGTACCTGATGAGCGCGATGCCCGAGTAGCAGCGGTAGAATTACGTTCCAACCATAACAGCCCCACGGAGAGGATGAGATGACGACCCAACAGCATTCCAACTACATCGCCGGCGAGTGGGTGCCGGGGGCGGCTTACAGCAAGAACATCAACCCGTCGGATGTGAGCGACGTAGTGGGCGAATATGCCCAGGCCGACAAAGCGCAGACAGAGCAGGCGATCGCCGCCGCCAAGAACGCGGCTCCGGCGTGGGCAGCGTTCAACGTGCAACAGCGCGCGGACATTTTCGAGAAGATCGGCGCGGAAATCCTGGCTCGCAAAGACGAGTTGGGCACACTGCTGTCGCGGGAGGAAGGCAAGACCTTGCCCGAGGGGACCGGCGAAGTCGTTCGCGCTGCCAACATCTTCAAGTTTTTCGCCGGCGAGGTGTTGCGGCGTACCGGAGAACTGATCCCATCGGTGCGCTCCGGTATCGACGTGGAAATTACGCGCGAACCCGTAGGCGTGGTGGGCATCATCTCGCCGTGGAACTTCCCTGCGGCGATTCCGGCCTGGAAGATCGCTCCTGCGCTCGCTTACGGAAATTGCGTCGTCTTCAAGCCTGCGGATCTGGTGCCGGGTTCGTCCTGGGCCATTGCGGAGATCATCTCCCGGTCCGGTATTCCGGCCGGCGCGTTCAACCTGGTGATGGGTCGTGGGAGCGTGGTGGGCGAGGTCATCGTCAACGATCCGCGCATCAACGCCATCAGCTTCACGGGATCGGTAGACACCGGGCAAAAGATCGCCCAGAAAGCAGTGGCCCAGATGAAGAAGATCCAGCTCGAAATGGGCGGCAAGAATCCTCTGGTCGTGCTGGACGATGCAGATCTGAAAACAGCGGTCGAATCGGCCGTCAATGGAGCGTTCTTCTCCACCGGTCAACGCTGCACCGCGTCCTCACGGTTGATCGTGACGAAGGGCATTCACAATCGATTCGTGGAAGCGCTCATCGAACGCATCAAAGGCATGCCGATCGATCACGCATTGAAAGCAGGCACGCAAATGGGCCCGGTGGTCGACAAAAGTCAACTCAACCAGGATCTCTTTTATATAGAAGAAGGAAAGAAGGAGGGTGCGAAGCTCGCCTTCGGAGGAAATCTGCTGAAGCGGGACAAGGATGGCTTTTATCTGGAGCCGGCACTGTTCACGGAGACAGCGAACAGCATGCGCATCAATCGCGAAGAGGTCTTCGGTCCGGTCGCGAGCGTCATCAGTGCGAAGGATTACGACGAAGCCCTTGCGCTCGCCAACGATACTCCGTTCGGACTTGCCGCCGGCATCATCACGACCTCGCTCAAACATGCGTCCCATTTCCGGCGCAATAGCCAGGCGGGGATGGTGATGGTGAATCTGCCCACCGCGGGCGTGGATTATCACGTGCCGTTCGGTGGACGCAAAGGTTCCAGCTATGGGCCGCGTGAGCAGGGCCGCTACGCTGCCGAGTTCTACACGTCTGTGAAGACGGCGTACGTCGCAGCTTGAACACATGACTGAGCTGGCTCGTACCAACCGCTCCCGCGTCAAACGCCTGCCAAAGCGGGGCGGGTATGACTTCGAGACCGTCGCCGCCATTCTGGATGCAGGTTTCCTCTGCCATGTCGGTTATGTGATCGAGGGCGATCCTTACGTTACGCCGACGAGTTACTGGCGCGAAGGCGATCACGTCTACTGGCACGGCTCCAGCGTGTCGCGCATGCTGGGCACGCTCGAGACGGGCACGCAGGCCTGTCTTACGGTGGCGCACATCGATGGTCTGGTGCTGGCACGCTCGGGTTTTCATCACTCCATCAACTACCGCTCAGTCATGTTGTTCGGCCGGGCGCACGTCGTCGAGAGCCCGGCGGACAAGGAGCGCGCGCTGCAGAATTTCGTCGAGCGCTTATACCCCGGACGCTGGAACGAGCTGCGGCCGGTGAACCGAAAAGAGCTGAACGCCACCACCGTGCTTCACATGAAGATCGACGAGGGTGCGGCGAAGGTGCGCACCGGCCCGCCGGTGGACGATGCGGAAGACTACGACCTGCCGATCTGGGCCGGCGTGATGCCTGTACGCATGCACGTGGAACCTCCTGTGCCGGACGATCGGCTCAAGGCTGCTGTGCCGGTTCCAGAATACCTTTCGGATCTCGGCCACGTCGGACTGAAACGATCTTGAGAAAGCTGCTTGCTGCTGTGGTGTGCTGCCTACTGCCGCTGCTGGCATATGGCGATCCGGCAACCGACGCCGAAATCAGACAACTGCAAGCCTCCCTCGCCGCGCTTCAGCAGGAGCAGCAGTCGCTCTATCAGCAATTCCAGATGACTCAGGAGCTGCGTCGGAGCGAAACGCAAGATCTGAATCCTGGCGTGATACAGAATTCGCCGGTGTACGACATCTACAGCCCGGCAACGAGCTACGAGGATCAGGAGCGCGCCAAGCGCGAACGCCTGGATCGGATTCAAAAATACACGCAGGACCTCAATAGCATGTACGCGCGCTACCGCGCGCTGGAGGATCAGAAGACTGCTTTGCGCGCTCGCATAGACGAATTGATGCAGCAGAGAACGCAATAGCTACGGGAGCGAGCGTATGAGTATCCCTGACCACTACGATCTTCTGGTGGTCGGCGGAGGCATCAACGGGGCGGGGGTTGCGCGGGACGCGGCGGGGCGCGGCCTTGATGTGCTGTTGGTAGAACAGTACGACCTGGCTGCCGCGACATCCATGGCCAGCAGCAAGCTGATCCATGGCGGTCTGCGCTATCTCGAACAGGGCCGGCTTCGATTGGTGCGCGAGGCACTGGCAGAGCGTGAGGTCCTGCTCCGTATGGCTCCTCACCTGGTGCGTCCACTGTCCTTCGCTCTGCCGATCGACGGCGCACAGCGGCCTGCATGGCAGATCCGCGCCGGACTTTGGCTTTACGATCATGTGGCGGGCCGCAGCAGTCTAGCGCACAGCGGTCGTATGCAATTGAATGCCGACTCCGGCCTGCACGCACGATTCCGCAGCGCGTTCGTATACAGCGATGCGCGGGGTGACGACGCGCGATTGGTCGTAGCCAATGCGCGCGGTGCCGCCGACCTTGGGGCATCTGTGCGAACGCATACCCGTTGCACGAACCTGCAACCCGGTGGGTCCGGTTGGATCGCCCAACTCCAATCCAAGGACGCCACCTCCTGCGTCGTCCATGCGCGCGCCGTCGTCAATGCCACTGGCCCATGGGTCAGTCGATTCCTCGGCGAGTGCGGCGTAGCGGAGGCGCGCGGCCCTGCGCGCCTGGTGAAAGGCAGCCATGTCGTGCTGAAACGCCAGCTACCCGGTGAGCGCTCCTATCTGCTGCAGCATACCGACAGGCGCGTGGTGTTCGTCATCCCGTATGAGGATGAGTTCACGCTGGTCGGTACCACCGATGTGCCGGTGTCAGAAGGACCTGGATTAGCAGAGATATCGACGGAGGAGATCGAATACCTTCGAGGCGTGTTCGTGCGTTACTTTGCCGTTCCATTCGCAGACGAAGAGATCGTCTGGACCTTCGCCGGCATCCGCGCGCTGCATGACGACGGCAGTTCCGACCCGACGCGCGTGAGCCGGGACTATGTGCTGGATGTGCATCACGCGCAGAATGGCGCACCATTGCTGTCCGTCTATGGTGGCAAGCTGACCACGTATCGAACCTTGGCAGAGCATGTGATGGCGCGTTTGCGTGGACGGCTGCCGGAGATGGGACCGGCGTGGACGGCGCGCGCGCCCATCCCCGGCGGTGATATTGCAGACGGCGATCTCGATCGATTGATCAATGCTCTTCACGAACAATATCCTGAGCTACCCACGACGTGGATTCGTGGCTTGGCACACCGACACGGAAGTTTGACGGAGAACATTCTCGGGTCGGCGCGGACACCAGCCGACCTCGGGCAGCACTTCGGCGGCGGTCTCACGGCTCGCGAGGTGGATTATCTCGTCGCCAAGGAATGGGCTGTTAGTGCCGACGACATCCTGTGGCGGCGGACCAAAGCTGGATTGCATGCCACCGCGACGGCTCGTACCGACCTCGAGGTCTATCTCGCCGCCGTGCGATCAAAGCTTTAGAGGTCGTTGAAGACTCCCTCTCCCGCAAGGGGAGACGGAGAATGCGCGAACCACATTTTCAACAGCCTGTTAAAAGTTTACGTTGTTCTTGCCCTTCAGCTTGAGCATAGCGCGCGCGTCGTCGGGACTGGCAATTTCTAATCCGAGTTCCTCGAGAATGCGACGGATCTTGAATACTTGATCGGCATTGCTCTTTGCGAGCGAACCCTTGCCAATCCACAGGCTGTCCTCCAGGCCCACACGCACGTTGCCGCCCATCACTGCCGACTGCGTGGCGATGTACATCTGGTTGCGCCCGCCACCGAGCACCGACCAGAGATAGTCGTCGCCAAACAGCCGATCTGCTGTACGCTTCATGTGCAGCACATCCTCCGGGTGCGGACCGATGCCGCCACGTATCCCGAACACCGATTGGATGAACAGCGGCGGCTTTACCAATCCGCGATCGAGGAAGTGCGCGGCGGTGTAGAGGTGACCGATGTCGTAGCACTCGATCTCGAAGCGAGTGCTGTTCTCGCTGCAGGACTGCAGAATGTAGGCGATGTCCTTGAAGGTGTTCTTGAAGATGCGATCGTCGCTGGTGGCTAGGTAAGGCTTTTCCCACTCGTACTTCCATTCCTTGACGCGCGGAATCATTTCATACAAACCGAAATTCATCGAGCCCATGTTGAGCGAAGCGACTTCGGGCTTGAGCTTCAACGCCGGTTGCAGACGCTCCTCGATCGCCATCGTCGGTGCGCCACCGGTGGTGATGTTGACCACCACATCGCTCGCTGCTTTGATCGCGGGGAGGAACTCCAGGAACATCTTGGGATCCTGGGTGGGGCGCCCGTCTTTGCGTTCGCGCGCATGCAGGTGCACGACTGCGGCACCGGCATTCGCGGCGCCGATCGCACCTTCCGCAATTTCCTCCGGGCTGATCGGGAGGTAGGGCGACATGCTGGGCGTATGGATGGCACCCGTTACTGCGCAGGTGATGATGACTTTGCGTTGTCCGGCCATTTTCTACTCCGTTGGTGAACGTGATTTCTTGTCTGCTGCTATTCGTCAGCTGTTATTTATCCTCGGTAGCCATGGTGCGCTTGTGCGCGATCAAGGCCATCAACCGCCGATCTCGCCAAGCCTCCCGCGTTCCATGCTGTGACTGCGGCATGATCTTGCGGCGTTCCGCTTCGATCTTGGAGATCAGTGCCGGGTCCCAGGGCGCGTATTCGGCGTCCTTCATCATGCCGTGCAGCTTGGGGCCATAGCGCTCAGCATAATCCGGGATGCCGCCCGGCGCATTCAAATCAATGGTCTCGAAGGGACCCATGAACGCCCAGCGCAGTCCCAAGCCGTCCTTGATGCATTTGTCCAGATCTTCCACCCCGACGTAGTCTTCCTTGACCAATCGCCAGGCTTCATTCAGCAGCGCCGCCTGCAGACGGTTGAGAATGAAGCCCTCGATCTCGCGTTTCACCGTGATCGGGACTTGACCGACTTTCTCCTGCAGCGCGCGCGTGCGGGACACAACTTCGCCGCTGGTCCACGGCGCAGGAGACAATTCAACCACCGGCACCAGATGAGGCGGATTCACCGGATGCGCGACGATGCAGCGGTGCTTTCCTTTCAGACCTTCGCTGAATGCCGAGGTCGGAATGGTCGACGTCGAGCTGGCGAGGATGCAGTGGGGAGGCGCGACGGCGTCCATTTTTGCATAGACAGCGCGTTTGACGTCCAGGCGCTCGGCGGTGTTTTCCTGCACATAGTCCGCGTCTTTGAGAGCTTCCTCCAGCGTACTCGCGGCCGACACACGTTTGGCTATGACTTCCGGTGCTTCCTGGACGAGTCCGAACTTCTTAAGATCACGCAGCCCGCTCTCGATCAGTCCGATGGCTTTGGGTACTGCGTTGGGATCGGCGTCATACAGTTTTACGCTATGGCCGGCGCGGGCAAACACTGTCGCCCATGCCCGTCCGATGAGACCTGCGCCGACGATTGCAATCTTTTCCATCTGATTCCCTCGAAAGTTCAACCCAGCATTTCCACGCCGGCGCAGACGGAGATTGCCTGCCCGGTAATGTGCTTACCTGCATCGCTCGCAAGAAACAGTGCCATATTGGCGATGTCCTGCGGGCTAACCATCGTCTTCATCGATACTCGTTCCAACGAAATCTTTCTCTGCTCCTCGAAACTGATTCCGAGCGCCTTGGCTTTGGCGTCGATCACGCGATCGATGCGATCGCCCTCTACAACACCCGGCTGGATGGCATTCACCCGGATGTTGTCCGTGCCGACCTCCATCGACAAGCTCTTGGTGAAGCCTACCACGGCCCATTTCGCCGCCGCATAGGGTGTGCGAAACGGAAAGCCCAGACGGCCAGCGGCAGAGGACAGATTGACGACGCTCCCGCCACCGGCGGCTTTCAGCATCGGCACGCCCAACCGAGTGCAGTAAAACATCCCGTTCAGATCGACGGCGATACAGCGCTCCCAGTCCGCGATCTTGATGTCTTCGACCTTGCCCGTGGGGCCGGCGATGCCGGCGTTATTCACCAACACGTCCAATCCGCCGAGATGCTTCTTGACGTCGGCGAACAGCCGGTCGACCTGCGCGAGGTCGGATACATCGCACGGCGTCGCCGTCACTCCTGGAAGCGCCTGGGTAGTCTCGGCTATGGCCGTTTGCACCACATCGCAGATATGCACCTTGGCGCCCGCCTTCACGAACGTTTCGGTCATGACTCGGCCAATCCCGCCAGCGCCCGCGGTGATCAGCACTCTCTTATTCTTTACGGACAATTCCATACTGGACTCCGGTAGGTGGATTAAGCCTTCGACGCAAGGGCGCGAAGCGGTTTACTCTTCACAACCACAAGACCTTTTTACGAAATTCGAGATCGGTTAGCAGCGGGCCGGTCTCCCCCACGTGCGACACGCTCCCGCGATCGAGCACCACGGCACGGTCCGCAAGCGAGAGTACGAGATCCAGATGGTGTTCGATGATCAAGATCGAAATCTCGCTGCGCAGTTGTTCGACCGACTTGTAGACCTCTTCCACCATGGCTGGGCTCAGTCCCTCGAAGGGCTCATCCAGCAGCAGGATCTGCACATTCCCGGACAACGCCCGGGCAATGGCTACCATCTGCTGCTCTCCGCCCGAGAGCTGATCGGCGCGTGTGTCGAGCTTGTCGCGGATCTGCGGAAAGTAGTGATAGATGCGCTCTCGGTCCCAGCGCACGCCCGCACTTCCGCGCCTGCGCGACAGGCCGCCGAGCCGCAAATTCTCCGCTACGCTCAGGCCGGCAAATAACCGCCGTCCCTGCGGAACCAGACCCACGCCAAGCCGAGCAATCTGTTCGGGCATCATACCGGTGACCGCCTGGCCGTTGAAGGTCACGCTGCCGGAGCGCGGCGTAACAATGCCGAGGATGCTCTTGAAGGTAGACGACTTGCCGGCGCCGTTACGACCGAGCAGAGCCACGACCTCGCCCTGATGCACGTCAAACGAAACGTCATGCAGAATATGACTCTTGCCATAAAAACTGTTGATGCCATCGACGTGTAGAACGGGAGCGCCAGTGGTGGCCTTGGCACGAGCCTTGACCGGTGTAATGTGCGCCTTGCCCTCGCCGATGTAGACGCGTTGGACCTCGGGATGATTGCGGACTGTCTGTGCATCCCCCTCTACCAGGACTTTGCCTTCGTTCATCACGGTAATCTTGTCGGCGATGGCGAATACGCGGTCGATATCGTGTTCCACCAACAGTACGGCCATGTACTGAGTCAGACTGCGGATCAATCCCGTGATGCGTTCACGCTCGGCAGCGGCAAGCCCCACCAACGGCTCATCGAGCAGCAGTGCGCGCGGCTTCGCCGCCAATGCGATGCCGATCTCCACCAGCCTCTGGCCACCGTAGGAAAGATTCGATACTGGCACCTGTTCGACGCCTTCCAAGCCGAGGAACTTCACCAGAGCCCGCGTTTCATCGTTCACTTGGGTGAGCGAATCCGCGCGGCGCAGCGGGTGCAATCGCTGCGTTGCGCGAGCCTGTGCACCCAGGCGCAGGTGCTCCCATACCGTTAGCGACGGAAACAGGCTGGTGATCTGAAATGAACGGGCGACTCCCTTGGCCATTACTCCTTCCGGTGGCAGGCCACTGATCCGCTGTCCGGCCAACGTGACCTCGCCTCCATCGGGCGCGAACATGCCCGAGATCATGTTGAAGAGGGTGGTCTTTCCAGCTCCATTCGGGCCGATCAGCGCATGCAATTTGCGGTCTTCCAACCATAGGCTCACGCCATCGACCGCCGTGAATCCGCCGAAGCTTTTCGCAACGTCGCGGCAGATCAGCAACGGCCCTTGGACCGGCGCGTGTTCGCGCAGGAACGCCGGCGCCTCCTGTTCGAACTGCGGGGTGACCCGCGCGGCCATGGCGGCCGCGTCCGACCTCTTCTTTCGCAACGGCGCACTGAGACGGTCCCACAACCCCACGATGCCCAAAGGCGAATAGAGGATGAAAGCCATGAACAGCAGCCCGAACCATAGCTGCCAGGCCGCGGTATAGCTCGACACCACTTCGCGAAACATGAGGTAGAACACGGTTCCGATGGTGGGGCCGAGAAAGCTGCCCATACCACCCAGGACCGTCATGGCGAGAATTTCGCCGGAGAAAGTCGGATGTACCAGATCGGCCGATACGAACAACTTCAAATACGCGAACAGACATCCGCCCAAGCCGGTGACCGTCGCTGAGATCGTGAAGGCGGCGAGTTTGTAACGCGCGACGGGGTAGCCCACGAAGCGGCTGCGCTGCTCGTTCTCGCGGATCGCGACGAGCACGCTTCCCAGGGGAGAGTGTACGACTCGCCACAACAGCCACGCAGTCGCGAAGACGACTGCGGCGACGGCATAGTAGAAGACCCGCGCATCGTCGAGGTCGAGCCCGAGGAGACGAAAGCGCCGCACGCCTGACAAACCGTTCTCGCCCCCAGTGAGCGAGGTCCAGCGGAACACGATGTAGAAGCACAACGCCGTGAATGCCAGCGTCAGCAACGAGAAGTACACGCCGCGTCGGCGCAACACCAGGGAACCGATCACAGCACCCATGACGATGCTGAACAGCAGCCCACAGGCGAGAGGGATCAGCAGGCTATCCTTGAACCAATGGGTCTGGGTAAGCGCCACGCAATACGCAGCCAGCCCGAAGAACAGGCCATGACCGAATGACAGCAGGCCGGTATATCCGAGCAGCAAGTTGTAGCCGATACCCACCATCGCAAGGATGGCTATCTCCGTGGTGATGCCCCAGGTGAAACCGGCGGCTATGATCGCCCAGGGCAGAAACAACAGGCCCAATGCCAACATGACGAGCGGAT
>Ga0068859_100007808_pt1 | contig 10860 bp, 8 predicted proteins | sample KBSSwiS22_FD_66585 | JGI IMG/M metagenome (GOLD analysis project Ga0068859, IMG submission 66585) | Switchgrass rhizosphere microbial communities from Kellogg Biological Station, Michigan, USA - KBS Switchgrass S2-2 | ecosystem: Host-associated > Plants > Roots > Rhizosphere > Soil ... | reverse complement strand
AGACGAACGCTGGCCCGCGCAGGGCCCAGCAGATCGACGACCCGGCGCGCGAGCGTCACATCCCCGGGCGCCGGGTACTGCATCGCGAACAGCTCGTCGGGGAAGCCGCCGAAGTCGTGGATGGTCTTCGGCGGCTCGTTACCGGTCGTGAACGTGCCCGCCACGAACCAGTGCGCCGAGACGCACAGGATGCCCTTCACGTTCGCCGGTACGAGACGGGCCATGGCGCGAAAGCCTTGGCTCCACGGGGTGTCCTCGATGGCGTTCATGGGCGAGCCATGGCCGACGAAGAGAACGGGCATGCGGCGCGAAGCGGTGGGCGGCGACGGATCGGACATCTCGGAGCTCCTACGGGCGGCGGCGTGGGTGCTGCGCCGGCCGCAACCAGCGACGGCGGCTCCGCCCGCGATCAACGCGTAGTACGGAGCAGCCGTGACCAGCCGGCGGCGCGAGAAGGACATCTGTGAAGCCTACGCCGCCAAGGCTATCACGCGTGGTCCGGCGTTCCCGCTTATGCTCACGGGACATGCGAGACGCGCCGAGCGGACGGCTGCAGACGCGGTTGCTCGTCGGGACGCTCGGCCCGACCGTCCTGGCGCTGGCGGCCTTCGGCGTGCTGGCCCACGAGATCGCGCGGCGCGTGCTCGACGACGAGCTGGGGCGGCGCCTGGCGCTGGCAGCGGCGGGGACGGCCGGACTGGTCCTGCCCGAGCAGATGTCGGCGCTGGCCGCCGAACAGGCCGAACGCCAACCGGGCGGCGCCGAGGGCGAGTCTCTGACGCTGGCCAACGTCCAGCGACGGCTCGGCATCGCGCGCGAGCGTTTCGACGTGCGGCGGGCGCTGCTGGTCGCGGCGACGTCCGACGACGGCAAGTTCGTGGCGCGGGTGGACACCGACGGGCGCCTGGCGCCCGGATCCGAGGCGCACGAGCTCGGCGCCGACCGGCTGGAGCTGGCGCGGGCGGCGGCCGGGCGGCCGACGGCGTCGCCGCTCTTCATCGGCCACGACCAGCTCTTCTACAAGCGCGGCTATGCAGCCATTGGCGCGAACCCGATCGCCGGCTTCGCGGTGGTCGAGGCCAGCGCCGACTATCTGGTCCCGCTCCGCGCGTTCCGGCGCCAGCTGGTCATCGGCGGCGCGACGGCGCTGGCCATCGTGCTGGGCGTGACGATCTGGATGGCTCGTCGCGTGAGCCGTCCCGTGGTGCGGCTGGCGGCCGCGGCGGAGCGCATCGGACGCGGCAACCTGGACGCGCCCGTGCCCATGGAATCGAGCGACGAGATCGGGCTGCTCGCGCGCACGATCGATCGCATGCGCGCGGCCCTGAAGGCGCGCGACGAGCGGCTGCAGATGATGCTGGCCGGCATCGCGCACGAGGTTCGGAACCCGCTCGGCGGCCTCGAGCTGTACGCCGGCCTGTTGCGCGAGGCGCTCGCCGACCACCCCGAGCGCGTCGAGGAGGTCCGCCGCATCGAACGCGAGGTGCACTACCTGAAGATCGTGGTCGCCGAGTTCCTGGAGTACGCCCGCCGCCCGCCGCCCGAGCTGACGCCCCTCGGCCTGCGCGCGCTCATGGAAGAGATCCGCGATCTGGCCCGTGATCCGACCGCGACCACCCCCGCCCCTCCCCGGATCGACACCGACGTGGACGGCGGCCTGCGGGTGCGGGCCGACGCGGGCCAGCTGCGCCGGGCCCTGTTGAACCTGGTCCGCAACGCCACGGCGGCGGTGGCGCGCAATCATCCCGAGGGGGGCGGCCGCGTCCAGCTGAGCGCGCGCCGGGCCGACGCGGGCCGGATTCGCGTGATGGTGGACGACGACGGTCCCGGCGTCGATCCCGCGTTGCGCGAGACGATCTTCACGCCCTTCTTCACGACACGAGAGAAAGGGACCGGGCTCGGGTTGGCGTTCGTCCGCGAGATCATCCACGATCACGGAGGCGACATTCACGTCGAGGAAGCGCCCGGAGGCGGGGCGCGGTTCACCTTCGATCTCCCGGCGGCCGAGGACCATCCTCCATGACCACAGCACCCTCGAACAGCGCGCACGCGACGCCGCCGGACCAGAGGGTCACGCTGCTCGTCACCGACCCCGCCTGCCTCCGTCACGTGTGCGGTCCGGGCCATCCCGAATCGCCGGCGCGCCTGCGGCGGATCCTCGACGATCTCGAGGCCGATCCCATCGGCGGCGCCACCTGGATGAAGGCGCGCGCCGCGACCGCCGCCGAGCTGGAGGCCGTCCACACGCGCGCGCACGTGAGTCGCCTGGCCGCGCTCGATGGTCGGATGGCCGCGCTCGATCCCGATACGGGCGTATCGCCCGGCAGCTGGCAGGCGGCCACCATGGCGGCGGGCGCCTCCATCGTCGCCGTCGAGGAGGTGTGGTCAGGGCGGGCGCAGAACGCGTTCGCGCTCGTGCGGCCCCCCGGACACCATGCCGAGGCGGCGCACGCCATGGGCTTCTGCCTGATCAACAACGCGGCGGTGGCGGCCGAGGCCGCTCTGCGCCTCGGCGCCCGGCGGGTGGCGATCCTCGACTGGGACGTGCACCACGGTAACGGCACCCAGCACGTGTTCGAGGATCGCGAGGACGTGCTCTATCTGTCGTCCCACCAGTTTCCCTTCTACCCGGGGACCGGCGCGCCCGAGGAGATCGGGCGGGGGCCGGGGCTGGGGTTCACCATCAACTGCGCCCTCGATCCGGGGCAGAGCGACGCCGACTTCGGCGCCGTTTTTCAGGATCTGTTCCTGCCATCGCTCGACGCGTTCGGCGCGGACTTGACCATCGTGTCGGCCGGGTACGACGCGCACGTGCGCGATCCGCTGGGCGGCATGCACGCGACGGAGCGCGGGTACGCCGCCATGACCAGCGCCGTGCGCGACGTCGCGCGCGGCGGCAAGGTGGTCCTGCTGCTCGAAGGCGGCTACGACCTGGCCGCGCTGGCCGGCAGCGTGCGTGCGTCGATAGAGGCGCTGGTGGGCGGGCGCGACACGTTCCCCGGCGGGGTCGGCCCGCGCGCCCCCGAGGCCGTCCGCGCGACGCGGGCGGCGCTGGCGCGCGTCGGCCGCGTGCTGTCGGTCTAGGCGAGCCGCCGAGGGCTTCGGGCGTCGCGATGGTCCCCGAGATCCCACCGGCCGATTCACCGAACGCCGCGCCGGCCGAGCCCGGGCGGCGCCCGGCGAGAGGCCCGGCTCCTCCCTGGACGTTCGGCTCGGGCCCCGACGTGGCGTGGACGTTCCAGCGCGCCCTGGCGCTGGTATTTCTCCTGGCGTGGATCTCGCTCGGCGCGCAGGTGCGGTTGCTGATCGGCGCGCGCGGCCTGCTGCCGCTCGCCAACTTCGTGGAGGCCGCGCGCGCGGCCGGCGTCCTCGGCCCGACCTCGTTTCCCAGCTGGCTGGTCTTCGCCTCCGGTGACGCCACCCTCGTCGCGGGCACGGTCCTCGGCGCAGCGCTGGCGCTCCTCGCCTTCGCAGGCGCGGCGCCGCGCGCGTGCCTGGGGGCGCAGACGTTCCTGTACCTGGGCTACGCGGTGGGGTGTCGCTCGTTCCTCGGCTTCCAGTGGGACAACCTTCTGCTCGAGGCCGGCGCCCTGGCGGTCTTCCTGCCGACCTCCCGGGCCGCGCCGCTCGCGCACCTCCTGTTCCGGGCGCTCTTGTTCAAGCTGTACTTCGAGTCGGGACTGGCCAAGTGGCAGTCGCCGATCGGCGACTGGCGCGATGGCAGCGCGATGGCTTTCTACTACGAGACCGCGCCTCTCCCGACGGCGCTGGCCTGGTTCGCGCACAACCTGCCGGCGGGCTGGCACCACTTCGAGAGCTGGGCGGCCCTGGCGCTGGAGCTGCTCGGTCCCTTCGCGTTCTTTGGCCCGCGCCCGGCCCGGCTGGCGGCGGGCGCCGCTCTCACGCTGTTCCAGCTCGCGAACGCGGCCACCGCCAACTACGGCTTCTTCTGCTACCTGGCGGTGGCCCTGCACCTGTTCCTCCTCGACGATCGCGACGTCCGCGTCCTCATCGCGCTCCGAGAGCGCCTCGGCCGATGGCTGGGCGGGCTCGGTGCGGCCGTCCCGTGGCGCTGGCCAAAGCGGCCCTGGCGAGCGGTGCCCCGGCTCCTCGTGCTCGTTCGCTGGCAGGGCCGCGCCCGCGTCGCGCTCGCCGTGGGAGGCGCCGCGACCTGGGGCATGCTGTCCCTCGGCGAAGGGCTGTTCATGTTCAGCGGGCTCGACCCCACGGGCGCCGCGGCGCGACCCGTGGCGACGCTCGTCGAGGCCGCGCAACCCTTCCGGCTGGTCGGTACCTACCACCTGTTCGCGTCCGTCACCCGCGAACGCATCGAGCCGGAGGTGCAGGTCGACGACGCCGCGACCTCTCCCTCGACTTCGACGGATTCCCGCTGGCAACCGCTCGCCTTCCTCTACAAGCCTGGTCCCGTCGACCGGGCGCCCCCGCTCGTGGCGCCCCACCAGCCGCGCGTCGATTTCCTCCTCTGGTTTTACGGCCTCAGCTTCCGGCGGCGGCAGCCCGCCTACGTCGCCGAGCTGCTCGGGCGGCTGTGCGACGATCCGGCCAGCGTCGCACGCCTGTTCGCCGCGCCGCCGCCGGCCCACGTTCGCGCTGTACGAATCGTATTTTGGGACTATCGTTTCACGTCGCCGGCCGAACGGCGCACCACCCACGCGTGGTGGACCCGTCGTGAACTCCAGACCTCCCCACCCGTGATCTGTCGCTCCTCCGCTCTCCCCGACGACCTCCCGGTCGTCCCTCCCCCTCCCTGATGCGCAAAGCTTCGCTCGGCACGATCTTCCTCACCATCTTTCTCGATCTTCTGGGCTTCGGGATGGTGATCCCGTTCCTGCCCGGCGTGGCGCGGCACCTGGGCGCCAGCGACTTCGTGGCGACGCTGACGGGATCGATCTATTCGCTCATGCAGTTCCTGTTCGTGCCCGTGTGGGGGCGGCTCTCCGACCGGGTCGGGCGCCGTCCGGTGCTGCTGGCCAGCATCGCGGCCACCGCCGCCGGCATGGTGCTCCTGGGTTTCGCCGACACGCTGGTGCTGCTCTTCGCCGCCCGCGTGTTCACGGGCCTCGCCACCGCCAACATCGCCGTGGCGCAAGCTTACATCGCCGACATCACGCCGCCCGAGGGCCGCGCGCGTGGCATGGGGCTCATCGGGCTGGGATTCGGTCTGGGCTTCACGTTCGGACCGCTGTTCGGCGGGCTGCTGACAGCGCTCGCCCCTTCGCTCCGGCCGGGCATGGTGCCGTCGCTGGTCGCCGCCGGGCTGTCGACCATCAACCTGGTCATGGCCTCCTTCACGTTGCCAGAGTCCCTGCCCGTAGAGCGGCGCGGCCTGTCTTCTCAGCACCGCCGTTCGCCGCTGGATCTCGCCGGGTTGAAGCGGGCGTTCGCGCAGCCCTCGCTGGGACGGGCCCTGGGCATCAACTTCCTGGTGGTGTTCTGGTTCGCGGGCATGGAGCAGACCTTCCGCCTCTATACGGACGACGTCTTTCACATGTCGGACTGGGGCACGGCCCAGATGTTCTTCATCGTCGGCATCGCGGCCGCCATCGTGCAAGGTGGCCTCATCGGCCGGCTGACCCGCCGCTTCGGCGAGACCCGGCTGCTGACGGCCGGCCTCCTCCTCCAGGCGGTGGGGTTCGTCATGCTGGACGTGGCCCCGCACGTCACGCCATCGCCCGTCGGGGCGCTGGCCGCCTGCTGCATCCTGATCGCGGGGGGCAGCGGGCTGGTCACCCCTAGCGTCTCGTCCTACATCTCGCGGAGCGCCGGGCAGGACGTCCAGGGACTCACTCTCGGAACGATGCAGTCGCTCTCGGCGCTGGCCCGGGTGCTGGGCCCGGCGGTGGGCGGCATCCTCTACCAGGCGGTGGCGCCACCGGCGCCCTACCTCGCGGGAGCCGTCGGCATGCTCGTGGCCGCCGGCCTTTCCGTCGGGCTGGCCGCGCTGCCGAGAAAAGCGCCGGCCGCCGTCACCGCGACCGCGACGACCGGCACGCCCGCCACGCCCGCCTGACCGGTCACGATCCTGGGGCCGCGACGACCACCCGGTTGCGTCCGGCGCGCTTCGCTTCGTAGAGGGCCTTGTCGGCGGCGGCCAGGAGCCCGGTGGCCTGCGTAATCGCCGGATCGGGCATGGTGGCCACACCAACGCTGATGGTGACCGGAATCACCTTCATGCCGTAGACCAGGCGCCGCTGCTCGATCTCGACCCGCAGGCGCTCGCCCAGGTCGCGCGCGCCCGCCGCGTCGGTGCCCCGACAAAGCACGCAGAACTCCTCACCGCCGAAGCGCGCGACGACGTCCTCGCCCCGCACGGCGCTCGAGATCACGCCCGAGACCTCGGCCAGCACGTAGTCACCCGCCGGGTGCCCGTAGGTGTCGTTGACCTTCTTGAAGAAGTCGAGGTCGATGAACAGCAACGACAGCGGCGCCGCGTGGCGCGACGCAAAGGCGAACTCCTTGCTCAACAGGTCGTCGAAATGCTTGCGGTTATAGAGCTTGGTCAGCCCGTCGCGCAGCGCCGACTCGTACATTTGCTGCTGGAACTGCTCGTCGAGGCGGTCGTGGTAGGTGAACTTCAGGATCGTCGTCGATCCCAGCATGATCTTGTCCCCATCCGCCAGCTCGCGCGACGAGATGCGCACGCCGTTGCAGAACGTGCCGTTCGTCGAGCCGAGATCCTCGACGATGACCCGATCGCCCACGATGCGAATCGCGGCGTGCTCCCGCGAGATCCCGTCGTCCTGAACGCGGACCTGTGCCTCGCTGCCGCGCCCGATCACCGAGCGAAGCTCGCTGACCTTGAACATCTGCCCGCGGCTGCTGCCCGCCAGGACGATCAGGTAGGCCCGATCCCGGCCTTCTGCCTCGGCGCCTTCGACCGGAACCGGCCGAACCCAGGTCTTACCTTCCTCGTCAGTTGCGTCTTTGTCGTTCATGCATCCCAGCCCGGGTCCCGAGGACCTGGTGTCAGACCCTGAATCGTATCGCGAACTGCCCCGGTCCGCCGCTGGCCCCGGCGTCCCCCGCCGGCCCAGCCGGGTCGGCCCGCGAGGTCGTCATCGAGACGACCTCCGCCTTGCGCAGACTCGAGACCACCGTTCCCGTGAGCAACGCACACACCGCCGACAGGATGGGCTCGTGTGCGACCAGCACGACGTGCCGCCGCGCGCCGAGCCCGGCCACCAGATCCCACACCCCGGCGGGCTCTGCGTCCGGCACGAGGGCGTCATCGATCTGGAGGGCGCCGGTGAAACCCATGCGGCGAGCCACGATCTCGGCCGACTGGCGTGCCCGGAGGAGGGGGCTCGCGACGATGCAGTCGGGGGGCTCGCCGGCGAGCCCCGCCAGGCGATCGGCGGCAGCGGCAACCTCGTCGCGGCCCCGAGGCGTCAGCGCGCGGTCGGCGTCGGTCGCCGCCCGGTCTTCCGCGGTTCCGTGGCGGATCACCGTGACGCGCATGGACCCGGTCCCGTTCTCAGCTCTGGGGTCCAGCGCTCTCCCCGCCTGCGGGCGCGGCGTCGGTCTCGGTAGCCGTCCCGACGGACGATTCGGCCGGGGTGGCCGAGGGCGACGCCGACGCATTCGTCGCGGCGCTGCCGGTCGCCGGAGCGGCGGCCGGCGCAGGCGGCGGCCCCGGGTCGATGCCGTGGGTCCGCAGCGCGGCCAGATAGTGATCGCGCTCGGCCATGGCCTGCAACAACCGCTGCCTCATCACGTCGTTGTTCTGCTTGAGCCGCCCGATCTCCGACAGGTCGCGCTGGCGCGCCGAATCCACCTTGGACGCCCGCGCGTAGGCCTTGACGAACTCGGCCTGACTCATCTCGGCCATCCCCGTGGCGCGGTACCGCCCGGCATCCGCGCGCTCGAGATAGCCCTCGGCGGCCAGCCCGAGCAGCGCCTTCGAGACGTGCGCCTCCGCGGCGCCGATGGCCAACGCCACGTCCACCGGCGTGAAGGAGTCCGACGTCCCCGACAGTCGCTTGAGCTCGTCGAAGAGGTCCTGGCGGTCGATCTTCCCGCCGCTGTCACCGCCCGCACCGCCGAAGGATTTTCCGCTCGACTGGCTCCGCTTCAGGCTCATCGGTTCTCCCCGTTCTTCATTCGAGAAATGGGTCAATGCGAGAAAGTCGGCCTTATACCATCGATGCGTGACCCACCGTCATCGGCGCTTTCGGCGCGGCTTGGCACGCGATCCGGCCCCCCCTCCATCCGACAGCTTCGCGGCGCGCAGCGGCTGGGACGGCCCCTCGGACAGGTCCGGTCCGTCCGCCGCCGGCACCGGCCGCAGCCACAACCGCGAGCCCTCCGGATCTTCCCGGTAACGCTTGATGAGGTGGGCGAGCAGCGCCCCCCCGAGGACCACCGAGACAATCCCGATGAACTGCGACGTCGACAGCGGCCCCACGTTCCCCCGCTGATCGTCGTCGCGCAGGACCTCGATGATCGGGCGGAGGATCCCGTATCCGAGCACCCACCCCACGAAGACTTCGCCCGAGAAGCGACGGTACTTGCGCAGCACCATCAAGACCGCGAACAAGGTCAGCCCCACGATGGTCTCGTAGATCTGGGTGGGGTGGACCGGCAAGGACTGCAGGGCATCGCGGGACAGGCCGTACAGCTCGACGTGGCGCTGCCAGGCCGGGCTTCCGTGGGGCGCCATCGAGCTCGGCCCCGGAAAGCGAATTCCCCAGGGCAAGTCGGTCCGCGCGCCGAAGTCGCAGCCGAACAGCAAGCAGCCGACCCGGGTGATCCCCGTCCCCAGCACCACCGACGGCGCCGCCACGTCCGCCCACTGCAAGAGCGGGATCTTCCGCTTGCGGCAGTTGTACACGCTGCACAGGAAGCCACCGATCATCCCTCCGTAGGCCACGAGGCCCCCGTTCTGGATCATGATGATCTCGAGGGGATCGGATCGGAACGACGACAGGTTCGTCAGCACGTACAGCAGGCGCGACCCGATGATCGACCAGATGGCCGTCCACATATAGATAGCGCCCGCGTCCTCGGTGCGGATGCCATCCTGCTTCGCGAAGCGCACCACCAGGAACCAGCCCACGATGAGGGACGTGCCCAGCATCACGCCGTAGGCGTAGATGGGGACGGGCAGCCACGGCTGCGAGAAGGTCCCCGCCTCGGGGATGAAGCTGGCTGTGGGCGAACGAAAGCGCACGAGCGCCAGGGCTCCTGCCAGGAGAAGGAGGGGGTTCAGGCTCAAGGGAGAGCCAGGCAGGTTTCTCCGTCGCAGCAGATCACGCGCGAACAACGCCGCCGCGAGACCGATCGCGACGAAGAACAGCACCTTCGAGGGGATCGAAACCAGGATGGGGCGCATGCCGGGGCAAACCTACATATCGCCCTGTCGATTGTCGATCAACCGGGGGCGATTTCCGTCGATTCTTGATCCCATACCCGCCCTCTCAGACGTAAGCTGGTGTAGTTTTCACATCGCATCGCATAGCTTCTCTTGGACTGTGTGCATGGTTGGGGTGACGAGGTGGCGGGCCGGCGTCGTGGCGTTTGGGTTCTGACTAATCGCTCGGACAGGCCGTAGGCCGCTCGCGGTGTTCCAGGCTCCCCCAGGGCCCCCCCTTTGGGGAATGGTTCGCCGCGATCCTGCAAAAGAGGCAGCTCGATGCACGATACCTCGTTCCCCTCCCGCTCCGCCCTCCCCCGGCACGGCCAAAGTGCGCCGCGCCCGCTCAGCCGATCGGGCTTGATGTCCGGCTTGTTCATGGCCGCGGTGTTCGCGGCCGGCTGCGTTGGTGAAGTCGGTGACACCGGCGCATCTGGTAACAGCGGCGGGCAAAGCGCGGGGGGCTCTGGTGGCGCCGGGACGGGCGGACGAGGGACGACGACGGCGTCCGGTGGAAAGACCGGAACCGCTTCCGGCGGCAGCACCGGCGCGGGCTCCGGCTCCACGATGGGGTCCGGCTCGGGCAGCACCCAAGGCTCCGGCTCCGGAGGCAAGACCACCTCTGGTTCGGGTGGCGCGTCCACCAGCGGCTCCGGCGGCACCTCGAGCACCGGCTCGGGAGGGGGGAGCGCCCTGCCGGTGCCTCCCTCGGCGCTGCCCAAAGAGAGCGCCTGCGGGGGCGGCAGCCCCGGCCCGCGCATGCTCAGGCGGCTCAGCGCCGCCGAGATGGCCGCGACGATTCCGACCCTCTTCGGCGACCAGACCGTGCCCATGACGGGCGTGTTCCAGGATCCGACGGTGCTCGGTTTCCACATCGATGCGAACTCGCTGCTGGTGCAGGACCTGAACGCCGACCAGTTGATGAGCAACGCGGAGGCCATCGCGCACTGGGCGGTGACCACGCCGGCCGTGCTCTCGCGCATCTCGTCCTGCTCGACGATGGATGATGCGTGCCAGACGAAGTTCATCACGACCTTCGGCAAGCGCGCCTTTCGATCGCCCCCCTCCAGCGATCGGGTGACCGCCTACAAGAAGATCTTCGCCGCGGAGACCAGCTTCAGCGACGGCGCCGAAGCGGTCATCACCGCCATGCTGCAGTCGCCCTACTTCCTCTACAAGACGGAGCTCGGCACCTCGAAGTCGGGGATGTTCCCCCTCACCCCCTACGAGGTCGCGACCAGCCTCTCGTATCTGCTGACCGGCAACATGCCGGACGATACGCTGCTCTCGGCGGCGGATGGCTGGAGCACCCCGCCCACGCAGGCCCAGGTGGACGCCCAGGTCGATCGACTCTTGTCGCCAGGCCCCGCTTTGCAGACGGCGCTCATGGGGTTCTTCACGGGGTGGCTGGGCCTGGACCGGCTGGCGGCGACCCCGAAGGACAACAACATCTTCATGCTGACCGACGCCCTGCGCGCCGACATGAT
>Ga0068859_100007802_pt1 | contig 10864 bp, 10 predicted proteins | sample KBSSwiS22_FD_66585 | JGI IMG/M metagenome (GOLD analysis project Ga0068859, IMG submission 66585) | Switchgrass rhizosphere microbial communities from Kellogg Biological Station, Michigan, USA - KBS Switchgrass S2-2 | ecosystem: Host-associated > Plants > Roots > Rhizosphere > Soil ... | reverse complement strand
CAGGTCGAACAACAACACCTGCGACGGTTTGTTGGCCGACAGTTGCACTTTCGCTTCGTCGCTGAGCGCCGCGGCGTCGCCGGTCACCAGCTTCTGGCCGTTCACCGTGACTTCGCCTTCGGCGACGTGCACCCAGGCGTTGCGGCCCTTCGCCAACGCGTGGCCGACCGATTGACCGGCCTCCAATTTCGCGAGCCACAGGTCCGCGTCCTGGCGGATGGCCATGGAGCCGTCCCGTCCGGTCTTGCTGGTCATCAGGTGCAATCGCCCGGTCGGCTTGTCGCTGAACGACTTTTCGCCGTAACGCGGTTTGGCGCCGCGTTCATCGGGGATGATCCAGATCTGCAACAGGCGGACGGCTTCGTCCTTCGACGGGTTGAATTCGCTGTGCTGCACCCCGCTGCCGGCGGACATGTATTGGATGTTGCCGGGACGGATGATGCTGCCGTTGCCCATCGAATCCTTGTGCTGCAACGCGCCGCGCAACACGTAGGTGATGATCTCCATGTCGCGATGCGGATGGGCGCCGAACCCCTGGCCCGGCAGGACCAGGTCGTCATTGATGACCCGCAGGCTGCGGAAGCCCATCCATTGCGGATCGTAATAATCCGCGAAGCTGAACGTGTGATAGGTGTCGAGCCAGCCATGGTTGGCGTGCCCCCGGTCATTGGCTTTTCGTAATGTCATCATGGAACCACCTTAAGCCCGCGCCCGGATTCCGTGAAATATCATGTTTCTTGCCTGAGTATAACTTTTAGGCATATGCTCGGTTACGCACGTATGGAGATTTTGAAACTTCCATTCTTTGAACGGCTTGAAGACTCCGGACGAATTTTACTGGCCGGAGCGGGAGGAGGTTTTGATATCTTTTGTGGGCTACCGCTATATTTCGCGCTTCGGAAGGCTGGGAAACAAGTTTATCTTGCCAACCTTTCATTTTCGGCCCTTTCGACAACGAAAGCCGAACGACTCACGCCGGTATCGTTCAAAGTGGACGCCGACACGGCACACGCCAATGACTATTTCCCTGAAGCTTTTCTTTCATCCTGGTTTCGCGAGGTCGAAAAACTTGAAGTTCCGATTTACTGTTTTGAGCAGTCGGGCGTGAAACGACTTTCTGAAGCTTACCAAGCCCTTGTTGAGAAATTAGGTCTGGACACGATTATTCTGGTTGATGGAGGCACGGACAGCTTGATGCGGGGGGATGAAGTCAGTCTGGGGACACCTCAGGAGGACATGGCGAGCATTGCCGCGGTTTTGCAGGTTCAAGCACGTCAAAAACTCTTGGCCTGCCTTGGCGCGGGTGTGGATTCGTTTCATAGAGTCTGTCATTCATATTTTTTTGAAGCGGTTGCGGAAATAACGAAGCAAGGCGGTTATCTAGGAGCCCTGTCGCTTACAAAGGATATGCCAGAAGTATCCAAATACCGCGACGCTTCGCGCGCCGTTTGTAAACGGATGCCTTCACAACCAAGCATTGTAAACACTTCGATTCTCGATGCGGTTGACGGAAATTTCGGCAACTACCATTCGACGGATAAAACATCCGGCGGCGAGCTATGGATCAACCCTTTGATGCCGATCTTTTGGTTTTTTAATTTGCCGCAGGTTGCTGAACGGGTGTTGTATCTGGATCGGATCACTGGAACGGAAACTTTCCAAGAGCTTGGAATTGCGATTGAAAATTTTCGCAAGCAGTGCCGCCCTGTGCGCCCATGGAAAAATATTCCGATTTAGGTATGGAACTGCGCCATCTTCGCTATTTCATCGCCGTCGCGGACGAGGAAAACGTCTCGCGCGCGGCGGCGAAGCTCCATGTCTCGCAGCCGGGGATCAGCCGGCAAATCCGCGACCTGGAGGATGAACTCGGATTTCAATTGTTCGAGCGGAGCGCGAAGTCGCTGAAGCTCACCGCGGCGGGGAAAACATTTTTGACCGAAGCGCGCGCGGTCCTGCAACGGACGGACGAGGCGGTGAAAAGTGCCCGCGCGGTCGCCGGCGGCGCGAAAGGGGAGCTGCACGTCGGTTATGCGCCGTCGCTGACCGTCAAGATCCTGCCGCAGGCGCTGCGGACCTTTCAGGAAAAATTTCCCGATGTCCGGGTTTCGCTCCACGACCTGTCGACCGAGGAAATGCTGGCGAAGTTACGTGACGGCAAACTGCACCTGGCGCTGACGGTGCAGCCGCAGGCGAAGCAGATGCGCGACCTCGCGTTCAAGACGCTGGCGCGCTATTCGACCTGCATCGCCCTGGCGCCAAAACATCCCCTCGCAAAACAGAAAGCGATCACGCTGGCGCAGTTGGGGAACGAGCCGCTGGTCGGTTACACGCGGTCCGATTATCCGGATTACCACGAATACATCGCCCGCGTCTTTGCGCCCGCCGGCAAGGCGCCGCGCGTGGCGGAGGAACACGACGGCATCACGAGCATCATGACGGCGGTGGCGTCGGGACGCGGTTACGCCCTGGTGCCCGAACCGACGATCTGCATGGCCGGGCCGCAGGTGAAGATCCTGCCGTTGAAGCCGGATGGTGAAAAGATCTGCGTCGGCGCCATCTGTAAAAAAGGCGCGATGCCGTCGTTGGTCGAAAAATTTATCGCGGCGGCCGCCGAAGACGCCGGTTAATTTTTCGGCACGAAAGCGAAGCCCACCGCGGCGAGGACGCAGACGAAGGCGGCGATGTAATTCCAGCGCACTTTTTCACCCAGATAGAGCACCGCGAACGCCACGAACACCGCGAGCGTGATGACTTCCTGGATGATCTTCAACTGGGTGGCGGAGTAAACGGAACTGCCCCAGCGGTTGGCGGGGATCATCAGGACATATTCGAAGAAGGCGATGCCCCAGCTCGTGAGGATGACGAACAGCAACGGTTTGTCTTTGTATTTCAGGTGGCCGTACCAGGCGAACGTCATGAACACGTTCGAGCCGACGAGCAGGAGGATCGGGAGCCAGCGGGTCTGCAGCAATTCATTCATGGAGGTAGAAAATAAGACGTTGGCCAAAAGATTCCAACTCGATACGTAGCGGCTGCTCGGCAGGGAACCGCTAAAATAATTCGATCAGCGGCGTTCTACCGGGACGCCGCTACTCTTACCGGGATGCCTTGCTTCGCCAAAAATTGCTTCACGTCGCCGACGGTGTAGGTGCCGAAATGGAAGATGCTCGCGGCGAGCACGGCGTCGGCTTTGCCGGCGAGCAACACCTCAGCCATGTGTTCCAGTTTGCCGGCGCCGCCGCTGGCGACGACCGGGACGCCCACGGATTCGCTGATGCGGCGGGTGATGACGAGGTCGAAACCGGCCTTGGTGCCGTCGGCGTCGATGGAATTCAACACGATCTCGCCGGCGCCGAGCGACACGGCGCGTTTGGCCCATTCGACGGCATCGAGGCCGGTGTCCTTGCGTCCGCCGTGTGAGAACACGCCCCATTTGTCCGGGCCGATCTTTTTGGCGTCGATGGAGACGACGATGCATTGGCTGCCGAATTTTTCGGCGCCCTGGCGGATGAGTTCCGGGTTCGCGAGCGCGGAAGAATTGATGGAGATTTTATCGGCCCCGGCGCGGAGCATGGTGAACATGTCGTCGACGGATTTGATCCCGCCGCCGACGGTGAGGGGCATGAAACATTCGTCCGCGGTGCGTTCGATGACGTCGACCATGGTCTTGCGGCCGTGGGCGCTGGCGGTGATGTCGAAGAATACCATCTCATCGGCGCCCTGGTCGTTGTAGCGGAGGGCGAGGGCGACGGGATCGCCGACGTTGCGCAGTTCGCCGGCCTCGGCTTTGCCGAACTGGACGCCGCGGGTGACCTGGCCGTCATGGACGTCGAGGCACGGGATGACACGTTTCGCGATCACGCCATCATTGAAAACGGACTTGGAGACGAACGCAAAATTATTCGGAAGATGGTGCCGACGGAGGGGGTCGAACCCACACACTCGTAAGAGTACTAGATTTTGAGTCTAGCGCGTCTGCCAATTCCGCCACATCGGCACCCGCCCATAATATATTTTCCACCCGCGCCGAAGTAAATCATTTTCCCTCGGCCCGTGAACCGGTGTGCTTCGGAAAATGTTCGGCCAGCAGTTCGCCCGCCTTTTGCACCCCGTGGATGACACCTTCGGTGAATTCTGACCTGCGGAAATAACCGGTCATGGCGCCGGCCAGTTCTTTCCAAAACGCATCACCGCATTTCGCATGGACGGCTTCATCGCCGATGATCGCGAATTGGCGGGCCCGGGGAGCGACGAAGATCAGCACGGCGTTCCGGTGATGCGATCGTTGCAGGCCGCTGCGGACAAATTCTTCCTGCGCGGCGGCGACCGGGTCGTCGACGTGTTTGCGGCTGATGAAGACGCGGACCTGGCCGGACGTTTTTTGTTCGGCCTGGCGGATGGCGTCGATCACGCGGTCGTGATGAAGGTGTTTTTTGAATCGATGAGGATGCATGGTCACCAGCTTCCTCCCGCGCCGCCGCCGCCGAAACTGCCGCCGCCGCCTGAAAAGCCGCCGCCACCACCGCCTCCGGAAAATCCGCCTCCGCCACCGCTCCAACTGCCGCTGGAAAATCCACCGCTGGTGAACGTCCAGCCCGAGCGCCGCCGTCCGCTTTGTGACAAGCCGATGACGATGGCGAGGAACAGGATGATGAAGGGGAGAAGCGGCAGCAGGACCCCGAGGACGGTATCGACGTTGATGCGTCGTTCCGCGACGGTGCGGCCGTTGCCCTGGTACTCGCCTTTGGTCGCGGCGAGGATCGACTGGACGCCCGCGGCCAGGCCGCCATCGAAGTCGCCGGCTTTGAACCGGGGCGCGATCTGTTCAGCGATGATGCGTTTGCACAACGCGTCCGGCAGCACGCCTTCCAGCCCGTAACCGACCTGCAGGAACATCTTATGGTCCTGGACGAAAACGAACAGCACGGCGCCGTTGTTCTTATCCTTCTGCCCGACCTTCCATTCGCGCGCGACGCGGACGGTGTAATCTTCGATCGAGGAATCCGATTGCATCGTCGGGAAGACGGCGACCACGATCTGGCTGGAATTCTGGCGCTCGAAATCTTCCAGGGTCCGGTCGAGGCGCGCGACGGTATCGGCCGAAACGACGTGGGCGTAGTCGTTGAAGTATTGGGCGGGCGCGGGCGGGATGACTTCCGCGGCGAACGCGCTGAAGCAGAACGCGAACAGGAAGCTGAGCCAGAGACGTTTCACGGACTAGGGTTTGCTTGGGGGCGTGTGGTTGAAATCGAATTGGACCTTCGGCGGCGTTTCCGAACCGGGCGCGGCATTGAAATACGGTTTTTCGTGGAAACCGAAAGCGCCGGCGTATAGGACGGCCGGGAACGATTTGACCGCGGTGTCATACGCCTGCACCGCCTGGTTGAAATCGCGGCGTTCGACGGCGATCCGGTTCTCGGTGCCTTCGAGTTGCGCCTGCAGGTCGCGGAAACCTTCGGTCGCTTTCAAGTCCGGATAACGTTCGACGACGACGAGCAAACGGGAGAGGGCGGAGCTCAATTGTCCCTGCGCCTGTTCAAAGGCGGCGAGCTTCGCGGGATCGGACGGCGCGGCGTTGGGATCGATCTTGACCTGGCTGACGGAGGCGCGGGCCTGCGTGATGTCGGTCAGCGTGGATTTTTCGAAATTGGCGGCGCCCGAAACGGTGGCGACGAGGTTTGGCACCAGGTCGGCGCGGCGTTGATAGACGTTTTGCACCTGGGCCCATTGGGCATCGACGGCCTGCGAAAGCCGGACGAGATGATTGTAACCGCCGGCCGCGGCGGTGACCAGGACCAGGGCCACGATGCCAAGCACGACCAGAATCCCGAGAATGATGCCGAGCTTTTTCATATTTTCCTTTGACCGTTATCCGCAGTTTACTTCACGGTCCGGATTCAACAATTATAAAATCCAGGCCGTTTTGTAACCCATGTGACCTTTACAGCGGACGCCAAATCTGTTTCGCTCAAGCGTTCCCATCATCGATTATGCAAACAAAATCCCAGGTTTGTTTCATCGCCTCGCTCCTCCTTTTCAGCGCCGCCGCCCCGCCGGCCGACGCGCAGACCAACGGCTATCGGAGCATCGGCAATTATATCACGGGCGCCAGCGACGTGTCGGTCGCCCCGGGCACGAAGACGTCGCCGCTCGAGTTCCAATCATCGGACAAGCGGTTCAACCAGGCGTTCCGCTGGGCGAAGGCGCAGGCGATGGCGTATGTGTTCGACGGCGACGCCGTCGGCCCATGGTATGAGGCGGCCGAGCCGGGGCGCGAGGCGTTCTGCATGCGCGACACGGCGCATCAGGCGATGGGCGCGCACGCGCTCGGCCTGTCGCGGTACAACCTTAACATGCTGCATCGGTTCGCGGAAAACGTCTCCAACGCGCGGGACTGGTGCAGTCTCTGGGAGATCGACCGGTTCAACCGTCCCGCGCCGGTCGACTACAAGAACGACGACGAGTTCTGGTTCAACCTGCCGGCGAATTTCGACGTCCTCGATTGCTGCTTCCGCATGTACGTTTGGACCGGCGACACGAACTATCTCGCCGGCGAAGAATTCCTGAATTTCTACGACCGTACCGTCAACGATTACGTCGATCGCTGGCAGATCGGGGTCGGCCAGGCGATGGACCGGCAACGGCTGTTGAACGTCCATGGCACATTCGATCCGGCCAAAAAATTTCCGAAAAACCGCGGCATCCCCGGTTACGACGAGCAGGACCATACCTATCTGCTCGGCGTGGACGTCCTGCTCACGGAACGCGCCGCCTTCCTCGCCTACGCGCACCTGCAGGAAGCGCGCTTCAACGAAAGCGTATCGCAAGCGTACCTGCAAAAGGCCGCCGCGGTGGAAAACCTTTTGACCAACACCTGGTGGGATGCCAGCAACCATTGTTTTTACGCGAAGCTGAACAAGGACCGGCAGTTGGAAGGCCGCGCGCGCCGCGGCGGCGACCTCAACTGGAACACGATCAGCCGCGTCGAACCCGAGTCGTTTTACCAGCGGCAGCTGGACGCGGCGTTCACTCCGCAAAGCCGGCGTGAATATCCCGAGATCCCGTTCACGTGGATCGGCGACCTCGTCAACGGCACGATGGGCATCAACCTGGTCTTCACGTCGCCATTGCAATCGGCGGTGAAAGGGAACTGGGTCGAAGTCATGGTCCAGACGCGTCCGGCGCTGGCGTCGACGGTTTCCTGGGCCGAACTGCGCAACCTGCCGATGAGGGCGAACGCATTGGCCGTGCGGCACGACGGCAATCGGAAGACCCGGTTCACCAACCAACATGGCCCGGCGTTGATCTGGCAACCGACGTTCGACGGCGCGCATCCGACCTTGCTGGTCAACGGCAAGCCGATGAAAGCGGCCCTGGAGACGAACGCGGCGAGCGTGGTGTCATCGGTCCGCGTCATCGTGGGCGCCGGCGGCACGTCGACGGTGGAAGTGCCGAAATAGTTCAGCGCGCCGGCCGGGCGTCGATCTCGATACGGTTGGTGCCGGCGGTCGCCGTGCCGAGGATGCGGAACGGAGGAAGCTGGGTGTCGACGTTGGAAGCAACGAGCCCGGCATCGATCCTTCCGCCGACGGGGCCGTTCGTGCCGGACGCCACACGACCGTCGATGATGACGATCTGGCCGAGGGTTTGGTTCGTTCCTGCCAGGCGGAAGGAATGGTCGGCGAGGCCGGACACGTTGCCGTTGAAATCGCTTTTGTTCTGCGCCGACCAATAACCCGCATAGACCGAGCCGTCCTGGTCGTGGACGACGATGGCCGCGCCGTCCTGTTGCCATTGAAAATTCCGGAGCACGCCGACGGTCATCGTGGCCGTGTTTGTGAACTTCAACGGCATGGCGGAGGACAGGTTCAACATCGAACTGACGGTCAGCTCGCCGCCGTTCACCGAACCCGAGCCGCGCGGGGAGATAGCATTTTGAGCCTGCTCTTTGGCTGCCCGTTGGCCGGCGACTTCGCGGCGTTCGACCATCGCCGCCCGTTCGCCGGTCAGGGCGGCGAGTTGTTCATCGTCCGCCGTGCCCACCCGGCCATCCGCATATAATATAGCGTGCGTTTTTCCCTCGGGCGCATAGGCGAGCACGGCGTTGGTGCTCAATCCGTCCAGTTCCTTGCCGCCGGCGACATAAACGAATTGCCGGCCGCTTTGAGGGTCATTGAGGACATCGCGGGCCAGGAAACCGTTGGTCAGCAGGCCGAGGTTTTCCGGCAATCGTCCTCCGTTTTCATCGGCAGCGGTCCGCGCCGCGAGACCGATCTGTTTGAGATTGCTCATGGCCACGGCGGCTTTGGCCTTTTTCTTCGATGCGGCGAGCGATGGCAGCATCAGGGTGGCAAAAAAGAAGATCACCAGGCCGAAGCCGACCAGGAACGCCCAGTCGCGCCGGAACAATTGGAACAACGAGACCGATCCTTCGTCATCGTCCGCCTCCCTGGCCCGCCGCGCCGCTTCCTCCTGCAGGCGCCGGCGCGTCGCCGGGTGCAGGGTGAAATCACCCGCGCCGGCGCGCCGTTTCCGGGCGAACGCCCGCAACCATCGTTCAATCTTTCGTTCCGGTCCCATTTTCGATCATCCATTGGACGGGAAAAGGTCCATTTTCTCCCGTGAAAATATCTTCCTCGCGATCCCTTCCAGCCGGTCCAGGCATTTGCTCAGGCGCGAGCTCACCGTCTTCGGGTTCAACGCCAGGGTCGCGCTGATCTCCTCGTAGCTCAGGTTGCCGAAATACCGCAGTTCGATCACCTCGCGGCACGGCTCGTCCAGCTGGTCGAGCGATTCGCGCACGAGCGACATCTGTTCGGCGCCCATCAGGAATTCGTCCGGCCCGGGCGCGTTCGACGGCGGATCGAGCGTCAGGCCCGTCTCGGCGTCGGCCGCCTGCAAGGACATCGGCGTCTGGCCGCCGCCGCGCTTGGCCGCGACGCGTTTTTCCCGGAAGTCCCGCGCCTTGTTGGCCGCGATCCGGAACAGCCAGGTCTGGAACTGGCTGTCGCCGTTGAATGAATCCAGGTTCTTGATGACGGACAGGAAGGCTTCCTGGCAGATCTCGTCGGCGTCCTCATGGGTGAAGTCCGCGGACAGCGTGAAGATGAATCGGCCGGCCGCCGCGTAGTGCCGGTCGAACAATTCGTCCCACGCATCGGCGTCGCCGCGACGGCATCGCTCCAGCAATTCGGCCTCGGGATCCATCGGCCCTGAATCTAGGGCAACGCCTGCCGCCTGAACAGATTTCTGTGGGAGCATTTTTCCCGCGACGCCGTCCAACCGGCATGGGCAATCGGATCCAGCGCGAAACAATTCTTTTACAAAACCTTTACGGGTCCATGACACCCGCCGGCGCCCGCGGCGGTTTACTGGTTCTCATGTCGAAAGTTTTCCGTGCCATCACCCTTGAATCCCGGAGATCGTTATGAAAAAAATCCTCCTGCTCCTGCCCGTGTGCCTGTCGCTGGCCTTCCCGGCCGTCGCCGCCGCTCCCAAACCCGCCGCCGTCGCCGGCACCCTGAGCTTCCGCGAGATCGATTACGCGGGGAAATTGTCCGACGACGAGGCGCGCTTCACGCTCGACGTCGATGCGGAAGCGACCGGCGACAGTTCGGCGACGTTGCTGGAAGGCGACGTGGCCGTGCTGCCGGCGAAATTGCCGGACGCGCTCAAGATCGTCCGCCAGGGGAACCGTTACATGCTGGCCGCGGCGCGCCCGGGCCATTATCGCTTCCAACTGGTGGTCGTCGCCCGCATCCAGCGCGCCGAACCGTGGAACGCCGTCTCGTTCACGGGGCCGGTCTCGACGATCGCGTCGGTGATGGCGCAAGCCGCCGGGTCCGACACCGAGATGCAACTGCTCAACGGCACGTTGTTGAAGAGCGTGCGGACGAACGGCGTGTCGAGCGTGACCGGTTTTCTCGGGGCGGACCGGACGGTGTCGCTGCGCTGGCAGGCCAAAGTCGCGCAGGTGGCGCGCAAGGCGTTGTTGACGGTCGATTCAAGCATCACCGCGCAGGTCACGCCCACCGTGATCAAATACACGAGCCGGTTCCATTACGACGTCGTCCAGGGCAGCGCGGCGGAGCTGGCGCTCACGTTGCCGGCGACGCAGGCATTGACGCGGCTGGATGGCGAACAGATCCGCGACTGGCGCCTGACGCCCAACGGGGATTCGCAAACGCTGGCGGTCGAATTCATCAAGCCGGTCGAAAGCGGATACGACCTGGCGCTCTATACCGAGCAGGCGGTCGAGAGCGGGGCGGTCGATTCAACGCTCAACCCGGCGCAACCGTTGAACGTCGAGCGTGAATCCGGTTCGCTGGTCGTTTCCGCCGAGGACGCCCTGGTGGAGATCAAGGCGCCCGCCGGCCTGCGCCAGGTCAACGCCCCGGACAACGCCATCGCCGCCTACCAGTTCAGCGCCCGGCCGCTGTCGCTCGCCCTCGCATTGAAGCCGATCGAACCGGTCATCGACGTCGCCGACCGCGTCAGCGCCCAGCTCGAAGAAGCCCGGCTGCTCGTGGCGCACACCTTGTCGCTCGACGTCGCCCGCGCCGGCATCTACACGCTCGACCTGGCGCCGCCCGCGGGATTTGCGGTCGCCGACGTCCGCGGCGAGGGCGTGGAGGACTGGAAAACCGTCGGCGGGAAAGTGCGCGTGAATTTCTCGTCGCGCGTGTTGGGGGCGCGCCGGCTCGACGTGCGGTTGGAACGGCCGCTCAAGACGTTTCCCGACCAGGTCAGCGTGTCGCCGTTGCGCGTGGACAATGCGGCCAGGGAGACGGCCCAGATCGGCGCCGCCTCGGCGCCCGGCATCCGGTTGAAGACCGGGACCCTTTCCGGATTGCGCGAGATCCCG
>Ga0068859_100007800_pt1 | contig 10865 bp, 4 predicted proteins | sample KBSSwiS22_FD_66585 | JGI IMG/M metagenome (GOLD analysis project Ga0068859, IMG submission 66585) | Switchgrass rhizosphere microbial communities from Kellogg Biological Station, Michigan, USA - KBS Switchgrass S2-2 | ecosystem: Host-associated > Plants > Roots > Rhizosphere > Soil ... | reverse complement strand
ATAAGGCAAAGGCGACACGGTCTTGGAGAAGGTCGAATTGTAGTCTCCGTCCTTGATCCACCCGTCGCCGACTATCACATAGTCGCGCACCCAGCCTGGCGCTGGTGGCGGTTGCGCGGCGAAGCGAAACGACATCTCGTCGCCGGCGTTGATGATCACGTAGCGATCGTCCGCCTGCTTCAGCAACTCGCGCACGTCGCCAAAGCGCGTATAGTAGCCGATCAGATCCCGCCAGATCTGTTTTGAACTCGAAAGGCGATTATAGTCAGGTACTTCCGGTGACGAATCATCCTTTTGGTTGATAACCGAGTAACCACGATAATGCAGATCCGCCACCTCCGGATCGAGGCGGGTGGTCTTGAGCTGGGCGTTTGGAATTCCGACTGCCCACTCCAGCGAATCCCAGTAAACCTCGAGATTGGTGCGCAAACGCAGGCGACGTGGAATGCCTGACTTGAACACGTCCGTTAGATCAAACAGACAAATCTTCTTACGGCCGGCTGGGAAACCCATGTTTGGCCGTACCACTTGCCAGCCGCCTTTCCCGTCGGGAATTTCAAGACTGAGAGGTTTCGCCTGCTCCTGTTGACCCTGACTGATCGCGACGTTGATCGATGAGTCTGTTGGATGCATCCAGCCGTTAGCGATTAGCCAGAGCGGCCCGCTCGACGGCGCATCATCGCCGAGATCGAGCTCGACGTAGTGATCGCGCGTAATGCCCTGGTACTTACCGCGACCAAACGTGTCCAGGTATTTTCCGTCCAGATTATTGATGATGCTGGTTACGTCCTGTCCCTGGTCATCAACGGCGCGCGCGACTCTGCGCGGTGTCGAGACAGTCGTGATCTCCACCTTCGCCGCGGGAATCACGAAACGTTCGTCAACAAAGATATCTGTGTTCTCGGGATGATCGACGACCATGAGTCTCAGGTGATCGTAATAATAGGTCTCCCAAAGTTCGGCAGTGATCCGTAAGTCGTAATAACCATCGTGAGGCACGAGTTGATCGCTGCCGATCTTGTACCACTCTTCCGTTGCCTCGACTCGCGCAGTTCCGAGGGTGTTGATGCGAAGCCCGATCGCCGAACCCCACGGCACCGCGTCCTTGACGAATTCCATCTGCTTGCCGTTGTAAGCAAAGAGAAATGGACACGAGCCCTTCAAACGTTGCTCAGTGACGATTTCCTGATCGGCTTTGATTTCGAAGTCAGCGCGGACGGTACCGTTGGGCCAAACAACACGAATCACGTCAGTGCTCGGTTGTTCACCGAGACCGAAGTGAAGTACCGGACCGGTAATCGGTTGTTTTTGGACCAGCAGGCCGGAACGAATCTCCATTTCGCCGCCGATACCGAAAGAGTTGATGCGCTGATCGCCGCTGGCTTGCACGGCGCGCGGGCGAACGACTTGCCAGTGATAATTTTTCGAACCGTGATTGATTGCGCGAAGCGGTCGACCGTCGCCATCCAGACCCAGAAGATCCAGGCGGCCGTCGCCATTCACGTCCGCAACCGCAAAGATTTGCGCCAGTCCTGTTTCCGTTGCCGGCCGCAGTATTGTCTGCTCGGACCTTAAATTGAGTTCAGTGTCGAACAACAGATCGAGTGAGCCGTTGTTGTCCAGATCTGCGAACATCATATTGGGCCGGTCTGTGGGACGAGTGTTCATCACGTGTTCCTTATCCCAGGAAGCTCCGTGATCTTTGTCAGACAGACGAATGATTTCGCCATCGCTCTGCACGACCGCCAGATCGAGAACGCTGTCGTCATTGAGTTCGGCCAAACTGATCGCTCGTACGGTCGGAAAATTTTCAGGCAGGGCGCGTTCACTAAATTGTCCCTGACGTTCGTTACTGAAAACGTGCAGCTTTCCGGCGCTGTCGAGCAACGCTGCGTCCGGATCGCCGTCGGCATCAAGGTCACCCCAAACGAAGTCGTTGATTCCCTGGATCGATGAGAAAACATCAATCTCCTGAAAGGTGCCGTCACCGTTATTTCTCAAAACTGTCGGCTTGAGTTGGGGTGATCCGAGAACAACATCCAGGTCACCATCAGCTTCGATATCGGCGGCCCATGCGCCAGAGTAACTTCCGTTTACGACTGCGGCCGGCAGTTTGGTGGCGGCAGTGACGTCTTTAAAAATCGAGTAACTCGTCTGTTGATACACACGCACGCCACCGGCGCCCGCCAGCACAAGATCTGTTTTGAAATCGTAATTAAAATCGATCGGGAGGATGCCGGATCGTGCCGGCGGAGTATCCTTTCCGGGAAAAGGAAAACTTGCACCACTCGCTAACTTCACTTCGCGTGCAGTGGCTGTGACGATCATTGGTGCGCCTTCGCCACTCAAATAGATCGCGCCTACCCAATCCGTTTTATCCGTGGTCAAAGGCTCGGGCGTGAATTTGATCGCAGAATCATCAGCAGCCGGTTTGAAAACCGGTGCCTCCAGGCGCAGGAAGTGACGCACAGGCACCGCGTCTTCACCCGGCTGCGGCTTGATTGCCGCCAGATCGCGGCGATATTCAGGAACACGCACCAGCACGTTGCGCAGGAAACTCGTGCGCGTAGCGGCGAAAACCATATCACCCGCTTGTGCCGCCGCATCTAGTGCTCTTACCTGCGTGCGAACTTCTTCAGGCCACGCAGACGACCGAGTAGCAATCTTTGCCACCGACGATGTAAGAGTTTCGAGGTCACCACGTTTAGCGGCGATGCGGCTCAATTCAACGAGTGCCGCTAAATTGTCAGGCTGCGCGGCGAGGATTTTTTGGATCAGCGTTTGAAATTCATCCGCGGCTTTTTGATCGCCTTGCCGCTCGACTTCTTCGGCGAGTTTGTAGATCGCGATCAAATTGTTTTGATCCAACTCGACTGCTTTGCGCAGTTCTTCGATTGCGGCCGGAGTGTTACCGCGACTGCTTTCCAACAGTCCGAGTAGATAATGAATGTCGCTGTTGTCCGGCGCGAGGTCGCGCGCTTTGTGTAGTCGTTCGGCGGCGACGTCGTAGTTGCGTTGACGAAGGGCGAGCAGTCCCCAGTTGGCCCAACCCGCAGGCTCAGCCGCTGCGAGTTGTGTAAACTGCGCGAGCTTCGCGTCAGCCTGAACGTCGTGACCAACCTCGAGCGCAGCGAGACCGATGTAGAACGTTCGCACCAGCTCGTTGTACTCAGGAGAAGATTTTGAAGGTAACTTTGCGGTCGGGCGGCAACCAGCGAGCAGGGCTAATAACAGCAATCCCATTGCTACCGGAATTTTAGGCATCATAAGAAGGGTTTTCACGCAAAGACGCAAAGCCGCAAAGAGAGATCTCGGTTTGTGGGACTTCTTTGCGCCTTTGCGCCTTTGCGTGAAACTCCGCACAATGTAACACAATGAGACTATATTTAAGTTGCGCACTTATAGCAGCACTATCGATCTTCGTGCTGAAGGCTCAGGTTCAAAACACACCCAAAGCTAACGCTCGCGAAGAAGCATATCGCGCGAACAACATCGGCGTAGCATTGCTCGAACAGTTCAAACCGAAAGAGGCTGCGGACGCGTTTCGCCGCGCGCTGCAACTCGAACCCGGCCTCGCGCTCGCGCGCATCAATCTCGGCATCGCGCTCTTTAACATGCCTGACTTACCGGCGGCGCAAAAAGAATTGCAGGCAGCGATTGCCGCCGCACCGTCAGCTCCGCAACCACACTACGTACTCGGTCTCGCAGCCAAGACGCAAAACAAAGCTGACGAAGCAATCGCATCGTTTCAAAAGGTATTGCAGATCGATGCAAAAGACGTCGGCGCGAATATAAACCTGGGCCAACTTTACGCACAGCAACGCAAGTATCCGGAAGCGATCGCAGTCTTGCGCACCGCAGTGGCCATGGAACCTTACAACGCCACCGCGCTCTACAATCTCGGCACTTCATTGATACGCGCGGGCCAGCGCGAAGAGGGACAGAAAGTCGTCGCACAGTTTCAGGAGTTGCGGCAACGCGGCACCGGCACGACGCTTGGCAACAACTATCTCGAACAGGGTCGCTACGCTGAAGCGATTGCTTCGACCGGCGCCGAACCGGACCTCGTAGACAAACAAACTCCGAATGTTGTTTTCACTGATGCAACCGCAGCGGTGCTGCCCCCGGCCGGTGACTGGCCAAACGAAGCAGGCACTGGCGCCGCGGTATTGTTTGATTACGACCTGGACGGCGATCTGGACCTGCTCGAAGTTGCGGGAACGCGCCAGCGGCTGCTGCGAAACGATGGGGGAAAGTTCACTGATGTCACCGCACAATCGGGAGCACTCGCGAAAGCGGCGGCAACTGCCGGTACAGCCGCAGTTGCAGGTGACTACGACAACGACAACCAGCCCGATCTCTTCATCCTGCGCCGTGGCGCGGGCACGCTCTATCACAACGACGGCAAAGGAAGTTTTTCTGATAAGACTGCCCTAGCGAAGATCTCGACGGCGGGGAATCTCTCCACTACGGCCGCATTTGTCGACGTCGATCATGACGGCGATCTCGATCTGTTAATCGCAGGCGAAGGCGAGTTGCTGCTACGCAACAACGGCGACGGCACGTTCAGCGATGAAACTGCGGCCGCAAAACTCACGGACAAAGGCTCGGCTCGCGCGATCGTTCCGACTGACTTCGACAACCGCCGCGACATCGATCTTCTGATCGCATCCACGGAAAAGATTTCTCTCTGGCGCAACATGCGCGACGGAACGTTTCGTGATGTCGCAGGCGATGTGGGCCTCGAAGTTAAGGGCGCAGCGAGTGTCGCTGCGGGGGATGTTAATAAGGACGGCTTTACCGATTTCTACTTCGGCGCCACTGGTGACATGGTGGGTTATTTCGCGCTGAGCAACGGCAAGGAAGGTTTTGAGCTCAGGCAATCGGAGGGCGGCAGTAGTGCTTCGCAGTTCGTCGACTACGACGACGATGGTCTACTGGATCTCGTTTCGACCGTTCAGAGCGGCCTGCGCGTGCTGCGTAACACGGGCGATGGATGGACCGATGTTAGCAGTAAAGCGACACCTGGACTCGCAGCTTCAGCCGCGAATCGCGTGCTGATCTCGGGTGACATCGACGGCGATGGAGATACTGACATTATCTTCGGCACGCCCGGCGGCGGGTTGAAGTTTGCACGCAACGACGGCGGCAACTCGAATCGTTCGCTGCGCGTAAATCTCGCGGGCAGGGTAAGTAATCGCAGTGGCGTTGGCGCGAAGATCGAAGTACGCGCCGGTAGTCTCGCGCAGAAGCTCGAAACGTATTCTGCCTCGCCTGCTCCTGCGCCTGCTGACGTGGTGTTCGGTCTTGGTAAGAGAACTACTGTCGATGCGGTGCGTGTGTTGTGGCCGGCGGGAATCGTTCAGGCTGAAACGGAGATCGCGAACACGAAGACGCTCTCACTTACGGAGTTGGATCGCAAACCGTCGTCGTGTCCTTATCTGTATGTTTGGAATGGCGAGCGATTTGAGTTTGTCACTGACTTCATGGGCGGCGGTGAGATGGGCCACCTCGACGCGCCGGGAAGTTTCAACACGCCCGATCCGGATGAGTACGTTCGTATCCCTCGCGATCTGTTGCGGGAACGCAATGGGCGTTACGAACTGCGCGTGACGAACGAGCTCGAGGAAGCGCTCTTCGTCGATCACGTGCAGCTCATCGCTGTCGCACATCCGGAAGGAACGGAGATCTACCCTAACGAAGGCCTAACCGAGCCGCCACAGCCTTTCAAGATCTACGCGACGCGCGACGCTCGTCCGCCGCTCGCCGCAGTGGACGAACATGGCCACGACGTGCTCTCGCGTATCGCGAGTTTGGACCGCAAATATCCCGATGACTTCCCGCTGCAAGCGATTCGTGGTTACGCGAAAGATCACGAACTCACGTTACAACTTGGTCCAAGTGCATCGCCGCACACGCGTTTGCTGCTGACCGGTTGGACCGACTACGCATGGTCCAGCGACAATCTCGCCGCGTCTCAAAGCGGAAAGAGCCTGACGCTGCCTGCCCTGCAAGTGAAAGACACACAAGGTCGCTGGCGCACGGTTATCGAAAACGTCGGCATACCGGTTGGGCGCCCGCAAACTGTCGTCGCGGACTTGACCGGAAAGTTTTTGAGTGCGAGTCGCGAGGTACGTATCGTCACGAACATGCGCATCTACTGGGACCGGATCCTCGTCGATACATCCGCCGGAAATTTTCCGGTGCGTATGACGCGTCTCGATCCAACTGGTGCTGACTTGCGCTGGCGTGGCTTTTCGCTCGAACACTCGCCCGACGGTCGACAACCTCTGGGCTACGACTACAACAAGGTCTCTTTTACGTCGCCGTGGAAGGTGATGACAGGGCGATATACACGCGAGGGCGACGTACGCGAGTTGCTGCTCACGTCGGACGACATGTTTGTGATTTCGAGGCCGGGTGACGAGTTGTCGTTGTCGTTTGCGGCGGACAAGTTGCCGCCGCTGCCGAAGGGATGGACCAGGACGTTTTTGCTCTATGCGGATGGATTCAGTAAAGAGATGGATATCAACTCGGCCAGTCCCGATCAGGTTGGGCCACTTCCCTTCCACGGCATGAGCAAGTATCCGTACGCGTGGCCGGAAAGATACCCGTTGACCGACAAACGAAGAAGATATCTGGAAACTTACAATACCCGCATCGTTACCTCAGCGGTGGAAAGAGTTTTTGCCACAGATAAACGCAGATAAAAATCCGGATTTTATCCGTGTTATCTGCGGCTAATATTATGGAACACATCAGATATTCAGTCGCTGCCTGTCAAACCGATTCATCTAATCCGATCGATCGTCGCGGTATGCGCGCGAACACGGAGCGCATGCTCTCGATGATCGATTCGGCCGTCGCGGGCGCGGCGCCGTTTCTGCCGGTGCGGCTCGTAGTGTTTCCCGAGTTTGCGCACTCGGCTCCGGTGTTCGTGAGTGCCGCCGAGTTAATCGACAAGCTCGCGATCCCGATCCCAAATGAACACACCGAGAAGCTGCAACAGAAAGCAAAGGAACACGACGTCTACATCCAAAGCGGCTCAATGCTCGAAGTCGATCCGAAATGGCCCGGACACGTCTTCAACGCGACCTGCCTGATCGGTCCGGAAGGCGTGCTCTACAAGTACCGCAAAGTGAACACGTGGATCCCGTACGAGGTTCATACCAGCCCACACGATCTGCCTGACTATGACGAACCGTTGTTTCCGGTCGCTGACACTCCGATCGGGCGCATCGGTTGTGCGATCTGTTACGACTGGTTGTTCCCGGAAGCGATGCGGCAGTTGGCAGCGAACGGCGCGGAGTTGTTGCTGCGCGTCTCGGCCTACATGGATCCCTGGGGCGCGACTGAGCCGATGGCGTGGTGGACGATCGTGAATCGTTGTCGCGCGCTCGAAAACATCGCTTATGTTGTCGCAGCGAACCAGGGCGCGAGTCTGAAACATTACCCGCCGTACTCGTGGCCGGGTGGCAGTCAGGTTGTAGATTTTGATGGACGCCTGCTTGCCGAAGCTTCACCTGGACCAGGCGAACGCATTGTCGTGGCGCCGGTGGATATTTCAGCGCTCAGACACGAGCGCGCATCGCGCCGCGGTCATCACATGCTGGCCCACCTGCGTACGGAAGCTTATCCGGTTTATCAGCGACACCAGTATCCCCCGGCTAACAATGAGCCGTTGAGTTATGAAAACAACAACTCGTTGATTGACGAAGCGAAGCGGAATTTCAAACCTTAAGAAAGATTCTGCGGCGGTAAAGGATCCACATTAGTACGAGGCAAACCAGGACGAAGCAGATCGCAAACGCGAGTGAGGCATTGACTGGCGATGCCCATGAAGCAAACACGCGATCGTAGATCCACCCGCCCAGTGAACCTTCGCCAACTTTGATCAAACCCAACGATACAGCGATCAAGTCAGCGACGACGTACAACGCGATCGCATTCAAGCCGAAGACTTCAAATGGCTTGGCCCAGCGTCGATAACCTTTGATATCGATCAGCCAGTAGCAGAACGCCAGAAACTGCAACGCCAACCCGCCAGTGAAGAGCACGTAAGAACTGGTCCATAGCGCCTTGTTGATCGGGAAGAACGCGTTCCAGGCCCAGCCAAGGGCGACGCAGATCGCGCCGACGACAAACATGCCCGCTGCTTTTTCGTATCGCGTCTTCTCAGTGCGCAACCAGTGTCCAGTCAACACTCCGATCAACGTGGTCGCGATCGCAGGGATCGTGCTGAGAAGACCTTCCGGATCGTAGACTTTCGCCTGCGCCCACACGTGTTTTCCGAAGACGACGCGATCGACATACGACGGCAGGCTTCCTTCTTTGGTGAGATCGCCCGCCGCGTAACCTGGCGCCGGAACAAATTTAACGAGCAGCCAGTAACCCAACAGCAGTCCGATGATGATTGCAATCTGCGTTCTGAGCTTCGTGTTCAGGAAAATGATAGACGCGAAGAAGTAACAGACAGCGATGCGCTGCAACACACCCGGAATGCGCAGCTCGGCGAGGCTGAAATACGGAAAACCATTCAGAAACAGGCCGATCGCGAAGATGATCAGCGTGCGCTTGATGATCTTGAGGTAGACATCGCGATGGCTGCCACCACGCTCGAGACGCTTGCCGAGCGCGAGTGTGATCGACACGCCGACGATGAAAAGGAAGAACGGAAAGACAAGGTCGGTGGGCGTCCAACCGCTCCAGGCGGCGTGTTCGAGCGGCCAGTAGATGTGTTCCCACGAGCCGGGGTTGTTGACCAGGACCATCCCGGCGATCGTGATACCGCGAAATACATCGAGCGATACAAGGCGCTCTCGTTCTGTCGGCGTCATCGGCGGCGAATTCTAGCACAGGAGTTTCGCGCAAAGGCGCAAAGACGCAAAGAAAACTCCGAGCAACGCGGAGCGCTTTGCGTCTTTGCGTCTTTGCGCGAAACTATTCTCACGTAGAAAAGGTCAGCCCAAAAACCTTTTGAAATAATCTGCGACCATCTCCGGCGTCATCACGGACGAGATGAACGCGATGTGATTGTCAGGCCGCAACAACAGACCGAAGTCGTCCTCCGTGCCAAAGATCTCTTTCACACGCACATCTAGCGGAATGCGATGGCAGTCCACCAGATCGCCAAACTGCGCGCACTCACGGTTTCCAAACAGCAGCACGTGAAACTTCGGCGCCTTCAACTTCGCGAAGACGCTCTTGCCATCAACGAGAAAATACGGCAGTCGATCTCCGGCTTTGACGTCTTCAAACTCGTCGTCGGTGTGCTCGCTCAACGAGTGATCGCGATAGGTGATCCCGATCTGCGAGATCAACGGAAACACGCGCTTACTCACCGTTTCCAAACTCGCCATAAAGCCTGCTATGGGCGGAAAGATAGTGGTGCGAAGGAAACCCATGAGCCAACTGGACCCGGCGGCCAATTCAAACATTCGATCGGTGGAGTCGAGCAGTCGCTTCGCATTCGTGAGTCGCTCTTCGTTGTAAGTGTCGAGCAGTGATTCCGAGGCAGTGCCTTTGATCACGAAGGCGAGTTTCCACGCAAGGTTGTAGGCGTCCTGAATGCCTGTGTTCATCCCCTGCGCGCCGGCGGGGCTGTGAATATGTGCTGCGTCGCCCGCGACAAAACACTTGCCTTCGGAAAACTTGTTCACGCGCCGCGAGTGGACCCTGTAAAGCGAAAACCAGCGCACGTCGGAAATATCGAGCGACAGCTTGGCTTGTTCTTTGATCTCTTTTTCTATCTCCTCATAATCTACTTCGCCGTCCTCCTGGTTTTTACTCTCGGGAAATGTACCGACGATGCGATAGCGGTCTTCACCCGGCATCGGAAAGAATGCAACGAACACATCGCGCGCAAGACAGACGTGCAGCGCATCGTGTGGAAACTCCCAATCGATACGCGCGTCGGCAACGTAAAACAAGCGCTCGAAAGTGCTGCCTTCAAACGTTAGTCCGAGTTCATGCCTGACAATACTCTTCGCACCGTCACAACCCACCAGATACTTTCCTCGGATTGTTTGGGATTCACCTGACGGCAGCTTCACTTCAGCAGTCACGCCTCTTTCGTCCTGAGAAAAACTCTCGAGTTCCGTTTTCCAGGACACGTCGTGGTTGTGACCGCGGACGTACGCGTAAAGCAATTCCTCGTTCTTGCTCTGTTCGAGCATCAGCATGTACGGAAACTGGCTCAAGTCTTTGCCGAAGTTTGCGAGGTGCATCTCACCGCGGACCTCGCCACCTTCAATCAACCTGACGCGACTCGCAATCGTGCCCCGTTCCACCGCAGGCTGGGCCAGTCCTAGTTGGTCGTAGATCTCGAGCGTGCGCGCCTGAACGCCGATGGCTTTGGAAAACGGCGTGACGGTCTCGTTCTTCTCCACGACGATAAAATCGATTCCGTACCTGATGAGCTGGCAGGCGAGGGTAAGTCCCGTCGGGCCAGCGCCGATGATGATTACGTCTGTATTAAGTGTGTTCATGCCGATAGCTTACGGCATTTCTCAGCCGCGGATGCACGCGGATGAACACGGATTACATACGTCGTTTGAAATGAATCAGCCTTTGGTGCCCTTTTGTGGCTTACTCTTTGCGGCGTGTTTCCCGGCGCGCTCGTATTCAGTGATCGCCTGCGCCTCCGCCAGGAGCGCGTTACGAAAAGAACCGAGCACCTTGAGCAACAAATCGAGTTTTCTCAAACTCTCTCGCCGCGCTCGCACCGTGCCGAGGAAAAACTCCAGTTGAATACGTCGACGACAATCAGCGATCGTCAACATGTAATGGCCCCATTTGTATTCCCCACCACGACTCGATTCAACTTCCGCCAAAATGAAAGAAGTCGTACCACTCGAGACCGAAGC
>Ga0068859_100007796_pt1 | contig 10866 bp, 10 predicted proteins | sample KBSSwiS22_FD_66585 | JGI IMG/M metagenome (GOLD analysis project Ga0068859, IMG submission 66585) | Switchgrass rhizosphere microbial communities from Kellogg Biological Station, Michigan, USA - KBS Switchgrass S2-2 | ecosystem: Host-associated > Plants > Roots > Rhizosphere > Soil ... | reverse complement strand
CACCACCCGTGAGTCGATGGTCGGCGAGATGGTCGGCAGGCCGAAGACCACGCGAAGATCCAGCACCGGGACCACCCGCCCGCGAATCTGCACCAGGCCGGCCACCTGTTCGTCCGCGCCGGGGACCTTGGTGGCGCCGGTGAAGGACTCCATCTGCAGGACGTCCGCGGCCGGCAGCACGTACTCGGCGTCGGCGATCTTGCACAGCACGTGAAGCTCGCTCATGGCGGCGGCGCCCCCGTCGAGTCGCGCACCAAGCGGCCGCCCAGCGCGGCCAGATCGAGCACCAGCGTCGGGCGGCCGTCGCCGAGGTCGGTGGTGCCCGAGATCCCATGCACGCGCACCAGGCGATCCTCCAGCGGGCGAACGACCACCTCCTGCTGCCCGAGCATCCGATCGACGGCAAAGGCGAAGGCCTCGCCGTGGCGGCGCACCACGATGGCCTTCCGGCGCGCGCTGCCGCCGCCCCCGCTCTCGACGGCGCTCCTGTCCTCGGCGGCGCTGGTCAGGCCCAGCACCTCCTCGAGGCGCAGGACCGGCACGGCTTGCCCGCGGCGCTGGATCATCTCCGTGGCGCGAGCGGTGCGGCGCCGATCGCCGCCAGGCCGAGGCGCGCGCCGACGATCAGGTCCGCGCGTGGTCAGGCCCAGATCGATCTCCTGGATCTCCTCGACCATGGCCACCGGCACGACGAACGTCTCGTCGCCGCACACGAACGAGAACGCGTCCACGATGGTGATGCTGAGGGGGATGCGCAGCGAGAAGGTGGTCCCCTGGCCCCTCTTCGTGCGCATGGTCAGCTCGCCGCGCAGCTCGTCGACGGCGATGCGCTTGACCACGTCCATGCCGACGCCACGCCCGCTGGTCGTCGAGACCTCTTCCTTGGTCGACAGCCCCGGCCGCGTCAGCAGCTCGAGCAGGGCCTCATCCGTGGTGGGGATGGGGGCGCCGGCCCGTCGCGCCACGGCGGCCGCGTCGACGCCCGCCCCGTCGTCGCTCACCGTCAGCTCGAGCTGGCTGTCGGAGAGCTCCCGGCAGGAGATCGTCAGCAAGCCGGTCTCGGGCTTGCCGGCGGCCCGCCGCTCGGCGGGCGGCTCGAGGGCGTGATCGACCGCGTTGCGCACCAGGTGAACGAGCGCCGGGAAGATGCGCTCGGCGACCGCCTTGTCGAGCTCGGCCCGGCTGGTCTCCAGCGCAAGGCGCGCCACCTTCCCCGTCGACCGGCCGAGTCCCCGCACGATGAGGGGGATGCGCTCGAGCAGCTCGGAGACCGAGACCATGCGGGCGCGCATGATCGACGCGCGCAGATCACGCAGCTGGCGGCCGTTCTCGGTCACGATGGGGGCGAGCGCGCGAACGTCCCCCCCCGCCACGCGCATGGCCGCGACGGCGCGGCCCAGGCGAAACTGAGTCACCACCAGGGCGGACAAGCGCTCGAGGGCCTCGTCGAGGCGCGTGATCTCGACGCGCACGACCCCCCGATGGCGGAGGGCGTCCTCCGGCAGCTCGTCCTCGACCGCGCCACCCTCGACCACAGGGGCCGCCGCCGGGGCGTGCCGGGCCACCAGCGTCACCGGCGTGAACGCGTCGGGCGTGGCGGCGGTGACCTCGGCGAGGGCGGCGTCCGCGCCGTCGGTGAGCAGGACGAGGACGAAGGCGAGCCCCCCCGGCGAGCGCTCGCTGGTGGGCAGCGATCGGGGGACCACCTTGACGATCTCGGCCCGCTCGGCCACCCGCTCGCGCACCGCCGTGATGCTGAGGCCGGCCGCCGCCAGGGCGGGCGTAGGGATGAACTCGAACGCCAGGCCCCGGCGACCCGCTGATAAACCCTGGACCAGCTGGGAGCGCTCGGCGCCGCTGAGCTTCGACCAGATCTCGGGCGCCAGCGTGGTCTGCTCTCCGTCCCCTGCGCCGTCCCGGGGCGCGCTCGGACGAAGGGTCGACAGCGCGTCTATCAACTTGGTGGGGGCGGCCGGCACCGCCTGCCGCTTTTCGAGAGCCTTGACCCGATGCTCGATGGCGCGTACCCCGTTGAGGAGCAGCTCCACGGCGCCGACGGGCAACCGGCCGGCCGAGGCGTCGGCCTCGCGCAAGACCGACTCCATGGCGTGGGCCACGTCCACGATCGGCTCCACGCCGACCATGGCGGCCAGCCCCTTGATGGTGTGTAGCGACCGAAACAGCTCCCGCACCTGACGGGGCGTGGACTGCCCCTTCGCCGCGGCGTCCTCCACGGATAGCAGGTTCGCGTTCGCGAGCGCCAGGTGCTCTTCCGCCTCGGTAATGAAGCCGGCGACGAAGTCGGCGGAATCGAACCCGCCGCCCTGGGAACCGGACTGGCCGCTCGTCACGGCGTGGCCCCTGGACGCGCGGCCGTCAAGGCTCGGACCTCGCCCAGGAGCGATTCGGGGGAGAAGGGCTTCGTCATGAAGCGGGTCGCACCGGCGGACATCGCCCGCGCGCGCGAGCCTTCGTCGCCGCGCGTGGTGACGACCAGGATGGGCAACGCCCGGAGCTTGTCCTGCCCTCGGATGAACTCGATGACCTCGTAGCCGCTGATGTCGGGCATGTTGAGGTCCAGAACCACGAAGTCGAACGGCTTCAGGGACAGGCGCTCCAGCGCCTCGAGACCGCTCGCGGCTTGGGTAAACACGACCCCCTCGATGGCCCGCAAGCAGGCCATCTCCATCTCACGCATCACTTTGCTGTCGTCGACGATCAGGGCTTCCGGCATGTGGCTACGGGGAGTCGGTTGAAGCTGGATCCGCGCGCGCCCGTGTAAAGGGCTCATGGTTCGAATTCGCAACGAACCGCGTTTCGCCGCCTTCCCGTGGTTGGTCGAGCGGCAGTCGGCCGAAAACCTTTGACACCTCGAAGACCGCTTCTTAGCGTTCCGGGCGTGCAAGAGGGGGACATGGCGCGGCCCGTGGTGTGGGTCGTAGACGACAGTCCCCTCGATGCCGAGCGGGCGCGCCGGGTTCTGCAGGCGGCCTACGAGGTCGAGGTGTTCTCAGACGGCTCGGCCATGCTCGAACACCTGGCCAGCCATCCTGGGCCCGACGTGCTGCTGCTCGATTGGGTCATGCCTGGCATTTCGGGGATCGAGGTCTGCCGGTTTCTGCGCTCGGGCAGCCCTGGGCGGCGCCAGCTGGCCATCCTCCTGCTCACGATGCAGATGCGGACCGACGACATCGTGGAGGGCCTGGCGGCCGGCGCGAACGACTATCTGGTCAAGCCCTACGCCGATCCCGAGCTGCGCGCGCGGGTCGACGCGCTGGTGCGCTGGAACGGGCTGCTCGAGCGGGCGCAGAAGGCCGAGGCCAGCGTCCTGCAGTTGCTCGAGCATGCGCCCGATCCCCTGATCACGATCGATAGGCGGAGCCGGATCTCCTACGTTAACGCCGAGGCCCAGCGGGTGCTGGGGCAGAGCGCGGCGGCCCTGGTCGGCCGGGCGCTCGGCGAGATCCTGCCCTCGCTCGACCTGGCTCAGCTCGCGGACGCCGCCCGCTCTTCGCGGCCTCTCGGCGATATCACCATCGGCGATCAGCTGTTCTCACCCAGCGTGCGTTCCTTGCCGAGCACCGGCGACGCCAGCTTGACCATCGCGATGCGGGACGTGACGGCGCGCCGAAAGAAGGAGTCGCGGCGGCTCGACTTCTATTCGATCATCGCCCACGACCTCCGCTCCCCCCTCGGCGCCATGCTGATGCGCACGGATCTGATGTTGCGCGGTCACCGCGGCGTCCTCTCCGCGGAGGTCATCGCCGACCTGCGCAAGATGGACGGCAACATGCGCCGGCTGGTGGCGCTCATCAATGACTTCCTCGACTTCGCCCGGATGGAGGACGCCGCCCACAAGCTGGCGCGCACCCGCGTCGATCTCGGCGACCTGATGAACGACGTCGTCGAAGAATTCCGGCCGCTCATCGAGAGCACCCACCAGCAGATCCAGATCGAGGTGAGCGGCAGCGCGCGGCTGGTGGTGCTCGGCGACAAGGGGCGGCTCCAGCAGGTGCTCACCAACCTGGTCGCCAATGCCATCAAGTTCGCGCCCCCGCGCGGGCTGGTCGTCCTGCGGGCCCGCGGCGCGGGCGATTCTTGCGAGGTGCGCGTGGAGGACGACGGCCCGGGCATTCCGGCCGACGTGCTGCCGGTGCTGTTCCAGCGGTACACGCGCGGCCCCACCGACCTCGGCAATGCGGGCGGCACCGGGCTCGGGCTGCTCATCGTGCGTGAGATCATCGAGGCTCACGGAGGGACCGTCGGTGTGGAGAGCACGCTCGGCAAGGGCAGCCGGTTCTGGTTCCGGATCCCCGCCGGCGAGACGGCCGCCGACCAGGACGACGCGGGACCTCTGGTCGGGACGAGTGGTCTGTGACACGGATGGGGATCCCTGCCTCGATTCTCGTGGTGGACGACGACGAAGAGTTCCGGCACACGCTGGTGGACGCCCTGTGTTTCGAAGGGCGCAGGGTCCATTCCGTGCGCAACGGTCAGGAGGCGGTCGAGTGGCTCGCCGCGCACCCCGCTCACGACGCCTTGGTCATCCTCCTCGACATCATGATGCCAGTGATGGACGGCAAAGCCTTCCTGGCCCGGCGCGCCGCCGATCCTCGCCTGGCCGTGATCCCGGTGGTGGTCCTGACGGCGGGCGGAGACTGCCGAGAGCTCAGGCAGGCATATCAGTTCGCCCGATGTCTGCCCAAGACGGCGTCGTTGGGGGAGATCCTGGCCGCCCTCGACTCGTCCAGCTGATCCTCACCGCGATCCGCTATGGCCTGGGGCTGGAGGCGGAACCGGCGACCGAGCCGCGCGCCATCAGATCGGCGCCCAGGGGAGCCCCCACCGGCATCGTGGGCTCCCGGACCGACGACGGCGCGATTCCCGCCGACAGCACCGGCCGCCGTGAGGGCGCGGTCCGGCGATGGGTCATATAGAGAGTGAGGCCCGTGAACGGCAACCCGCCCAGCATGTTGCCGAGCGTGGTGGGCAGCTCGTTCCACAGCAGATAGTCGCCGACCGAGAACTTGCCGCCCATCAGCAGCGCCGACGGAAAGAGGAACATGTTGACGACGGAGTGCTCGAACGTCATCGCGAAGAAGATCATGATGGGCATCCACATCGCGAGGACCTTGCCCCCGACTGTCGTGGAGATCATCGCGCCCACCACGCCCGTCGACACCATCCAGTTGCATAGGACGCCGCGGACGAAAAGCGTGAGCATGCCGGCCGCCCCGTGGGCCTTGTAGCCGAGGGTCCGCGCTTCTCCGATGCCGGCGATGGCTTTGCCGACCGGGTTGGGCTCGGCGGAAAAGCCGAAGGTGAACACGATGGCCATCAGCACGGCGACCGTGAAGGCCCCCATGAAGTTTCCGAGAAAGACGAGGCCCCAGTTCCGCAGGACCGCGGCCGGCGTGACGCCAGGCCGGCGATCGAGCAGCGCCAGCGGCGCCAGCACGAAGACGCCGGTGACCAGGTCGAAGCCCATCAGGTAAAGCATGCAGAAGCCCACCGGGAAGAGCGCGGCACCAATGATCGGGTACCCGGTCTGCTGGCTCACCATCACGGCGAATACGGCGGCGAGCGCCAGGATGGCGCCGCCCATGTACGCCCGGATCAACGTATCCCGGGTGGACAGGTTCACCTTCATCTCTCCGGCATCGATGACCTTGAGGACGAGCTCCGACGGAACCAGATAGGACATGACTTCCCCCTTCTGCGTTTCGAAAATGGCTGCCGGACCTCTCTCCACAGCCACAGCCGGCACCCTGGCCAGTTGGCCACTGCGACCGACCGTTTCGGTTTTACCCAGATCGCGTTTCCAGTCCTTTTCGTGAAAACGTGACTTGTGTAAACCAAGGGCGACGACCGTTCATGTTTCGGAAACACGGAATTTCTCGCTCGGTCTCGGCTCCTCCGACTGGCTAGCGGGGGCACGGCCGCCACCCGGTAGGTACTTGCCCACATCTCCCCATTCGGTGCTTGACAAGCCAAGCGGCCGGTCTCATAACCTGACGCGTACGTAAGGGTCAGGTTCAAGCATGGGTCTACCGCTCCTCCATCACGACGTCGCCGCCGATCAGCTCGCCTTGCTGAAGGTCGGTGATCTGGCGCGTCGGACCGGCAAAACCGTAAGGGCCATCCACCTTTACGAAGAGCTCGGGCTGCTCGCGCCGGCCGTTCGCTCGAAGGGTGGATTCCGTCTGTATCACGGCCGCGCCGTGACCCGGGTCGAGTGGATCTCGAAGCTCCAGGACCTCGGCTTCAGCCTGACCGAGATCAAAGCCTTTCTCCGGGATTGGGAGCAGAGCGAGACCGGTCCCATGGCGATGTCGCGGCTGCGCGAGATCTTCGCGGACAAGCTGCGCGAGACCCAGGACACGATCTCGCGGATGACCCAGTTGGCGGCCGACCTGAAAGAGACGCTGGACTACATGGACAGCTGCCGGTCCTGCGGGCCGGACCACCATCAGCACGAGTGCGGCACGTGCGACATTCACGGCCACGACGGCAAGGCGCCCCTGCTTGTCGACGGCATCTCCAAATCCTGAAAGCACCGGACTGGCATCGCATCTGGCATCTGAAAGACGACACATGGCCATCAAGCTTCCGATCTACATGGACAACCACGCCACGACGCGCGTCGATCCGCGCGTCGTCGAGGCGATGCTGCCCTTCTTCACAGAGACCTACGGCAACGCGGCCAGCCGATCGCACAGCTTCGGCTGGGAGACCGAGAAGGCTACCGACCTCGCGCGCGAGCAGGTGGCCGCCCTCATCGGCGCCAGCGGGCGCGAGATCGTATGGACGTCGGGCGCGACCGAGTCGGACAACCTCGCCATCAAGGGCGCGGCCGAGTTCCACAAGGAGCGCGGGCGCCACATCGTGACGTCAGCCATCGAGCACAAGGCCGTCCTCGACAGCTGCAAGCGGCTCGAGCGCGACGGCTTCGAGGTGACGTACTTGCCGGTGGGTAAGGACGGGCTCGTGACAGCCGAGTCGGTGCGGGCGGCCATGACCGACAAGACCACCCTGGTGTCGATCATGCTGGCCAACAACGAGATCGGAACGGTGAATCCAGTCGAGGAGATCGGCGCCGTGGTCAAGGAGAAGGGCGCGCTGTTTCACATCGACGCCGTCCAGGGGACCGGGAAGATCCCGTTCGACGTCGAGCGGGCGAAGGCCGACCTGGTCTCGCTGTCGGCCCACAAGATGTACGGCCCCAAGGGCATCGGCGCGCTCTACGTCCGGCGCAAGCCGCGCGTGCGCATCACCGCCGAGATCGACGGCGGCGGCCACGAGCGTGGCATGCGGTCGGGCACCCTGAACGTCCCCGGGATCGTGGGGTTCGGACGGGCGGCCGCGATCGCGCTCGCCGAGATGCCGGAAGAGTCGGCGCGCATCCTCGGGATGCGCGAGCGGCTGCGCAAGGGGATCCAGGCCCGCGTCAGCGACACGTTCGTGAACGGTTCCCTGCAGCACCGTCTGCCGGGGAACCTGAACATCAGCTTCGCATACGTCGAGGGCGAGGCCATGTTGATGGCGCTCAAGGACGTGGCCGTTTCGTCGGGATCGGCGTGCACGTCCTCCTCGCTGGAGCCCTCATACGTGCTGCGGGCGCTGGGAGTGGAGGAGGAGATGGCCCACACGTCCATCCGTTTCGGGATTGGCCGCTTCAACACCGACGAGGAGATCGACTACGTGATCGATCTGGTCGCCCGCAAGGTCGACAAGCTGCGCGAGCTCTCGCCGCTTTACGAGATGGTCAAGGACGGCATCGATTTGAAGAGCATCACGTGGGCAGCGCATTGACCTGGTCCTTGCCCACGGAAGTCACGAGAAAGGAAATTCGGTAGCCATGGCGTACAGCGAGAAAGTCCTCGAGCACTACGAGAACCCACGCAACGTGGGCAGCTTCGACAAGAACGATCCCAGCGTGGGGACCGGTCTGGTCGGCGCTCCAGCCTGCGGTGACGTGATGAAGCTGCAGCTCAAGATCAGCGATGACGGCATCATCGAGGACGCGAAGTTCAAGACGTTCGGGTGCGGCTCGGCCATTGCCTCGTCGTCGCTGGCGACCGAGTGGGTCAAGGGGATGACCGTGGATCAGGCGATGGCCCTGAAAAACACGCAGATCGTCGAGGAGCTGAACCTGCCGCCCGTGAAGATCCACTGCTCGGTGCTGGCCGAGGACGCCATCAAGGCGGCCATCGCCGACTACAAGGCGAAGCGGTCGGCCACGGGGGCCACCGCGGCTGTGTCGGCCGCGACGGCGAGCCAGCCTGGAGCGACCACCTAGGAGCGCGCCATGGCAGTCGAGGTCACAGAGCGCGCCATCTCCGAGATCAAGAAGGCGTCGGCCGCTCGCCCCCAGCGGCCGAAGGGCCTGCGCGTTGGCATCCGGGGCGGCGGTTGCACCGGGTTCTCGTACCTGTTCGAGTGGTCGGACAGCGAGCCGCGCATCGAGGACAAGGTCCTGTCGTTCGAGAACGGCGAGGTGCGCGTCTTCATCGATCCGAAGAGCTTCATCTACCTCGACGGTTCGACGCTGGAGTACTCGACGTCGCTGGTCGCGCGTGGGTTCAAGTTCGTCAATCCCAAGGTGAAATCGACCTGCGGCTGCGGGGAGAGCGTGAGTTTTTAGACCCGCGGGAGGGGCTACGCCCCTCCCACGAGCCCTTTCCTGATGTGAGCCGGCTCGGCGACGCCGAGCCTCCCGGTGCTTGGACCCGCGCCTGACGGCGCTCTGATGCTGTAGCCAAATGTGAGGTTCGTGAAAGAGGAATGAGCTGTTGGTCCTGTCAGAGCGCGGCTGGTGAGAGCGCGAGTTGTGCTGTTTGCGGAGCGGTTCAGCCCCCCGAAGCGGGGGCGGATCATTTTCGGGTGCTGGGAGTGCCGGCGAAGTTCGCGATCGATGTGGCGGCGACGGAGGAGAGATTTCGCGAGGCTTCGCGGGCGGTGCATCCCGACAAGTTCGCGACCGGGGATCCGCGGGCGCGGCGGTTCGCGACGGGGCGAGCGGTGCAGCTGAACGAGGCGTGGCGGACCTTGAAGGATCCAGTAAAGCGAGCGGAGTACTTGCTGTCACGAGCCGGGTTCGACGTGGGAGGGGAAGCCGGAGCTTTTCGCCCCGGGGCGAGCGGGGGCGCCAAGGAGAAGATTGCAGTGCCGCCGGCGCTGCTGGGGGAGATCCTCGATTTGCGCGAGGAGCTGGCAGCGGCGCGGGCGGCGGGCGACGATGGCCACGTGCAGAAGCTCGCGCGGGACGTGCGCGGGCGCATGGATGCCGTCCTCGAGCGGGTGGCATCCGGCTTCGAACGAGCCGGCAGCGAAGCGAAGGGATCGAGCGAAGAGCTGCGCGCCCTCGAGATCGTCACGCACGACCTCATCGAGATCCGTTACCTGCGCCGCTTCCTGGACGAAGTGGACGCGCACGACGAGGCCCGGGCAGAAAGCGGAGAGCAGGGTCTTGCCTGACGCGCTTTTTCAGATCCTCGAACCAGGCGAGACGCGCCAGAAGGCGGCGTGCGCGCCGGGGACCACGCGCGCGATCGGCATAGACCTCGGCACCACGAATTCGCTCGTCGCTTCGGTGAAGGACGGCCAGCCGGTCGCGCTGGTGGGCGCGGACGGCGACGCGATCGTGCCGTCGGTCGTCCACTACCCGAGCGACGGCTCGAACGCAGTCGTCGTCGGTACCGAGGCCCGCGACCGCCTGGCTTCCCAGGCCCCGCGCGACACGATCGCGTCCGCCAAGCGGTTCATGGGCCGCGGCCCCTCCGACGCCGAGGCGCGCCGCAAGCTGACCCCCTACGAGTTCGCGCCCGCGGCCCCGGGCGAGCCGGTCGTGCGCTTCAAAGTGGCCGATGGCGCGCGCGCTGTGACGCCCGTCGAGGTCTCCGCCGAGATTCTGCGCGTGCTGAAAGAGCGCGCCGAGCACGAGCTGGGCGCGCCGCTCTTCGGGGCGGTCATCACCGTACCCGCGTATTTCGACGACGGGCAGCGACAGGCCACGCGCGACGCGGGCCGGATCGCGGGGCTCGAGGTGCTGCGGTTGCTCAACGAGCCCACCGCCGCGGCGCTGGCCTACGGCCTCGACAAGGGGGCCGAAGGCACCTTCGCCGTGTTCGATCTGGGGGGCGGGACCTTCGACGTCTCGATCCTGAAGCTCGAGCGTGGCGTCTTCGAGGTGAAGGCGACTGGCGGCGACTCGGCGCTGGGCGGCGACGACTTCGATCGCGCGATCGCCGCACACCTCCTGGCAGCGCTCGGCCTGCCCGCCGACGCGGCCCGCGACGCGGGCCTGGCCCGGCGCGCGCTCGACGCGGCCCGGGCCGCCAAGCACGCCCTGTCCGAACGAGAAGAGACCATGGTTCGGCTGGGTGCGCCCGGGTCGACGGCAGCCGGCGGGCCTGCCGAGGTCCGTCTCACCCGCGCCGAGATGGAGGCCCTCGTGAAGCCGGTCCTCGATCGGTGCGCCGGACCGGTGCGCCGCGCCCTGCGCGACGCGGGCCTCGCGGCCGCGGATCTCTCGGGCGTGATCCTGGTCGGCGGCGCCACGCGCATGCCGCTCGTGCGAAGGTTCGTCCGCGATCTCCTGGGGCGCGAGCCGCTGGCCGACATCGATCCCGATCAGGTGGTGGCGCTGGGCGCGGCCGTGCAAGCCGATCTGCTGACGGGGGGCACGGGGCACGGCGACGTGGTCCTGCTCGACGTGGTGCCGCTGTCGCTGGGGCTCGAGATGATGGGCGGCGTGGCCGAGAAGCTGATCCACCGCAACTCGACCATCCCGTGCGGGGCGACCCAGACGTTCACGACCTACGCGGACAACCAGACCGGCTTCGACCTGCACGTGGTCCAGGGCGA
>Ga0068859_100007795_pt1 | contig 10867 bp, 8 predicted proteins | sample KBSSwiS22_FD_66585 | JGI IMG/M metagenome (GOLD analysis project Ga0068859, IMG submission 66585) | Switchgrass rhizosphere microbial communities from Kellogg Biological Station, Michigan, USA - KBS Switchgrass S2-2 | ecosystem: Host-associated > Plants > Roots > Rhizosphere > Soil ... | reverse complement strand
ACGTTACCAAATTATCTTACATTTGCGCGCATCATCGTCGTTCCACTGCTGGTTGTTGTGCTGTTGACGCCGGTAGCGGACCGATGGTTCGGCATTAGCGGCTATGCGCTTGCGATTGCGATCTTTCTTGCAGCTTCGTTCACCGACATACTTGACGGACATCTTGCTCGACGACGAAATCAAGTCTCTAATTTGGGGAAGCTCCTCGACCCGATCGCCGACAAACTACTTGTTTCCGCCGCGCTGATCGTCCTCGTGGAAAAACACCTCGCACCTTCATGGGCCGTGGTCGTGATCGTCGGCCGCGAATTTATTGTAACTGGATTGCGTTCGGTTGCAGCGGCGGAGGGCCTTATTATTCAAGCCCAGTCAATTGGCAAGCTGAAGATGTGGGCGCAGTGCGTTGCTATCGTTGCGTTGCTGGTTGCCGGTGCAACTGGAAATCCACCAGTCTCGAATTTCGGTCTCGAATACCCGTCGTTTCGATTTTGGGAGGTTGCGGAAGTGCAGACAGCGTTCTCGAACCTGACATCATTTGCCCTCACGACCAACGACTGGAAGGTATTTGGTTATTTGGTCGGGCGCGGAGCGCTGTGGGTCGCGGTTATCACTGCAATTTGGTCAATGTACGACTATTTCGCCTTCTTTATTCGTCAGCGACAAAAGCCCGACGAAAGCCCATCTTCCAAAAACAAAGAAGCCCGGACATGATCGCCCGGGCCTCTGAGCCTTTTGTTCCGGTTACGCCCTATTGGAGTTCCACGGAATCGCCCGTATGGATCTCTTGAGCTGTCCGGGTGATAACAACGGTGGCTGTTCGTTCTTTAACATTCACGATCACGCCTTCGCCGACAACCTTACGAAGATCCGGCCTGCCCTGTTTAGCCTTTTTGGTTGTCACGACGCGGCCCTTCGCCGTGTCGCCCGACTTCCGTGCGGTCTGATTCGAAAACTTGCCGCCCTTATATTCCCAGCTGTGATAGCCATAATCGCGAGCCTTCACTGACTCATTGTTCTCCGGCAGCCGCGTCAGGTTCCCCTTGCCGAGCTTGCGGAAGATAGTCAGATAGTCGCCAATCTGTGCATTGTCGTCCCTTCCGAGATCGACGTAAACGACCTGATCACGTGTGACCATTTCCTGAAGATCGCGAGCCATGAATATGTGGCCCTTGGCCTTTCCGGACGGATCGCCGAACAGGTTCATCGCCGGACGATTCTGGAACATGGCACTTGAACGCCGCTCTACTGGCTGAAGAAGATCGCCAAGAAGAAAAGCGTCGCAGGAAGTGTGAATCCGGGCGGCAGAAACATTTGCCTTTACTGCCACCACTTCTAATGCACCCAGCTCCTGGACAAAGAATCCGAGTTTTCCCTTCGAGGTCCATTTGGTACCGACCTGGCCCTTTGGACGAACAACCGAAAACATGTCGCCGACATGAACTCCCTTGTCAGCGCCCATGTTGATATACATGTAATCGCCGTCCCCGTAATTAAAGCCGTCCTGTTCATCTACCGCTCCGACGATCCGGTTGCTGGTCTCGATAGGTGAAGATTGCACGTATCCGGCGCAGTAAAGATTGTTTCCCGAGGCAACGGGCATCGATTGATTGCGATATACGGATTTGATCGAAGAGTCTGGCTGTTGGGCATACGAAGCTGCGGCAAAGAGGCAGGTCGCCGCTATAAATGCACCCGCGCATTTCTTGAAAAAGGTTTTAAAATTCACGATGTTCTCCTATCTTTTGTAAACGAGGTTTGAAGGATTTCTACTAGGAAGATCTGGGACAGAGGATCCTCTCGATCGCACGATGGACCCCTACTATGTTAGCTACTCCGGTAATAAAGGTCAACAAATTTTTTGAATGTTAAACAATCAGGTAGCAATTGATAAGTCGGTGAACTCCCTGCCTTTATCACCAATTGGATCCCAGCATTTCTCGATCTTGGCCACGCGCAACCCCCGCCGATTGCGTCAAATGCTCGCAATAAGATCACCTCCCGCGTTAAATGATCATTTCTTTACGTTTCTCAGGTAAGTATTGCTGTACTTTATTTGTCGTTTTGAAGACTTTTTCTATAGAAATATTGGTTTTTTCTATAAAAATATTGAGTTTTTTTATAAAAATATTGGGTTTTTCTATAGAAATATTGTCTTTTTTTATAAAAATACTGTCTTTTTCTATAGAAATATTGAGTTTTTTTATAAAAATATTCGTTTTTTCTATAGAAATATTGAGTTTTTTTATAAAAATATTCGTTTTTTCTATAAAAATATTACCTTTTTCTATAGAAATATTGAGTATTTCTATAAAAAAATCGCTATTTTTTATAGTTTTTGTCGTCTTTCTTATGTCTCTTTCCAGCGCCGGCAAGTCCTTTGCCCCAATGTTTATCGGCTCTTCGCTCGTTTAATCGGGATTGCTCCTCTCGCCTCTGCCAAACGCGGAGTGGTCTAACCGATCCACCTCACGTTTTCTATCAAAAGATGACACACTACCTAAATCGAGCTAGTGGTTCACGCTCGGACCCACCCCTAGATCACGTTTCCTTGCACTCGCTTCAGACAATTTGCTAGTATCTTCGTTCGCGCTCCACGCCCCCAAGCCGGTGTAGCTCAGTTGGTAGAGCAGTTGATTTGTAATCATCAGGTCGTAGGTTCAAGTCCTATCACCGGCTCCAAAGAAAAAAGCAATGTTTAATTGAGTTTTAGCCCGTAAATAGGCCGGAGTACTAACGTAGTACTTTATGGTACTTTTGGCCCAAAATGGCCCAAATTAACGCGTTTTAGGGTAAATATAGTGACCAACATCGTGACCGGATATTTTGACGAAATATCGTGACCAGGAAAAAACCGGATAAAGCAGACCTGCCGCCTTACGTCGACCGGAAGCGCGGAAAGTGCCGATCGACGCTAAGAATTTTCGGCAGCCAACCTAGTATTTTAACGGACATTCCCATGTCGCGTTCGCTATTCAGCCCAGACGATCGGCCCTTCAATTTGAGTTAGTCGAAGCTGCGTTGATCAATTTCCTGACACCTGCGACCGTAGCAAATTCGAGACCCGCCTTCGGTTTCGCGATCTGAGCGAGCGTTGCCATTCGTGCGTCCCGCCACGCGCCGCTTTGCGGCGACCGCTGAGCTAACGAATCGAGTGCCTCAAGTGCGATCTGATTCAAGTTCTTAAAGTCCGTCGCAAGCTGCGTGGCCTCAGCGAGAGCAGGAGATCTTTCCATGATATCCTTCAGCCCCGTCTCGAACGTGCGCCATTCGTTTATCATCGATCGCAGCTTCGCTGCATTTTCTGTGGGGTTGATCCCCGCAAGCATTTCGTCAACGGAGCGGTTAAAGGCTAGTCCTCCCGGTGCATCGGGTTGGGCCGCGTCGATCAAACCGGTCAGCGGCGAAAGCATCGTCTGCGGACGGACTTGGTAACGCTTATATTCTTTAACGGGTTCGATCACAGAAACCAGTGTCTGCAAGGCTGAAATGTCCCGGCCTGCGGCAAGACGCCTCAGCAGCACAGCTTGATTTTTTCTATGCGTAAGTCCTAGCTCCTCAAGCTGTCGGGCGATCGAATCGAGGCGGCGATACATATCGTAAACGTCGTTGATCTCACGCGGCGACCACAGCCGTTCGGCGATCGCGGCCGTACGCGGCCAGATGCGCGAATCAATCGTTTCGGGTGAAACCCATTCGCCCCACATCGTGGCCTCGCCACCGAGTACGCGCTTTTGCTCATCAGCAGTTAAGGTCGTGTCGGCTCGTAACGGGTCGACAACATAGTGGTCGGAAGCCGGGTAAGCCAAATCGATGTAATACCCGTTCGACAAAACACCCTGGAAACCTTGTCTCGCCGCATCCTCCAGCGCTTTTTGCCCTCGCCATGAATGGATGACCACATCTTTGGGCAGGGTGGGCTGAAAGATCTCGTCCCAGCCCATCATGATCTTGCCATCCTTTTGCAAAAACTTAAGGACGCGCATATTGAAGTAGGTCTGCAATTCGTGGTTATTCTTGATACCTCTATCTTTCATGAAGGTTTGTATAGCCGGATTTGCATTCCACTGTTTGCCTTCGTTTTCATCACCGCCGATATGCATATATGCGTCGGGAAAAACCGACGCCATTTCCTTAAAGAAAACGCCAAGCAGCTTATATGTTTTCTCATTGGTCGGATCCATTGTCGGATCAAAGATTCCAGGCTGACGCTCGATCTTATACGGTCCCGGGCCACTGGCGATCTCGGGATGACTGACCAGCCAGCTCGTGGCATGGCCAGGCATATCGAATTCAGGCATCACGCGAATACCGCGAGCGGCCGCGTAATTGATGACCTCGCGAATTTCGTCCTGCGTATAAAAAAGCCCGTCGGATCCCATCTGATGAAGCTCGGGCAGCTTCTTACTTTCGACGCGAAATCCTTGGTCCTCGGTCAGATGCCAGTGGAGAACATTGAGTTTTACCGCCGCCATGGCGTCGAGGTTACGTTTCAGCACTTCAATCGGCTGATAATGACGGCCGGAATCGATCATTAACCCACGCCACGCAAACCGGGGCCGGTCAGAAATGGAAACAGCCGGAAAATAGAAGGTGTCTTTATCGCCATCGAGAAGCTGCAGAAAGGTCTCAAGACCACGCATCGCGCCGACTGTTGTAGGGGCACTCAATTTCGCCTGATTTTCCGATACCTCAAGGTTGTATGATTCATCGTCGCCAAGTTTTGGAATCGCATTTCCGCTTGACTGGGTCTCGACCACGAGGCTAACATTTGCCGCATCATTTGATAATTCGTGCGATAGTTCTAACACTGTTCGCCCTTCCAACCGGCGCATCACGCGAAAGATATATGCCCTCAAGCGTTCGTCAGTTTGTCCCTTGACAGCTACGCTGAATGCCCTGGTAAACACAAGCCGCCCGTTCTTCCAGATAACGCTTGCAGGAACGGGAAGTAAGTTTCGCCTTGCGCCCCGCAAAGCTTCGTCATCCCGCATCTGGGCAGAAAGGTTTGAAATCGCGAGGGCGATCATCGAAGCAGCAAGAAGTATCTGTAAACACGGCTTATACATAGAGCAATTTGGAAACAAGAGTCTTTATCTGAACGGTTGCGTCTGATAGGAATCGATGGCTCTGCGCATGCAATCTGAGATGACGGTGGTCCCATTTTGAAACATATTGAACCCGCCATCCCATTCCCACCATCCATTGGGAATATTCAATTTCCCCAAAGCAGCATACACAACGGCAGCGTGCCGGCAGCGATCTTCCATTGCAGGATTCTTGCCGTACGAGCCGAATTCGCCTAAAAAAATCGGAACGTGATTCTGCCCGGACCAATCCTTTGCGGCCTTCAAATCGGAGAATATTTTCTCGGACTGCGAATCTATACCATAACTACGGATCCGATTCTCGACCCATTTTCCTTTTGCCGATTCGGGTATCTTGATGTCAGCACTCGATCCAGGATAAGGTACGTACCGCAGATCAGCTAAACCCTCAGCCGACCAGGTTGCTCCCTGGTGAGTAAAAACAAAAGGATCGTAGTAATGAAAGGTATAGATGATATCGTCGTCGGCGAACGGTTTTGAATCAATCATGGCTTGCCGCGAATTCCAGTCGTGAAAGCCTACGATAAGTGTGCGGTTCGGCGCGATCGCTCGAACTGCTTTTATGATCTCTTCTGCCTGCAAGCGCCAATCTTCAGGTTTGATATCGTGAGGCTCGTTACGCAACTCGAAAAACACTCGTTCAGGATCAGTGTTCCTGTAGCGTTCGGCAATTTGCGTCCACAGCCAAACGATCCGCTCGGTCGTGGCGGATCCTTCGACGCGGCCGTCAAATTCAACGTGATGGAGGTCTACGATCACGTTTAGATCGTTTGCTAACGCCCACTTGAGAAACTGATCCGCCATTTCCAACCCTTGCGTGGTTTCCCAGTGGTACGGTCGCGTCAAACTCGCCCATGCGCCGAAGCAGATAGGGATTCGGACCGTCTTAAATCCTGCTTTCGCAATTTCGGCAAACATCTGTTTGCGCCTTGCCGCCTTCTCAACTTTTGCAAAGTCTGAGAAATGCTTCTCTCGTGTTCCAAGCCACCAGTTGTCAAGATAGGAGAGGTTCATTCCCGTTCCCAAACGACTGGCCCGTCTTTGCGCAACCGACTGAGCTTTGAGTGTTCCAAAGGCGAAACAGAGAATTGCTGTAACGATCAGGCCCCTCTTCATCGTGCACGGATTACCGCAATGTAAATTTGTCGCTTAAACCACCTATCATCACGGTGAAATCGCCAGGCTCGATGACCGATCTATTATCTGCGCCGATAAAAGAAAGATCTTCGCGATCTAATGTGAAGGTCAGCCCCTTACTTTGCCCGGGATCGAGATAGATCTTTGCAAATCGTCTGACGCGTTTCCCCGGCGGAGATAATGAGGCTACCTCGTCGCGAACATAGAGGATCGCCGTCTCCTTTCCGGCCCGGCTTCCTGTATTCGTGACTTTGACCGATATCGTGACGTGGCCGTTAATTGCAGCCGATTTCGGGCTCACAGTCAGATCGCTGTAACGAAAGCTGGTATAGCTGAGGCCCGTTCCAAATTGGAATTGTGGTTGAGTTGCGACGTTCCCATAGCTGGTGTCTTCGACTTCGAATAACTTGTGGTCATAGGTGAGATAGTTATTCGTCGAGCGCGGATAGGTAAACGGCAGCTTTCCGCTCGGATTATAGTCACCGAAAAGTACATCGGCCACCGCCTGACCACCTTCGTTACCCGGATTATAGGCGAGCAAAATCGCCGAGACCTTGTCCGCAATTCGGCTGATAATTCGCGGCCGTCCTTCAACAAGAACCAAAACAACGGGTTTACCCGTGGCAATAATTTGTTCCGCAAATCTTAGCTGTGTTTCTGGCAGGGTCAGATCTGTGATATTGCCCGGCGTCTCGGTATACGAACCTTCACCGAGGCATAAGACAACGACATCAGAATCTTTGGCCTTGTCTACGGCGGATCTCACATTCACCTCTTCGTCAACGTTCGTCGGCGTTCCGTTAGCGGAAGAATTTGGCGGCCGAACTATTCGCGTGCCCTGTACAAACTCGAAATTCTTTTTGCCGATCTTTGCTTCGATCGCCTGCCGGATGGTCATTTTATCTGTCGGATAAAGCGATGGCTCCGACCCCTGCCAAACCCACGTCCAACCATTATTTAAAGAGATAAGCGAATCCGCCGTTGGACCTGTTACCAGAATTTTTATGTTTTTCGCAACAGGCAGCATGTTTGCGTCATTTTTGAGTAGCGTCATTGTCTCTCTCGCCGCTTGCAGGCTTACCTGAGAATGCTCCGGCCTCCCGAAGTTGCCCTTCAACGACGAATCAGGCATCGCGTTTTCAAATAGACCGAGTTGATATTTGACCCTTAAGATGCGTCGGACGGCATCGTCAATTCTGGACATGGGGACCCTGTTCTCTTTTACGAGTGCCGTCAGATTGTCGCTGAATGAGTAGCTCGACGGCACCATGCTCATATCGATGCCGGCCATGATCGCCATTCGTGTGGCTTCTTTTTCGTCCGCGGCGACCTTCCATTGCGTGACCAGTTTCTGAATGTCCTGCCAATCGGAAACAATAAAGCCGTCGAAACCGAGTTCGGTCTTTAGTACGTCGGTCAGGAGATGTTTGTTAATATGCCCTGGAATTCCATTGATCTCAGCAGAGTTGACCATTACTGTGCGCGCCCCGGACCTAACTGCCGCTTCAAAGGTCGGTAGGAAATACTCACGCAGGTAGTTTTCGGGAATCCAGGCCGATGTGCGGTCCCGACCGTTAAGAGGAAAACTGTAGCCGATATAATGCTTAAGGCTTGAAGCGACATTTCTGTCTTTATTTAGATCCGTACCTTCCAGCCCGCGGACAAACGCGACGCCCATTACCTTTGCAAGATAGGGGTCTTCGCCAAACGTCTCCCAAAAGCGGGGCCATAGTGGTTGGCGGCCAATATCGAGGACGGGTGAAAAACTCCATGGAATCCCGGCGGCCCGAGTTTCCATCGCCGTGATCTCTTCAGCTTTCCGCACCAACTCGGGATTCCACGACGCAGCCATCCCGATCTCCTGGGGGAACAATGTCGCGCCGCGTACGTAATTTGCTCCGTGGATCGAATCGATGCCGTAAATGACCGGGATCTTTAATCGGTTTTTTTGCGCGGCATTTTGGATTGCTTCAATGATCTCATGCCATTTATCAACCGAAAGCGCATGGCCGCTAACGTTAAGGATCGAACCCACTTTGTATTGCACAACCGCCTTTTCGAGCTTAACCGGGTCGATGTTGATATTGGAATCACCGCCCGACGTGATCTGACCGATCTCGAGCTGTGTCATCTGGCCGACCTTCTCTTCAAGAGTCATTTTCCTAAGCAAAGCTTCAATTTTGGCGGAATGATCGCGGAGGGGAGGCCGTTGCAAGCTCTTGCGGAAATAAGCATCGCTATCCAAAAGGTCGGACGAAACTAAGTCACCGTTACTCTGCGCAAGGCTTTGTTGTAGAGGCAAGCAAAAGATTTGAAGGCAGGTTGCGGCGAATAAAAGTTGCGCTGTCTTTTTCATTGGGTTTAAGTGTCCGTCGGAGGCGTTGAAATATTTTGTAAGTTGTGCGTATATTGTATTTAATTCGTCAAATTACTTCAAGGATTATTATCCGGTACGCGTCCTGCATCCTTTTACAACCGTTATTCACGTTTTGCGTCTCCGCAATTAAAATAGCTGAGTTATAATAGGTAAAATGAAATAGTTAATCCATTTAGAGGGAGAAGTTCATGAAAGCAATTCAGGTTCTTTTAGCTTACTCGGTTGCCGTCTTGGTCATCGCATTTGTTTGTTCACCCTCGGCCGGTGGGCAGGTACGACCGGCCTACGAGGTTTTGAATGATAAAGACTCAGTCGTTGTCATACCGTCCAGTTTTTATTTCGCCGGTCAAAGCGCGCCGACGCAGATGCGAAACGCCGCAGCTGCAAGAATTGGTAAAGGTCGCCTCGTAATTGCCGGAATGGTCGACACATCCGGATATTCAACTGAGATCAGCGGCAAATACGAAGGCTTTTTGATTACTGATTCACCCATCCTGATCGGCAATAAGACCCTGGGAACTGGTGCCTATGGCTTCGGTTTTTCGAAAAAAGGTACGCTCAACATCTTTGACCTAAGCAGTAAGCAGATCCTTTCGACGCAATCAAAAGACGACAGCGAAATGAAACGACCCAGGCCGTTGCAAATGATATCGTCAGGTAACGGCGTAAGACTCTACAAAGGAAAAAGTTATATTGTGATCAGGCCACTATAATCCGAACACTCTCGTCTTGATCAGTTGCTGGCTCAATGACCTGCTTTTTCCGCCGCTTCCTGTAAGTCCCTGCTAAGCTCGATAAGCTTTTCAAGATCAGCCCTGGCCCTGTCGTTATTCTTTGCGTCGATAACCCGAAGGCCAGTGAACGTTGGATTAGTGACAAATGCTGTTAAAGTGCCGTCGAGGTCAATAATCAGGTCCCGCACGCTTTTTCGCGTCAGATCTTGCGGGTTCGGATCAACGCCAGGTTCGTCTTTAATATCAAAGAAATTCAACCCGAGCCGTCCCGCCTTTTTTTTAATCTCGAGAGCTAGCTCGCCAATTTTTACGTAGTCTATTTTTTTTCCCGTTTTGTAGGTTTTGACGATCGACGATTCGAGTTTTTGAATACTTTCAAAATCGCTTTTGATTACGGCAAACTTGGCCTCGGGTATTTTCGAGTCCTCGCTCGCGTGCAGTTTATTTTCTTCCCGCTTGGCTTGCTCAAGTGCCAGCGAACGCATCCTGATCGAATCAGTGTCGCGTATCTCGGCGTCAGCGACTGGATTCGGAGATACTTGGGCACACATCGAACCCCCGAAAAGAATTACGTAGATTAGGCCAAAAACCGTGTTTCTCATCCGATTCGCAACCTGGGGCCTCGAAATCAATATATAAAGGGTGGACTGCCTTTCTATTTTAGGTCTTTCGCTTCCAACGAGAGCTTTTCGCTCAACTTCAAAATATTGAGAAGGTCAGTGCGAGTATTTATCGCAACCTCGAAATCAATGACTTTGATATTTCCAAAGATCTTACTCGAGACAAAACTGCCGATCGCCTTATCCAACTCGATGATCAGATCCCTTACACTCTTGGGTTTCTCGATTTTTTCCTTGCCGCCTTCATCCGAAGTATGACCGGCCTTTTTTTCCGCACTAACGGCAAACAAATTCGAATCGAGACGCTTTGCTTTCTTATTGATCTCGTCAGCTGACGATGCGATCAAACTGTAGTCGATAGTTTTGCCGGTGGTAAACGCCGTGATGATCGCCGCCTCTGAGATCTGGATGCCCTCAAAATCTTCTTTTATCTGGGGGAATCTAGCAGAAATATCCTTATTTATTGGTGCAAATGCCGCTGCCTCTGTCCGGCGAGCTTCTTGTTTCATACGCTCCATTTCAACCGAGCGCATTTTAATGCCATCACCTTCAGCCAAATTCTTGTCACCCGCACCCGCAGGTGTTTCTCGCTGCCCAAAGGCATATGAAACCGCTAACGCAACCATCATAAAGCAAAGGAGAACAACATTTTTTTTCATTGTATTTATTTCGATAGTTCAAATCTATTCGAACCTCCTTGGAAACGTATCAGGCGATAGGCGTTATTTTATAAGACTTTATCCTACTAATCAACAAAAGTTAATGGCCACGAAAATTTGCCGTTGTCAAAATTCCCTTTCCTTCACCGATCACAATTATCTGATTAGTATTGACACGTGCGATCTGCTCTGTTTTCCCGTCACTCCAGCGGACTTCGACCGACTCGATCTTTTC
>Ga0068859_100007794_pt1 | contig 10869 bp, 6 predicted proteins | sample KBSSwiS22_FD_66585 | JGI IMG/M metagenome (GOLD analysis project Ga0068859, IMG submission 66585) | Switchgrass rhizosphere microbial communities from Kellogg Biological Station, Michigan, USA - KBS Switchgrass S2-2 | ecosystem: Host-associated > Plants > Roots > Rhizosphere > Soil ... | reverse complement strand
ACGCGTCAGCGCGCCCCGCAGTCGAGCGGTGTGCTGGCCACAGCGGGCGGCGTGGTCTTCGCGGGCGCACTCGACCGCGTATTCGCAGCCTACGACGATGCCAGCGGCCGCGAGTTGTGGCGGGTGCGCCTCAACGACGTGCCGAATTCGGCGCCCATCAGCTATCAGGTGAACGGCAAACAGTACATTGCGGTTGTCACGGGTAACGGAGGGGCGCAGGCGGCGACATTCCCTGCGCTTGTGCCCGAGATCCAAAACCCGCCGGATCGTGGGGCGTCCATATGGGTGTTCGAACTCCCCGATGCGCGCCGATAACGAAGCACCAATCAGGAGGTACAGGCTCATGCCCCGTTCTTCAGTTCGGATGTCACGCAGGCAGGTTCTGAATCAGCTTGGTATGACCGCTGTCGCTACGGCGGCGAGTCCGCTCTTCGTGAGAGCCCAGAACGGGCCCGTCTCACCTCCAACGGTAATATCCACGCCGCCGCGAGACTTCAGCCAGCCGTCTGTCTACTTCAGCGATCCCGATGTGCTGACACTCGACCCTTCCTTTGGAAACATTTCGCAAGGCAATGCGCCCATTGAACGGCTTTGGACCGGAGGCCTCTGGCTGGAAGGGCCGGCGTGGAGCTCCGTGGGAAGATTCCTCGTATTCAGCGACATTCCTGCAAACCGGCAGCTGCGTTGGATCGAAGACGATGGACGTGTCGCGGTCTTCAGAATGCCGTCGAACAACAGTAACGGGAATTCGTTCGACGCAGCGGGAAGACAGCTATCGTGCGAACACCTGACGCGGCGGGTTGTTCGATACGAGCATGACGGATCGATAACTGTCGTGGCGGATACCTTCGAAGGCAAGCGTTTAAGTTCCCCCAACGATGTGGTGGCTCATCCCGACGGCAGTTACTGGTTCACCGACCCGCCGTACGGCGGCCAACTCTACGAAGGACAGCCGGACGCTTCGGGCGGCCCGTCGAATGCCGCCGGCGCGCTTCGGCCGCGAATCGGACAACCACCGGAGGCTGGAACATTCAAGCGGGAGTTGCCGAACGCCATCTATCGCGTCGATGCCTCAGGGCGCATCACACAAGTCGCGACCGAAAAGGAAGTGCCGGATCCGAACGGCCTCGCATTCTCACCCGATTTCAAACGTATGTACGTTTCCAGCACAGGCAAAGGCCCCGGCGACACACACGACGGCGGCAAAGGAGACTTGCACGTCTTCGATGTAACCAGCGACAACCGGCTCACGGGTCATCGCGTCTTCTCGGATTGCAAAGTCGACGGAGTGGCCTGCGGTCCCGACGGCATCCGCTGCGACGTACATGGCAACGTCTGGGCATCGAGCAACGCCGGACGCGCCGTCGGCTACAGTGGCGTGACGGTGTGGAATCCCGCCGGCAAACTCATCGGCCGCATACGTCTACCTGAAGTCTGCGGCAATCTGTGCTTCGGCGGGCCGAAGCGCAATCGTCTGTTCATGATTGCCAGCCGCTCCCTTTACGCACTCTACGTCAACGCCCAGGGCGCAGGGATGGCGTGATAAGCTGCGTTCGACCACGACGCATCATGTCTTCAACACGCAGATTACAGGTGCTTCTCCTATTGGGTCTGGCGATGTTCCCGGCGGGTGGGACATCCGTTCCACAAGTGTCCGACTCAAATTTAGAGCGGCGATTCAACCAGACCGTTCGGCCTTTTCTCAACACGTATTGCATGGGATGCCACGGCACCAGCGCGCCAGCTGCACAGTTCGATATGCGCCGCTATTCCTCGATGGCACAAGTCGTCGACGACTTCGGGCATTGGATTCTCATGGGCGAAAAGCTGGCGGCGGGGCAAATGCCACCCATGAGCGCAACGCAGCCCACCGCGGGCGCGCGACAGGAAGTGATCGACTGGATTCGCAACGTGCGGGTGCAAGAGGCGCGCAAAAATGCCGGCGATCCAGGCCTCGTTCCGGCCCGCCGTTTGAGCAACGCCGAATACGACAATACGGTCCGTGACCTGACGGGTATCGATATTCGACCTGCTCGCGAGTTTCCGATCGATCCGGCGAACGCTGCGGGCTTTGACAACTCAGGTGAATCGCTGACGATGTCGCCGGCGCTGTTGAACAAGTATCTGGAAGCTGCGCGCAAAGTTTCAGATCACATGGTGCTGACGCCGGATGGAATCGACTTTGCGCCGCATCCGATGCTGGTCGAGACCGATCGGGACCGCTACGCTATCCGGCGTATTCTCGACTTTTACGCTTCGCAACCGACCGACTACGCCGATTACTTTGATGCAGCGTGGCGTTACCGGCATCGGGCCAAGCTGCGAACAGCCGCGACGAGCCTGGACACGATTGCGATCGAGGCCAGGGTCAGTCCAAAGTATCTGCGAACTGTCTGGGAATTGTTGCAGGAACAATCGGCAGCATCGGCGGTCGGCCCGGTCGCCCAGCTTCAATCGATGTGGCGAGCATTGCCGCCGCCTTCGGGCAGAGACTCCCAGCCACCACACACTCAAACCGTAGCGATGCGAGATTTCGTGACGAAGATACGGAGTCATACGGCCATGGAGTTCGCCGCCCCGGTCGTTCGCGGCCTCCCGGCGGGTTCACAACCGCTTCTGAACTGGAAGTTGCGCAATTTCAATCTGCATCGAAACGAGTTCAACCCCGCCTCTCTGCGCAACGACACCGATCCTGCTGTTGCCCCGCCGCCCATTCCCCGGTACCCGGGATTGCACGAGGAAGCTGCCCCGCGCTGGGCTGCTCTCTCGGCAAACGCGCGGGCCGGTGACATGGACCTCGTGGTTCCGGTTGCGGATCGCGCGAAGTATGAAGGTTCCTTCGCGAGGTTTGCTTCCGTATTCCCGGACAAGTTCTACGTTACCGAACGCGGACGCTATTTCCCGGACGATTCCGACGACAAGGGGCGATTCCTGAGCGCCGGATACCACAACGTGATGGGATTCTGGCGCGACGATGTTCCGCTGATGCAATTGATCCTGGATGAAAAAGGACAGAAGCGCCTCGACCGGCTGTGGGATGAGTTCGACTTCATCGCTGCACATACCGCACGGACCTGGGATCAGTTTTATTTCAATCAGAGTGGAGCCGTCGATGGCAAGGGCGCCGAGGCCGGACGGCTGCGTCCTCCGGGGAAGGCCATCACAGACTCGGAAGTCATCTTCGGACTAATGGATGACTTTGTTGCGAAAGCAATGGCCGACACGAGAAACGATCCCATCGCGCCGGAAGCGATCCGCTTCCACTTCAACCGCATCAACGACACTCTTCGCTCGCTGGAGCGCATGCACGCGGACGCAGTGCCGTCTCATCGCGATGCACTGATCCGGTTTGCCACGCGCGCTTTTCGGCGGCCTCTGTCGAAGGTGGAGCGTGAGGATATCCTGAAGTACTATGACACGCTGCGAAGTCAGGACGGGTTGTCTCACGAAGAGGCAATCCGGGAGTCGGTCGTCAGTATCTTGATGTCGCCCAGATTTTCGTACCACATCGAGTTCACGGGCGACCCATCCGGCGCGCAGCCGGCATCCGCTCGGTATAGCCCCTTATCGGCGTATGCGCTGGCGAGCAGACTGAGCTACTTCCTCTGGGCGAGCATGCCTGACGACGAACTTCTCAAGGACGCTCAATCCGGCAGACTGCAGAGACGCGAGGTTCTCGTCGCGCAGACGCGCCGAATGTTAAAAGACCCAAAGGTTCGCGGACTGGCCCTCGAATTCGGCGGCAACTGGCTGGACTTTCGCCGTTTCGAACAGCACAACGCCGTGGACCGGGCACGCTTCCCCGACTTCACCAACGACCTCCGGCAGGCGATGTTTGAGGAACCGATTCGCTATATAGAAGATGTCGTTCGTAACGACCGTTCCATGCTCGACCTGATCTACGGAGAGTTCACGTTTGTGAATCCTGTTCTCGCCAAACATTACCGAATGCCGGCCGTGCCGGGCAACGCGGACCACTGGGTTCGCGTGGATAATGCATGGCAATACGGGAGGGGCGGACTCCTGACGATGTCCGTGTTCCTGACGCAGAATGCACCAGGATTGAGAACAAGCCCCGTGAAGCGCGGCTACTGGGTTGTTCACCGTTTGCTGGGAGAGACAATACCACCACCCCCGCCCGCTGTGCCTCAACTGCCAAAAGACGAGACGGCGATGGATCTGCCGTTGCGGAACATGTTGGAGCAGCACCGCAAGAATCCTGTTTGTGCCACATGCCATGCGCGCTTCGATTCCTTCGGCCTGGCTTTCGAGGACTACGGGCCGACCGGCGAAAAGCGCTCTGTGGATCTCGCCGGGCGGACCGTGGACATCGATGCCGTGTTCCCCAATGAGACAAAGGGCTCCGGATATGCCGGCGTTCAGGCGTTCATTCGCCGGTATCGCCAGAAGGACTTCGTCGAGAATGTCAGCAGGAAACTCCTGGCCTACGCGCTCGGCCGGTCACTCCTGGTGTCCGACGACCTGACGGTGGACCGGATGACCGCGCAGGCGAACTCCGAGGGCTTTCGATTCAACTCGCTGGTACTCCACATCGTGACCAGCCCGCAGTTTCTGAACAGGCGGGTGGACGTACTGACAAAGGAAAGGTAGAGTTGCCATGAAAAAAATGCCGCATCCTTCCCAACCAATGTCGCGTCGCACGCTTCTTCGAGGTGCCGGAGTCGTGATGGCCTTGCCCTGGCTCGAGTCGCTGGAATCGCTACAAGCAATGACGCCGGCCGACGTCTTTCCCAGGAGATTCGCAGTGCTCTTCATGGGGAATGGCGTTAACGAGAATTACTGGGGATCCGAAGGATCCGGCGCGGCGATGAAACTGAGCGAAACACTGGAGCCGCTCGAACCGCTGAAGCACAAGATCAACGTCATCCATGGACTCTTCCACAAGCGAGCCATGGGTAATGGAATTCACCCCGCACAAACCGGCGGATTGCTTTCCGGATCGGTGCTGCAGAAGGGCTCGATCGTCAAGGCCGGGATCACAGTCGATCAGGTACTCGCGAACCGAGTGGGACAGGAAACCGCGCAACCCAGCCTCGTGCTGGCGTGCGAACATGCAATGACCGGTTTCCACGAAACCAATTACTCACTCGCGTACAGTTCGCACCTCTCCTGGCAGAGCGCGGATTCGCCTGTACCCAATGAAGTCTACCCTTCTCTTGCATGGGACAGCCTGTTCGAGAATCGCGGTAGCCTGCGAAACGTCAGCATTCTGGATCGAGTGAAACAGGAGGCCGAGGCGCTCGGCACGACAGTCGGCAACGCAGACAGGATGAAGCTCGACGAATACCTGACCAGCGTGCGCGAAGTGGAGAAGCGCGTCGATGTCCTGCGCGCCGCGAAGGACAAGGCCGACGATCTCGGCAAGGCAAAGAACCGCCCGGCACTCACCATGGAACGGCCGATGAACGGTTTGCCGGAGGATTTGCGCGAACATCACCGGTTGATGCTCGATATCATCGCCATCGCATTCCAGACGGACAGAACGCGCATTGCAACCCTCATCCTCGCGCGGGATCTTGGCGCACTTTACTATCCGTTCCTCGATGTGGCTGACGGACATCATGCGGCATCCCATCAGAACAATTCGCGAGGTTATGCACGCATCTCGTTCTATCACCTGAGCCATCTGGCCTATCTGGCTGCGAAGCTGGACGCAATGCCCGAAGGCGACGGCACGGTCCTGGACCACTCCTGCCTGATGTGGCTTTCAAACCTCTGGATCGGCCGCAGCCACGACAATTCGAGATTACCCCTGGTTCTGGCCGGCGGGTTAGGCGGCACGTTGCAAACCGGTCGCACGCTCGATTACATCAAAGCCGGAGATGAGAACCGCAAGATGTCGAGCCTGTTCCTGTCGTTGATGGACAGAATGGGCGTGACGCTGGACCGTTTCGGTGACGCCGACACGCGCCTCGCCGGCCTTTAGCGCTTCCGATCCGGCGAATAACCTTGCCAGAGCCATTCCATTGCTCCGGCGAGAGTGTAGTTAATCACCGCAGCGTCGGTGTGGCCGGAAGCTTCGGCAAAAACGTACCGATACTTGTAGCCCTTCGCTTTCAGCGCGGCGGCCATCCGCTGGTTCGCCATGACCCAGTTGTGAAGAGAGGCTTCGTCTCGAGTGTATCCGTTGTCATTCTGTCCGACGTGCAGCCAGACGCGAATCGGTTTCAGCGGCGAGTCAGGAATCAGCGTCGCGTGATACTCCCACGCGCCGCGCGAGATCGCAGGATTCCGCGGATTTTCCTGGTTCACGAATGTACCGGAGTAACTCAGCACGCGCCGATACAGCTCGGGATGAAACCACGCCATCGTGAACGCGCAGGCTGCGCCCGAACTCCCACCCATCGTTGCGCGACCGTCGGGATCTTTCGTTAACGTCACGTTGTAGTCACGTGAAACGCGCGGCAGGACTTCCTGCTCGATGAACATCGTGTAACGGTCGGACACGGTGTCGTATTCGAGGCCGCGTTCGCTGCCTGGCCCGTCGCCTCCGCCATGATGCACCATGATCGCAATTATTGCCGGCACGCGTTTTTCATGAATCAGATTATCGAGAACGACCGGAATCGTGTTGCGGTACTTCGGGCTCGCGCCATCCTGCACGATGATGAACGGCGCTGCGGTGCCGGGCTCGTATTGCTTCGGTACATAGACGGCGACGGGGCGTTCGTAAGGCGTGGAGGATATGCCGGGATAGATCTTGCTCTCCCCCGACTTCATGACAAACTCGTGGATCGTGCCTTTCGGGACACCGTCTTTCACGGTGAGTTCAGGCGATGGCGCGTAAGGCGGTTTCAGCACGAACTCCGTTTGTTCCTGCTGCAGTGCGACTGCTGCACTCGCCAGCATCAGGATTGCGGCTAGATATCTCATAGATTGTCGAGTCTGCCGGTGCTGTCGCCGATGGAGCCCGCCGTCACACCCATTTTGTCGAACATCGAGAGATAGAGGTTCGTGATCGGCGTTTCATTGGGATATCGAACGTGCCGGCCCGGCTGAAGCGTTCCATGTCCACGGCCGGCCAGCACCGTCGGCAGATTGTGATGTTGATGTGAATTGCCGTCGGCCAGCGACGCGCCATAGATGATCATGGAATTGTCCAGCAACGAGCCATCACCATCGCGAATCGACTTCATCTTGTCGAGCAACCACGTGAATTGCTTTATGTGATATTCGTTAATCTGTGTGACCTTCTCGATCTTCGCCTTGTCCCCGGAATGGTGCGTTAGTCCGTGATGACCTTCAGTGAGTCCGATCTCGGGATAGTTGCGCGGGCTTTGTTCGATTCCGAGCAATACGGTGACGACGCGCGTGGCATCCGTCTGAAAAGCTAGCGTCATCAGGTCAAACATCAAGTGAGAATGCTCGGCAAAGTCCGTGGGGATGCTCGAGGATGGAACTTCCGCGACAACCTGCTTCGTATTCGCCTTCTCGACCCCTTCAATCCGCTTCTCGACATCGCGAACCGACGAAAGGTACTCGTCCAGCTTACGGCGGTCGTCACCACCCAGAGTTTTCTGAAGGCTCTGCGCGTCGCCGAGTACAAGATCCAGAATGCTGCGGCGATACTCCTGTTGACGCTGCCGCTTTGCCGGATCTTTCTCGTCGCTGGCGGCTCCGAACAGTCGCTCGAATACCGCCCGGGGGCGGATCTCGGGCGGGTTTGGTGTGTTCTCCGTGCGCCATGAAATGCTGTTGCTGTACGCGCAACTGTACCCGTTATCGCAATTGCCGCCCTGGATGCCTTCTTCACAGCCAAGTTCAAGCGAACCGAAACGCGTCTTATTCTCGAGCTGGCGCGCGGCGATCTGATCCATGGAGGTGCCGGTTTTGAGGTCTTTGCCGTACGTTTTCTTCGGATGAACCCCGGTCAGATACGCGGCGCCGGCGCGGCCGTGGTCACCGGGGCCATCGCCGTGCGCGCGGCCGCCGTCCGAGGTGAGGCCGGAAAGCATGAGGATGTCGTTTCGATAAGGAGTGAGTGCGGTGGTGATACGCGGCAGTTCGCCAAGCGGAGTAGAGCCGACACCGCCCGCCGGTGTCCACGCTTCCATCACGATCCCGTTTGGAACGTAGAGAAATGCCATGCGGTTGACGGCGAGAGATTTCTGAACTGCGGGCGAAGCAAATGCGGGGACCATCGCATCGAACAATGGCAGCGACAGTGTGGCGCCAAGACCTCGCAGTACGGCACGTCTTGAAAGTCGTTTCAAGAAATCCTCCTTAGAAAACCGGGGCAATAAATACCACTCACCCCTTTGCCCGCATTCTGAACGGGCGGCTGCTCACGATTCGATTAACCAAAGTTACAAACCGATAATTGTCGTTCGCGGCGTCGCGGCTGATCTCCTCGACAACAGCGCGATCGGACCGTTCAAGCCCCCGGCCGAGCGCAAACGTCAGTAATTTTTCCGTAAAATTTTTCGCAAACAGGGCGGACTCCGCTTTCAGAATTTCCTTCAACGCCTTCGCACCCGCGAAGGATTTTCCGTTCGGCAGCGTGCCGGAATTGTCGATATCGAAGTTGCCGTCTTTGGTACGCCATGCACCGGCGGCGTCGTAGTTCTCCAGCCCGAATCCAATCGGATCCATCGCGTTGTGGCATGCGGCGCAGCTTGGGTTTGCGCGATGCTGTTCCAGTCGCTGCCGCATCGATGCCGCACTGCCCAGATCTTTTTCCTCCAGCGGTGGAATGCCATCGGGTGGTGGAGGCGGCGGTGTGCCGAGCAACGTGTCGAGCACCCACTTTCCCCGAAGTACCGGCGACGTGCGGGTGGCATACGACGAGATGCTCAAGATGGACGCCTGTGTCACGATGCCGCTGCGCGCTTCGCCGTTCAGCTCCACACGCTGAAACGCCTCACCGTCAACTCCACCGATTCCGTAATAACGCGCGAGCGGACCATTGACGTACGTGAACCGTCCATCGATGAAATCCAGCACACTGCGATTTTCGCGGAAGACGGCATCCATGAACAGACGTGTCTCACGGCGCATGTTTTCCAGCAGTTCGTCATCCACTGCGGGAAACTTCGCGGCATCGGGCTTCGTGCGATCCATCAGGCGGAGATTCAGCCATTGGTCGCCGAAATTCTCGACCAGCGCCGACGCTTTCGGATCGCCCAACATTCGCCGAAGCTGCGCATCGAGTTCCGTTGGGTTGTGAAGACGATTCTGTTCCGCCGTGCGAAACAGAACCTCATCCGGCATGCTGCTCCACAGGAAATAAGAAAGACGCGAGGCCAGTTCGTAGTCGTTGACTTCGTAGCTGTCACCGGCTTTGTCGGCCGGGTCCCGCTCGATCCGGAAAAGGAAATTCGGCGAAATCAAAACCGCCTCGGTGACGACGCGGACTGCTTCTTCGACCGAGTCGCGCTTCTGAACCTTCTCGGCGAGGTCCATCATCTTCGAGATCTCGGCGTTGGTCGCCGGCCTGCGATACGCTCGCGTCATCAGGTTCGTCACAATCTGCCGCAGACATGCGGCGGTCACGCGAGCCGGTTCCCCGCAAACGAATATCTTGCCGAAACCGGGAGGACGACGAGTCGTTACGGAAAACGGCCCGACGATATCCACGTAGTCGACATAAAGCTTGCGCCGCCCATCGGTATTGAGCTGCTTCCGAGGATCGGGAACATTGGCGTATTCGGGGAAGGAAAAACGTAACGCGTGATCGCCCGGGGTGAGCTTCACGCGCACGATGTTTTCACCACGAGCATAGTTGTAGTCGGTGTTCCCCTCAACGGTGTATGCAAAAACCTGCTTCTCGTCCACCGTGAACTTCATCTCGACTGGAGGAGCGGCCAGCCGGTTCTGTTCGTCGCGGTTACCGCGTGGGGCGTTCTGTCCTCGCGAAGCGCCGGCAGATTGTCCGCCACGTGCCGGCCCGTTATCCTGGACGACGGTTTCGGTGCCGCGGAAATTCTGATACCGAATCCGGAATTCATACTCCGCGTCAACCGGAGCGTGGAACGATGCATACATGGCACCGCGCAAAGAAAATGGCGTCACGCTGCCTCGAGCCGGCAGATCATCCTGTACCTTCTTGCTCATCAGCTTTACGAGAAGCGTCGGCTTTTCCGGGTACGACTCACCGAAGACTGCCGCCTGCGAGACGGCATGCGCGGCCGAGAGATACTTCTCCATGAGCAAAGGGGAAATCGAGAGCACATCTCCGTTATTGTCGAATCCATAGCCCGAGTCATCGATCGGAAACTCGTTGGCGGGACGCAGCGAAACTCCAAGAAGGTCGCGAATCGTGTTGTTGTATTCCACACGGTTGAGCCGGCGCGCGGTCACGCGGCCCGGGCTTTGAGCCGCGTCGCGAGTTTCCGAAGCGGCGATAGAGGGAATCCGGCGAATCCAACCGATAACGGCCTCGGAGTCTGTCGTCGAGAGTGGAGAGGCGGGACGCGGCGGCATCAAACCGGCCTTTAGTTTGTCGAGTACCTTCTCCCAAAGTTGAGGTTTCTGAGATGCTGCCGCCGCGTCCTTAAGTGACTCGAAACTGAACCCGCCGGCTTCCGCGCGATCGTTATGACAGCCGACGCAATTCTTCGTCAGCACAGGCAGGACCTGTTGTTGAAACTCATCGGGTGTGCGCTGCGCGTGGAGTGCCATCACAGCGAGAAAGATAAGGAGAATGGCAAACTTTCTCATGAGTTTCAGGTAGCTTTGGCCGAGGTATAAAAGCTGTCAACCGAATTCGTCAGGAAGTAAAGGAAACGCCGGTCGCAGGCGGTTTCCCTCACTTTCAACCTCTCCAACAAAGCCGCGCCTCCCGGCCTTTAGCGCTTCCGGTGTGCGTCAAAGAAGTCGAACATCCCCTTGAGATTCGGAGCAACGACG
>Ga0068859_100007793_pt1 | contig 10869 bp, 16 predicted proteins | sample KBSSwiS22_FD_66585 | JGI IMG/M metagenome (GOLD analysis project Ga0068859, IMG submission 66585) | Switchgrass rhizosphere microbial communities from Kellogg Biological Station, Michigan, USA - KBS Switchgrass S2-2 | ecosystem: Host-associated > Plants > Roots > Rhizosphere > Soil ... | reverse complement strand
CGCTTCACGTACTGCAGGCACTCGGCGGCGTCGAAGACCGATCCGTAGCCGTCGGCTCCCTCGAACTTGCACGTCATGATCCCGACGGTCCAGCACATCCCCGCGATGCCGACGCCGTCGTTCCCCTTGGCGCCGAGAATCCCCGCGACGTGCGTGCCGTGCCCGTGGTCGTCGAAGGGGTTTCCCGACCCGGTGAGCACGTTGATCCCGTGCACGTCGTCGACGTAGCCGTTCGCGTCGTCGTCGACGCCGTTTCCCGGGATCTCCGCCGTGTTGGTCCACAGGTTGGCGGCGAGGTCCGGATGCCCGGTGTCGATCCCCGTGTCGATCAGCGCGACCACGACGCCCGCGCTTCCCGTCGTCACGCTCCATGCTTCCGGCGCGTCGACGTCGGCGTCGGGCGTGCCGCCGGTCTGCCCCGTGTTGTGCATCGTCCAGGACTGCGAAAACTGCGGGTCGTTGGGCGTCGTCGCGATGCCGACGATGAAATTCGGCTCGGCGTACTCGACGGCCGATTCGGCACGATACCGCCGCACCGCGTCCGCGACGGAGAGTCCCTTCGGTAGCCGAACCTTCTCCATGCGCAGCGAGGGCAGCTCTCGGATCTTCACGGCACCGAGCGCGTGATGCGCGGCCGCACGCGCGGCCCCCGTCGCCTGCGCCTTGAACTTGACGATGACCTCGCCCTCGACCCAGCGCACCTCCGCCGCGCGACCGCGCCCGACCGCCACGATCAGCGCCACCAGCACGACGAACAGGATCCTCCGCACACCGAGCAGGAAAGCGGATCACCGCGCCCCTCTCCAGTATGTAAAAAGGGGACACTCCCAATTTCTCAATAAGAGGACAGTTCTTTGACTTTGCTTGAGCACGGGCGTGCTGCGCCGAGGAACATTCAAGGCAAGGGAAAGACCTGTCCTCTTATTGAGAAATTGGGAGTGTCCCCTTTTTCAGGTCAGGAGCTCGAAGTAGGCGAGGGGAGTGCCGCGGTAGACGACGTGGCCGCGGGCCTGGTAGCCGCAGCGCAGGTAGAAGCCGCCGGCACCGGCGACGGCGTCGAAGGCGTCGAGGCGAATGGCGTTGGCGGGCCACGACGCGGCGACCGCGGCGGCGTCGTCGAGGGCGAGGCGGCCGAAGCTCTTGCCTTGGTGTGCGACGGAGACGGCCATGCCCGTGAGGTACAGCGGCCGCTTCACCGGCGTGAAGTACGCCGCGTCGATCGCCCAGGGCTTCTTCTGCGCCAGCCGCAGCACGGTGACGACGCGCTTGTCGAGCCGCCCCACGCGCAGGCGCGCGTGCCGCATCGAGACGGCGGTCGCGCGCTCGCTGACGAGCCCCGACCACGGCCCCTCGCCGAACTTCGCGGTCAGCCCGCCGGCGACCGCGTTCTGCAAGCCCGCGATGGCCGGGACGTCGTCGAGGCCGGCGTCACGGAACTTGAGGCTCATCGCCCGCCGTCGCTCGGCGCCTTCGGCTTGCGCGTCATGCCCTGGGCCAGCAGCGAGCGGAACACGGCGTCCGGGAGGATCCGGGTCAGCGTCAGGAGGACCCACGCCTTGACGGGATAGCGCAGCTTCGGCGACCGGTCCTGGGCGGCCTTCAAGATCGCCTTGGCGACGGCCTCGGGGGTCGGCGCCTTCTGGTTTTCCAGGTACACCCACCCCATGTAGTTCGTGAACGCCGCGTCGTAGTCGGGGTGCGTGCTCTTCCTCAAGGACCGCGTGATGAACCCGGTCTTGAACAGCGACGGCTCGACGACCTTCACGCGCACGCCGTGGAGCGACGCCTCGTACCGGAGCGACTCCGACAACCCTTCGATCGCGAACTTGGTCGCGTGGTAGAGCGACGCGAACGGCGCCGCGAAGCGACCGCCGAGCGAGCCGACGTTGACGATCACGCCGTCGCGCCGCTCCCGCATCAAGGGCATCACGTGACGGATCAGCGCGATCACGCCGAACACGTTCGTCGCGAATTGAAGCTCGACGTCTTCGGCGCTCGCCCCTTCGAGCGGCCCGAACTGGCCGTACCCGGCGTTGTTCACCAGCGCGTCGATGGTGCCGTACGTCACCACCGTCGCGTTGACCGCCGTGGCGATGCTCTGCTCGCTCGTGACGTCCAGCGTCAGCAGGAGCACGTTGTTCGCGCTCGCCCACGCGCCCATCGACGACGTGTCGCGCACCGTCCCGACGACCTGCCACCCGTTGCGCGCGAACAGCTCGGCGGTGACCCGCCCGATCCCCGAGGACACCCCCGTGATGAGTACGGTCTTCGACATGGTGACCCGATCTTACGGTATGTGGATGCGGGGGTTCTCGGCGGCGGCTAGACGGCGTGCCCGAGCACCGCGAAGAAGTGACAGGCGGTGCCCGCGAGGACGAACAGGTGCCAGACGAAGTGGGCGTAGCGCACGCGCGTCGCCGCGAAGAACCCGACCCCCGCGGTGTACGCGAAGCCGCCGGCGCCCAGCCACATGATCCCGGCGAGGCTGACGTGCGCGAACAGCGGTCGAATCGCGATCAGCGCCAGCCAACCCATGGCGACGTACATCGTGGCGGACAGCTTCGGGTAGCGGAAGCCGCCGATCGACTTCAGCGTGACCCCCAGGATCGCCAGCCCCCAGATCAGGCCGAACAGCGTCCAACCCCAGCCGCCGCGCAGCACGCCGAGCGTGAACGGGGTGTACGTTCCCGCGATGAGCAGGTAGATGGCGCCGTGGTCGATCATCCGGAACACGCGCTTCGCCCGGTTGCGCGGCATCGCGTGGTAGAGCGTCGACGCGAGGTACAGGGCGATCACCGTCCCGGCGAAGACGGAAGCGCCGACGATCGCGACACCGCCGTGCTGGGCGGCATTGACGATGAGAAACGGGGTCGCGACGAGCGCGGCGATGAGCCCGAGCCCGTGGCTCACGCTGTTGGCGATCTCTTCGCCGACAGACATTTCCCGCCTGGGTACCACAGCCGCTTCGCTCACCGTCCTCCGCGATGCACCGGAAGCCTCAGTCACCCTTCATTGTACGGTGAAGACTCCACACGGACACGACCTGCGCCTCGCCGGAAGCCGCGAGCCACGCGCCGTCGGGGCTGAAGGCGACCGCGTGCACGTCCCCCGGATGGTCGCCGAGGGCCTCCTGCAACTCGCCGTTGTCGGCCCGCCACAGGCGGACCGGGCGGTTCTTCCCGATGCTCAACCGGTCGCCGGCGACCTGCTTCCATAAAGTGCCGACGGCGCTCCGCTCTCGGCCTCCGCTGGCCAGCCAGCGCCCGTCGGGGCTGAAGGCGACGGCGTAAACGTGCTCCGACCCGCCGGTGAGCGTGCGCATGAGCGCTCCGTCGTTGACGCGCCACAGCCTGACCGATGCGTCGTCGCTTCCCGTGGCGAGCCACTCGGAGTCCGGGCTGAAGGCCAGCTCGACGACGGCCTGCTCATGCCCGGTCAGGGTCCAAGCCAGGACGCCCGTGGCGGCGTTCCACACCTTGGCGGTCTTGTCGAAGCTGCCGCTGGCGAGCCACCGCCCGTCGGGGCTGAACGCGACGGACCAGACGATCAATGCGTGGCCGGCAAGTGTGAGCTGCGCCGCACCGTCGGCGATGCGCCACACGCGGACGGTCTTGTCTTCTCCACCCGACGCCACGCGATCGCCGTCGGGGCTGAAGGCGACCGACCACACCGTCCCCACGTGTCCGGTGAGCGTGCGCGACACGGCGCCGTCGGCGATGCGCCAGATCCGGACCGACCCGTCGTAGCTGCCGGTGACGAGAGATTGGCCGTCGGGGCTGAAGGCGAGGGCGGTGACCCCTTCGGGGTGGGCGAGCGTCTTGTCGAGCACACACTCGGGAAAGCGCCAGAGCTTCACCGTGCGATCGACGCTGGCGGTCGCCAGGGTCCGGCCGTCGGGAGAGAACGCGAGCTGCCACACCTGTGCGGAGTTCGCTTCGAGCGTCCTTGCGAGCTCCGCGTGGATGCCGGGGTTCGGGTTGGAAGCGATGCGCGGGCTCGACAGGAAACGCCACGCGACGAAAACGAGCAGGACCAGCGTGAGAATGACGATCCGGCGACGGGTGCGTCTCACGGCGCTCCGGCTCGTTGGCGAGCCACCGTCATCGCGGCTGGATGCGCCAGAGTCTGATAGACGACGCAATACCGCTCGGTCAGGCGGACCAGAGTCGCGATCTGCTCGTCCGACGCATCGGTGTCGAGCGTGAGCGTCAGGCGGATCGCCTGAAAGCCGACGGGGGCCTCTTTCGACACGCCCAACGTTCCGCGAAAATCGAGATCGCCTTCGGCCGTGAGCGACGCGTCGCGCAGCGTGATGCCGAGAGACGTCGCGACGGCGTTCAACGTCACCCCCGCGCACGCGACCAGCGCTTCGAGCAGCATGTCGCCCGAGCACGCGGCCTCGCCGCTGCCGCCGGTAGCGGGGTGCAGGCCGGCCGCCACCAGCGCCTTGCCGGTTTCGATCTTGCAGCTCACGCCTTCGCCGAGGCGGCCTCGGGCGCGCAGCGTGATCAGCGCGGCGCCGGGGTCTTCGCGGTAGCGTTCCTTCAACGGGGCTTGGACGGACTTGAGGTCTTCGGTGTTCACTTTGCAGCTCCGCCTCTCAGACTATCCCGGGAAGCCCCAGCGCTTCAGCCGCGAAACATGAAATAGACCGCGCCCATCAGACACAGCCCGGCCCACAGGAAGTCGAGCCGGACGGATTGCTTCATGTAGATGACGGCGAACGGGACGAACACCGGCAGCCCCCCCGTCAGCGAGGTAGGCGCATGATCGTCGCCATCAGGTCCGGATGCTCGATGTAGAACCTGTGCTGAAGCAGCCGGAGCACCGCTTTCAAGTCCCGCCACTCCGACACGAACCCTTCCTTGCCGCTGAACAGCTCGCGCGCCTCTTCGAGGCTGCTCTTGACGTAGTCGGCCGCGCTCTTGTGAGTCACCTCGCTGATCAGGGAGTCGATGATCCGCTGGAATTCCCCCTTGTCGAGCCACACGCCGCGGCAGGTTTGGCACAAGTCCACGCTCACCTCGGTGGACCCGTACTGCACCGCGACCAGCTCGCCGTGGCCGCTCGGGCACTTCAGGTGCCGGGACTCCGTTTTGAATCGCTCGGGGTGCTTCCAGAACGTGAAGTCCATCCAGACGAGGTCCTTGTCGTGATGGTCCTTGGCGAGCCTCAGCTCCTGATCTTCAAACCACAGGCCCTTGCACTGCGGACACTCGTCCACCGAGGCCGTGTCCACGGCCGTGGCTTGCATCTCGATCTGACAGACGGGGCAGAGCTTCATGGTCACCTCATCTCGCCTTGAGACGTCAACACCCCGTCAGTCTAACCTCTGCGACGACGCGGACGGTCGTCGCAGCTCGATGTCGACGGCGGCCGTGCCGGGAGCGCGCGGCAGCCGCTTGCCCTCCCATTGCACGTACGAGGCCGCCTGAACGAGAACGCGCTCCGGTCCGATGAGCGCGTCGCCGGGCTGCGCGATCTTGAGGTCTCGCGCGGACTCGCCCGCACCGACTTGAATCGAGATGTGAAGGCCGGCGCCCAGGGCCCACACGGAGGTCACGGTCAGCGTGGCGTCGGCTTCCGCGGGGAGCGGAACCCCCCACACGCGCACCCGGACGGATTGACGCTCGAAGCGCGTCAGAGACGTCGTGAGCTGACCGGCACGGCTCAAAGTCGTGGCGAGGCCGGCGAGCGCCACAATCGCGACGAAGACGAAGACAAACTGCGAGGTGAGCACGGCCGCGGCGAGCGCCGTCGCGGCGACGACGCCGAGGGTTACGCGAATCGAGGTCGTACGGCTGCTCACTTCGACGGCGGGGCGTCAGCGACTTTCAACCAGTCGAGGTCCGAAAACTTGCGACGCTCGACCATTCGCTCGACCGCGCCGTTCTTGCCGCGCACGAAGATCAGCAGCGTCCCCAGGTTGTTTCCGGCGGCGGTGAAGACGTTGTCGCCCACGGGGATCAGCGTGACCAGGTCGCGGCCTTCGCGGCCACCGGCCAACCCGTCGCCTTTCTGCTCGACGCGAAACCGGCGCTTGCCCGCGACGTCGTAGGTTCCGACGAAATCGGCGAGGCGGCTTGCGTCGATCGGCAGCGGAGGCGGGTCTTTCGCCAGCGTCAGGTTCTGCGCGGCGATCAGCCGCCACCGTCCGCCCTCGCGCCGCCAGGTGTTCGTGGCGCGGTAGTCGACCACCAGGTGCTGGTCGTAGAAGGTCTGCTTCTCGTGCGCGTCGAAGACGAAGATCGCGAGATCGCCCAGCTCGAAGAGCCGGAGCTGCTTCACCTCGATCGCTCCGCTGATCCCTTCCGGGAACGGCCCGAACCCTTCGAGCAATCCCTTCTTGTCGAGCACCGCGCCGTCTTCCCCGACGTAGACCGCGCGGTCCGACAGCAGCCGCTGCCAGACAGCCGGGTCCCCCGGCAGCGCATTCATCAGCTGCTGCGTCAGCGCCGGGATTGCCGTGGCCGCCGGCTGCTGGTCCAGATCCTTCGGCTTGGCGGCCGCCGTGTTCCAGGCACACGCGATGCCGAGCAGGCCGGCGAGAAGCGCCTTCACGACGATGGGGCCCTTCCGGGCTCAGCGGCCAGTCGCATCCTCGTTCCGTCCCCCCGACTGAACGATGTCGAGGAAGAAATCGTACCGGAGGGTGTTCTCGGCGACGCCGAGAAAATTGAAGCCCGCCGGGCTCGCGGTGGCGGAGAGCTTGCGCTGCTGGGAGTACAGCCGCCCGTCCTTTTCATAGAGAACTTCGATGAAGTCCAGCTCCATCGGAGTCGCGTCGCCGAGCGTCATGCCGTCGTAGCACCCCCCGAACCTGAGACCGGCAACACCGGTGCCCGAGCGGAAAAAGACCCTGATGACAAACGGGCCTTCAACCTTTCTTCCGGTCTTCGCGTCGTAAACACACCCGATCAGGTCGTACGAGTCACCGGGCACGCCAGGTGAGATGGCCTCGGTCCGGGCCGAGACGGCGACGTCTCGTCCCGTAGCCGCCATGGCTGATGGAGTCGAGCTTCCCAAGACGACCGCAAACGCCACCGCACCGAACGACCAGCCGATCGAACGACGACTCATGCTCCACCTCCGTGGTTGACGACCCGTGACGGACTGACTGACATACGGCGGATCCGCGGGTTCCGTCTATGCCGTTCGGCACTTCGGTCAGGCTGGGTCAGTCGTCATCGTCATCCGCCGGAAGCTCGTATCGCGAGCCGGCGATGGAGATCTTCTCGAGGCCGGCGACGACCTTGAACCGGGATTCGCCGCTCTTGAATCCGCCGGAATTGACGTTCTTGATCCGCTCGATCGGCTTCAAAGGGCCGCCAAGCCAGGTTTGCGCCGCGCCGCGATACCCCTTGACCCAGCCGATCTTGATGCCCGACACGCGGCCGGCGTATTTGACGAAGTCTTCCAGGAACGTGTCCCGCCCGACGTGGCAACACTTGAAGGTGATCAACCCCACTTCGTCCAGCCCCCATCCCGCGAGCGAGTCGGCGAGCGACCTCGCGGTGTATTCGGCGACGTGCGTCGGCGACCCGTGCGCGACGATGAACAGCTTGTCCTGCAGCGTGATCGCCGAGAGGCTGCCGCTCGAAAGCGTGGTCCAGCCCGAATCGGCCTTGCTCGATTCATCCACGAAGCGATCGCTGGGCGGAAGGCTGTAGTACTTCCGGTAGGTCGTCGCCGACTCGTTGATGACCTTGTCCGGACTGAGCTTGATCAGATACCGCTTGTTCCACTTGCTCATCGTGACGCCTCCTTCCGCCTCACGCTCAGCACCTTGTCGCAGCTGGCCACCACGTTCCCCTCGGCGTCGCACAGGTCGACGGTGTACGTCCGCTCGACCTTTCCGTCGCGCGCGACCGCCTCGCGGATCGCGTCGAGCTCGGCCTCATCCAGCTTGAACGTCGCGCGCAGCGTGCTGCGCCCCGGCCGCCGGAAGCGGATCGTCGCCGACTTGTCCCACACGACGTAGCCCGGCCCGAGCGTCTTGATCAGCATGATCATGTAGATCGGATCGAGCGTCGCATACAGGCTGCCGCCGAAGATCGTCCCGACGTAGTTCCGCGTCCGCCAGTTCAGCGGCAGCCGGACGCGCACCTCGCGCATGTCGGAGGCGAGGTACTCGAGGCGCGCACCGGTGCCCCGGTACGCCGGGAACCAGTTGAACCCCCATCGCATCAGGCGCGTGCGCCAGGATTCGGGCATGGCGGGGGAGAGTTTAAGGCTGGTTCGAGAAAGACCGTTGTGCCACGCCGCGTGGCCCACTACCCCGCGGCACGCACAGCGGCACGAAGTATCAGGACAGTTGACCCCGTGGACAGTGATCGTGGGCTTTCGCGTTCGAGCCACACGATCGTGCCCACAGCCAAGATGACAGCCGCGATCTGAAGCGACAGCACCAGAACCGCCGGCCGACCCACCCGCGGCAGCCACTTCGCGGCGAAATACGCGACGAACGGAAGCTGCGCGACGATCAAGAGTTGGAAGAGCCTCGCAGCCGATCCCTCGTCGCCGTCCGTCGATCGACCGATCCCCGTGGTCAGCACCAGGGCGATCAGCCCGAGCGCCGCGGCCGACATCAGAAGGGGGACGATCGCGCTCGGCACCTTGAGCAGCGACGAGAACCTCATCGTGCTCCCGTCGTTCACCTAAGCCTTCCCACGCAGCTTCGCGAGCCACCACCGCAGCCCCACGAACAGGAACCGCCAATCGTGGAAGAACTCCGGCGGCTTTCCTTCGGCGGCGTGCCCGACGAACTGAAGGACCCAGCCCACGACGAACATCCCCAAGCCGATCTTCCACAGACCGCTCACGAAGATCGACGCCAAAAGGACGATCACGGAGATCGCGATCAACGGAATGCCGATCGTGTGGCAGAAGCGGTTGACCCGGTTCTGGTGGCTCGTCGCGTACTGCGCGACCCACTCATCCATCGACTTGTTGCCCAGCCGCATGGCCGCCTCCTTCTAGAACGCCGTGAAATCCGGCGTCCGCTCCAACAAGCGTAACGCCGCCAGCAGCTTTTCGGGCGGGGCCACCAGCTTGCGCTTGTCGAGGTCGAGCCAGCCGCCCTCGCTGGTCACCCGCGCCGCCAGCTTCTCGCCGAGCCAGAACTCGTTCCGCAGCTTGAACCGGCTGCCGTCGTCGGCGAGCCCCGCGGCGGCCAGCGTGACCCGCATCTCTTCCATCAGCCGCACTTCCTTGAAGTACTCCATCTCGTCCCGACGGATGACCGGGCCGATCCGCAGCCGGTGGAACTCCTCGGACGAGAAGCCGCTCTCGCGGAAGAACCTCAGGCGGACGTCGGCGGACTTGTCGAGGAACGCCGTGTTGCGCATGTGCGAGTTGAAGTCCATGTCGCCCCAGCCGGCGAAGTGGGTGGTGGAGAACATGGCGACGGGCTCCTCTCGGTGCGGACGCGGCCCTTATTATCTACACCGCCGTTCGTCGTCGCGGTATTCTTCCGCCACCGGAGGTGACGATGGCTACTTACCTCTACGTGATCAAGAAGACCCTGCGGCACAACGAGGACGACCGAGGCAGCATCACCAAGCTCGAAGCGTTGACCGCGTTCGACTACGTGGCCGCGGTGCGCCGTGGGCCGGGCTACGGGACCGAGCCGTCCGACCCTCGGGGGAACTTGATCCCCCTCTCGCGGTACCTGAAGGAAGTCCAGCCGGGCCCCGTCGACACGCTCGGCCTTCGCACGGCGTCCGGGACCCCGTGCGCGCTCTTGATCTTCGGGGCCTTGGGCGGCGGCAAGATCTACCGCGAGCTGACCGGCAACGCCACGTGGAGCCAGATCAACGAGATCCGCGCCGGAACGGACCCGGTGAAGTGCATGGTGATGGACGCGAAGTTCGGGACCGGACACGACAAGATGCTGATGATGGTGGGCTCGAACAAGTTCGACTTCCCCAAGGGCATGAAGGAAGCGCCGGTGACGAACGGGACCCTTTACGCCCGTCACATCACCATGTATTTTCAGAGCTTCGGGTAGGCTCGGTCGTCGGCTAGAGCACGCGTGCACCTTCCCGACTTCCTGCGCCGAAATCCTTCAGCCGGTCTGCTGTTCGTCCAGCTCCTCGGGGTGATTCTCTACCCGATGATGGAGCCGTCGCCCCGTGGGCGCGCCCTGTTCGGAGTGTTCGGCCTGGTCGTTCTCGCTCTCGCGCTGTGGGTCGTGCGCCGCGGCCCGTGGCTGACGTGGTTGGGCGTCACCTTGGCGCTGCCGGTGGTCGTGTTGTCGCTGATCACGTGCCTCACGCCCAATCACGGGGTGATGATCGCGACCGCCGCTTTGGAGTCCGTCTTCTACTTCTACGCCGCGGGCAGCTTGATCGCGTACATGCTGCGGGATCCGCAGGTGGCGGCCGACGAGTTCTTCGCGGCCGGGGCCACGTTTACGCTCCTGGCGTGGGCATTCGCCTACGTGTTCGTGGTCTGGCAGGGCCTGCAGCCCGGAAGCTTCGGATTCGGCGCAGACCAGGTCGCACGTACTTGGAGCGAGCTTCTGTATCTCAGCGTCATGGTCCTTTCGAGCGTGGGCCTCAGCGACATCTTCCCGATGACACCGATGGCGCGCGCGGTCGTGATGCTCGAGTCGTTCGCGGGAATCATGTACATCGCGCTCGTGGTCTCGCGCCTCATCAGTCTGGCGGCGGACGTCCGAAAGGTCAGGCCGTAACCTCGCAAGGGACCACGCGGGTCTGTTATCCATGCGGAACCACCGACTGTTGTCTCGCTGGGAGTCACGCCGTACTCTTCGAGCATGCGCGCGCCGCGTCACAACGATGGGCTGACGGTCGAGGCCCTCTACACGATGCCCGACGACGGCATGCGTTACGAGCTTCAGGCCGG
>Ga0068859_100007792_pt1 | contig 10871 bp, 7 predicted proteins | sample KBSSwiS22_FD_66585 | JGI IMG/M metagenome (GOLD analysis project Ga0068859, IMG submission 66585) | Switchgrass rhizosphere microbial communities from Kellogg Biological Station, Michigan, USA - KBS Switchgrass S2-2 | ecosystem: Host-associated > Plants > Roots > Rhizosphere > Soil ... | reverse complement strand
TTCCTCGCTCTCGATCAGATCCTCGAAGAGCACGGCCGTCCCGAAGTCGGACCTGCTCCGGCTCAGCGTGACGCCCTTGCGCAGGGTCTCGACGTTCTCCAGCTCGCGCGCGTAGTCCAGCTCCAGCATCTCGGGCACGTTCTCGCCGGTCCGCAGGGTGTGCAGCCGCTGCAGGTTCGGGTGGCCGTCGAGGTAGAGGATGCGGTTAATCAGCCTGTCCGCGTGCTTCATCTCGTCGATGGACTCGTCGCGGTAATGGTGCGCGATGCCACGGAAGCCCCAGTGCTCCTGCATGCGGTAGTGCAGCCAGTACTGGTTGACCGCGGTGAGCTCGTTCGTCAGCACCGCGTTCAGGATCTCGACTACCTCGCCGTCACCACGAACCACCCGGAGCCTCCACTCGTCGCCTGGTCGGCGCCGTGGCGTGCCGGGCGCTGCGGGCCGCCGGTCGGCCCGGCGCCGTCAGGCTGCCTGGGCCGCGCCAACGACCGGCACGCCACGGCGGTGGCACGAGAGCAGTTGCGCGATCTCCTCGAGGCAGCCACCGCACCCAGTGCCGGCGTCACAGCGTTCGCCGATCTCGTCGGCATCGCACGCACCCGATTCGATGACACTGCGTAGCGTCCGATCGGAGACAGCAAAGCACGAACAGACAAGCACTGCACCTCACCACGCGGTCGGGCCGGCAAAATAGTTCGCCGATCAGGCATTTCGTACAGTTCGAAGGCCCAATAGCCTCGCGACGCCAATTAGCTTAGGCTTCCCTAAGGGCTACAGAGTGCCACGTTAGGCCGACCTAACACAAGGCAGCGCCTCGTGTGGCAGGCGTCACAAGGAAGGCTCGCGAACTACCGGCGCGGCGGCGGGCGGAACGGCTGGGGCCCGTCAGCCCTCTGAGCCGGCGGCGATGGTGATCTCGACGCGACGGTTGGCGGCGCGGCCGGCGGCCGTCGCGTTGTCCGCCACCGGGCGGCCGGCGCCGTAGCCGACGGCCCGCAGCCGGGCCGCGGGCACGCCCTTCCCGACCAGATAGTCGACGGCCGCCCGCGCCCGCCCCAGGGACAAGGACTGGTTGACCGCGTCCGGACCGGTGCTGTCGGTGTAGCCGGCGACCAGGACCGGCTGCGTGCCGGCGCGCAGCGCGCCGACGACGGCGTCGAGGTTCACCCGGTCCGCGTCGGACAGCGCCGAGCTGTCGGGAGCGAAGGTCACCGGGTGACCGCCTGCGGCGGCGAGCGCCGCGGCGTCACCGCCGGCCGGGCGAGGCGCCGCCGCCGCGACGACGAGTTGGTTGTCCAGGACGACCCGCGCTCCGCCGGTCCGGCCGGCGGTCAGCACCGCGGTGCCGAGCGAGGCCCGGCCGTCGGCGTCGGCGACCGTGCCCCTGAGAACGAGCCGGTCGCCGTCGACGGTGAGGGTGTGGGTGCCGGGAACCCGGGTCAGCGCCGTGAGGAGGCCGGTCAGCGGCGGGAGCGCAGGAGCGGCGGCCCGCGGGTCGACGGTGATCTGGCTGGTCAGCGCGCCGCCCGCCGCGGTGATGTCACCGAGCAGCGCGGCGCGCCGGGCGCCGTCCGGTACGGTCGCCCGCACCGTGAGCCGGCCGCCGTCGACGGCCAGCACGACGGGCTGGGCCGGGCGGGTGGCGACCAGCGCGTCGGCGCCGAGCCGGGTCGAGCTGACTCCGTGCACGCGGGCCGCGGCCAGCGCCGCCCGGGCCGCCGAGGGGCTGGTGAAGTCGCCGTGCAGGGTGGCGGTCGTGCCGGCGATGGTCACCTCGGCCCGTGTCGCGCCCGTCCGGTGGACGGCGTCGGTCGCCCGCCGCGCGAGATCCCGCTCGATCGGCCCGCGCCGCAGGGCGACGGCGACCACGCCGAGCGCCAGCCAGACCAGGACCAGCGCCACGACGAAGGCGACCGGTCGCGGCCGCTTCAGATGCGGCATCGCGGAGAGGACCATGGACCGACTCCGAGCTTGGAAACCGGGCACACGCGAAGCCGGGCGCGCACGGGCTGGGTGAACGACGAAAGGACCAACGAGAGCAGGGACAACCACAAGCAGGGCCGACAGCAACGGGACCAACGGGTAGCTGGGCCCGCGAGCGGCCGGGTACACCAGAGAGGGACGCAAGGGGAGCCGGAGGCGGATTTCCCGTCTCGGCGCTTACCACCGCGACAGGGGCAACTGTGGCACATCGGCGCCGGTGCGCCGCAAACGCCACCCCGACACGCGGGCAATTGCGCCCGAAGCCGGGTGTGGACGTGTCCGACAGGGGGGCCCGGAGCCGCCTCCGTGACCCCAGGTTGTCCAACGGGCCCCGTGAGGAGAATCTAGTGCCGCCGCTGACACGATTCGCCCCGTCCCGGCGCCGCCGGGGCCGACGTTGTCTGCGGCACTGACGTTGTTCGCGGCGCTAAAGCGTCGCGAGGCCGCCGGCGGCCGGTCTCGGCTTACCGCCCGGGTTGACGGGCGGCTGGTCGTCGGCCGGGACCGCGGCGGCCAGCGGGTCCGGCGTCGCGGTCACGTCACCGGGCTGCCGTCGCGGATCCGGAAACGCGGGCGCCGCGCCGCCGGTCGCCGGCTTGGCGGGGCGGCGGGCCGAACGGCGGGTCAACGCGGTCGCCGCCAGCGCCGATACGCCCAGCACGGTCCAGCCGGCGATGGCGTCCAGGATGTAGTGGTTCCCGGTCGCCATGACGACGAAAGCCGTGGCGCCGGGGTAGAGCGCACCGAGCACCCGCACCCACCGCCGGCGGGCGTGCAGCGCGATCAGCACGCCGCACCACATCGCCCAGGCGCAGTGCAGCGACGGCATCGCGGCGTAGAGGTTCGCGACCTTGCCCAGGCCGTGCGGGGCCGCGCTGGCGTTCGCGCTCCACCAGCCGTAGCCGCTGTACTTGGCCATGGTGTCGATGTAACCGGCGTCCGGCAGCAGCCGCGGCGGCGCTGTCGGGAGCAGGTAGAACCCGAGCAGGCACAGGAGCGTGGTGAAAACGAGGGTCCATCGGGCGCGCGAGTAGTTGGCGCCGTGGCGCCGGTGCATCCAGAGGATCACCCCTGGCGTGACGATGAAGTGCAGCGTCGCGTAGTAGTAGCAGCAGGCCACGGCGAGCGGCGGGACCGTCTGCAGCCAGTGGTTGAGCGAGAGCTCCATGTTCAGGTGCAGCGTGTTCTGCCAGCGCACCAGAGTCTCGCCGGTCCTCGTCGCCTGGGCGACGGAGCCGTCGGCGAACCCACGGGTCGCGGTGTAGCAGTAGTACAGCGCCACCAGGATCAGGATCTCGACCCACCACACCGGCCGGCCGGTCGCCGGGTCGCGGAACCACCCGCGCCAGCGGCTCCCGCCGGCCTCGGGGGCGGTCGGCCCTTCGGCGGCCGAGGCCGTCACCGGCGTCACCGGGGCGGCTGCCTGAGCCGGGGCGCTTGGGGCCGCCGGATCGCTCCGAGCCGCCGGCGCGCCGGATGCCGTCACCGCGTCCGCCTCCCGCGGCCGCGCGCCGCCGCGCGGCTCCGGGGCGCCAGCCCCGCCCTGACCCGTTGCCATTGTTCTACTCAACCCGATACCTCCGACAGTTCTCCTACCACCCCCGCCGATCAGCTCCGCTCCCCACCGGTCCGGAAACGCTGCTGGGGACCGGGTCCGCGGCCTCCTCTCGAGGCCGCGAGCCCGCTCCCCTGTGACCAAGCGCACGCCGGCAGGCTGCCACTCCGTCGGCTGCGTGTCAGGCGCCGGGATGACCGCTCGCGGTCGCGGCAGCGCTCGCCGGCGCCGCCACCGAGCCGGCACCCGTGCCGGTCGGGCTGGCGCTCGCCGGCAGCGCGCTGCCGGCGACCCAGGTAGACCACGGGATCGACCAGTCGTTGCCCAGCTGTGAGGTGTCCGGAGGGCGCCCGCTGTTGAAGACGTTGACGATGTCGCCGACCTGGCTGAAGTCGTAGAACCACTCGGCGTCGGCGGTGGACGCGTTCACGCACCCGTGCGAGACGTTGTCGGCGCCCTGGTCGGCGACCGACCACGGGGCGGCGTGGACGTACTGGCCGCCGCTGGTGATCTGGACGTCCCACAGGACCGTCTCGTAGTAGTAGTCCGGGCTGCCCTTCGGGATGCCCACCGTGGCCGAGTCCATGATCACGGAAGGCGCCTTGCCGATCACGTTGTGCGGGCCGTCCATGGTCAGCAGGTCCTGCTGCCCACCGCGGCCGCCGCTGATCGGCATGGTCTTCACCAGCTCGCCGTTCTTGTAGACCTTCATCGTGTGCGCGGCGATGTCGACCTGGCTGACCTGGGCGGCGCCGATCGTGAAGGTCATCGCCCGGTCCTTGACGCCGAGCTGGCCGTTGCCCGCGTCCAGCCCAGCCAGGTTCGCCTCGACGTGGACCTTCGTGCCGGGCGGGTAGTAGTCCTTCGGCCGCCAGCGGATCACCCGGTTGTTCAGCCAGCTCCAGGAGCCCTCGATCGCCGGGGTCGTGGTGACCGACAGCCTGCTCTGCACGGCCGCGCGGTCGGTCGTCGGCGCGCTGAAGGTCAGCACGACCGGCGTGCCGATGCCGGCCACGTCCCCGTCGACCGGCTCCCAGGACACCTTGTACTGCTTGGCCGGCGTGCCGGTGCTGAAGGTCACGTGGCTGGTGGCGGTTCCGACGACCCCCGTGTCGGGCGCGGTCGACGCCGTGACCTGGTACTGGGTGTCCGCGAACAGCCCGCCCGCCGAGGTCCAGGTCCGGTGGTCGGCAGAGTAGGTGCCGAGCAGCGCGCCGGCCTCGGTCTTCTGGGACGTGCTGGCGCCCCGGGAGACCTGGACGTCGGCCAGCGGCGCGTTGCCGGTGACGACGACTTTGTCGGTCACCGCGACGCTCGACATGCCGTCGGCCGGGCTGACCCGCACGGCCGCCGCCGGCTTGGCCGGGGAGGTGCTGGCCGATCCGGCCGGCCCGGCCGCGCCCCCGCCGCCGCATGCGGCGAGAACAACCGCGAGCAGGGCCGTGACCATCGGGACGAGGGCTCTCGGAAAGGCGGAACGCGAACGCATGGCCAGCCGACGGAAATGCTCGCTGGCGGAGAAGACCATCTTTCGCCTTCTTCCGATCTCCGGGACTGCCATCAGCACGTCCGCGCGAAAACTCTGTGTCGGACGGTACCCATCGGCGCGCCGGCCGGCACCCCGAGCGAGCGAATCCCGGCTGTCACCCGGACGACCTTCACCAACCCGCAACAGCGCCAATACGGAGAGTCGCGCTCTCCCGGCATTCTCCACGAAGCCCTCCCACCCCGCGTGACCGACAGCCACCCCGCCATGGACGACCCGGAATCCCGACAACGCGCCCGTCGCGCGCACCGAAAGAAATCTCCGCCGTGACTGGCGGTGTCGTCCTCATCCGATCCGCACGCGACACCCGGCCCCGCCACCGGCGTCCCACTCCGAACGGCGAATGAGGCCGGACTCCGACACCGCTCCCCCGCGGCACTGGCTGATCACCGTCCGAATCCCCAGCCCCATCCAGGGTGCCTCATGAGAACCACCGGGCACAGGGCCCACTTCCCACCGACGACGGGATCACGAACAACATCCGCCCGCCGACGACCCAGCGCGTCACTATGCAATAGATGCGGCACAGCATTGTCACCGAAAGCAGGCATCCGGGCGCGAAGAGTAAAATCCGTTTCCCGTCGCCGGCTCAGGTCAGGGCCCGGGCCAGCCGAGATCGCGGCAGGTCGGGAAGATCACCGCGAAAGACTGCCGGCCGGGGGACCGCCACGACGAAGGCCGAAACATCCGCCGAACCTGGCCGTCACCAGCGCCGTCACCCGGCGGACGAGGATGGCGACGGGCACCGCCCGCCAGGCCTGGGAGGGCGCGGCCCCACAGACTCGACGGACAGGAGGCGCCATGGCGATCGTTCTCGGGCCCAACCAGTTCGGGAAGGCGGAGGTGCGGCTGGTGCATGTGGACCGGGAGACACCCGCCCACAGGATCACCGATCTCAACGTGTCGTCGGCGCTGCGCGGCGACTTCACCGCCGCGCATCTGACCGGTGACAACGCGCACATCCTCACGACGGACGCGCAGAAGAACACGGTCTATGCGTTCGCGCGCGACGGGGTCGGCGAGATCGAGGAGTTCGCGCTGCGGCTGGCCCGTCATTTCGCCGGCTCGTTCCCGTGGATCACCGGCAGCCGGGTCGAGATCGAGCAGTACGGCTGGGACCGCATTCCCGTCAGTGGAGAACCCCATGACCAGGCATTCAGCCGAGCCGGCTCCGAACGGCGCACGACGGTCGTCACGGTCGACCGCACCGCCGGCGGTGCGGGTGACGATAACAATGCGTATGTCGTTTCCGGCCTGGCCGGCCTCGTCGTCCTGAAGTCGACCGGATCGGAGTTCTGGGGCTTCGCGACAGACCGTTACACCACCCTTCCCGAGACCACGGACCGAATCCTCGCCACCGAGGTGACCGCCCGCTGGCGGCTGATCGGCGTCGAGCACGACTACGGGAAAATGTTCACCAGCATCCGGACGATTCTGCTGGAGACGTTCGCCTCGGTACACAGCCTGGCGTTGCAGCAGACGCTGCACGCGATGGGCGAAGCGGTGCTGACGGCACATCCCGAGGTCGCCGAGATCAGGATGTCGATGCCGAACAAGCATCATTTCACGGTCGACCTCGAGCCGTTCGGCCTGGACAACCCGAACATTGTCTTCTACGCGGCCGACCGGCCCTACGGGAAGATCGAGGGCACGGTGACCAGGGACGACGCCCCCGACGCCGGCCCGGCCTGGCTGACCGTTCCGGGATTCTGTTGACCGGCTCGGCTTTCAGCCCACACGCAATGTGATGACGTCGCCGGGCGCCAGGCGGAGGCGGGTGGCCGCGTCGCCGTCACGCACAGCGAACGCCGCCATGCCGGCCGAGTCGACGTAGAGCACCAGCTCCCCGGGCCCGACCGACCCGAACGTCACGCCGACCGGGATCAGCAGCGGGGCCTCATCCGGCCCGGTCCGGACCTCCGCGTGCCGGCCGGGCACCAGCCCCACGTCGGCGAGCAGGCCACCGGTCGCGGCCAGCTGGACGTTGCCGAACCGGTCGACGAGCACGACCTCGGCTTCCAGGCAGGGGGCCTGCGTTCCTGGGGTCTCTAGCCGCGGGGGCGCCGGCTGGGGCAGCCCGGCCGGGCTCACCCGCGCGAGCCCGGGCGGGAGCGCGACAAGCCCGGTCGGATCCACGGGCTCGCCGAGCGTCTCGGGGGCGGCGCCGGCCGCGAGCTCGGCGGCCGCCGGCGCGAACACGTCGCGGCCGTGGAAGGTCGCCGGCGCTCCTGGGCTCGCGGCCAGAGCCATCGCCGCACGCACCCCGCCGAGCACCGCGGCGGCGGGCGCGAGCAGGCCGTTGTCCGGCCCGACGAGCATCCCGCCGGGGGTGACCAGCACCACCCCGCGCCGGCTGGTGCCGACCCCGGGGTCCACGACCGCGAGGTGGACCTGGACCGGGAGGTAGGGCACCGTCTGGGCCAGCACCGCCGCCCCGCGCCGCACGTCGCCCGGGTCGATCAGGTGGGTGATGTCGAGCGCGCTCACACCGCGGCGCAGCAGCACGCCGTGGCAGGCGGCGACGAACCCGTCGGCGAGCCCGTAGTCGGTTAGGAAACTCACATGAGGCACAGCACCCATGCTCTCCCGGCACCCGGCCGGCCGCCTCAGATGGCGCCGTCGGCGCGCAGCTCGGCGAGATCTGCGGGGCCGTAGCCGAGCTCGGTGAGGATCTTCTCGGTGTGCTCCCCGAGCGACGGCACCGATTCCAGGCGGGGCGGAGTGTCCGGGAACTCCACGACCGGCCGCAGCTGGCGCACCGGCCCGGCCGGCGAGTCGATCTGGACCCAGCGGTCCCGAGCCTCGAGCTGCGGGTGGCGCAGCACGTCGGCCATCTCGTTGACCCGGCCGTAGGCGATGCCGGCCGCGTCCAGGCGGGCCGTGACGTCGGCCGTGGGCAGCGCGCCGACCGCCTCGGCGACGGCGGCGTCGGTCGCCTCCCGGTTGCGCACCCGCGCCCGGTTGGTCTCGAACCGCGGGTCGCGGGCCAGCTCGGGGCGGACGAGCAGCCCGGCGGCCAGCCGCGCCCACTCCCGGTCGTTCTGCACGCCGATCAGCACGCTGTCGCCGTCGGCGGTGACGAAGGCGTCGTAGGGCGCGATCGAGGCGTGCGCGACGCCGGCTCGCGCCGGCGCCCGGCCGGTGTGCTCGGCGAACTGGATTCCGTAGCCGTTCCACTCGCTGATCGCGTCCAGCATGGTGAGCGCGAGCGCCGCACCCTCGCCGGTCCGCTCCCGGCGCAGCAGGGCGACGAGGACGGCCTGCGCCGCGTAGCTGCCCGCGGCGACGTCGGCGGCGGCGAACCCGGCCTTCGCCATGTGCTCGGCGTTCCCGGTCAGCGAGACCAGGCCTGACTCGGCCTGGATCAGCATGTCGTAGGCGCGCCGCCGCGCGTATGGCCCGGTCAGCCCGTAGCCGGACAGGTCGACGGCGACCAGCCGCGGGTAACGCTCGAGCAGCGCGGGCCCGTCGAGGCCGAGCCGCGCCGCCGCCCCCGGCGAGAGGTTCTGCGCAACGACGTCCGCACCAGCCACGAGCCTCTCCAGCGCGGCCCGGCCGGACGGCACCTTCACGTCGACGGCGAACGACTCCTTCGACCGGTTCAGCCAGGAGAAGTGCGCGGACATCCGGCCGCGCACCGCGTCGTCGTAGGCGCGGGCGAAGTCGCCGACGCCGGGCCGCTCGATCTTGATGACCCGGGCGCCGTACTCGGCGAGGTGACGAGTCGCGAACGGCAGCGCGACCGCGTGTTCCAGGCTGATGACGGTCATTCCCGCGAGGGGCAGCACGCCCAGCAGACTAGGCCGGCGGCCGGCCCCGTGTGGGCGTTCACCCGTCGGACGACCGAATCCGGCGGCCGCGCCGCACACCACCGCGCCGCGCGGCGGACAATAGCGGGTGGACGGGCGGTAGCAGGCTGAGGCCTGGAGCCGAGAGACCTGGGAGTGGGCGTGCGTATCTGGCGGCGGGAACAGCCGGTGCTGATCACCTCGGCGGCCGACCCACGCCACGTGGACATCCGCCGCAGGGAAGGCCAGTACCTGTTCTGGATGGGCTTCCGCGTGCTGTGCTTCGTGCTCGCGGTGGTGCTGTTCCACGGCTGGATCCGGTTCGTCGCGATCGTGGTGGCACTGATCATCCCGTGGGTGGCCGTCGTGGTCGCCAACGGCGGCCCGGCGCCGTCGCGCCGCCGGCCGGCCGGCTACCAGGCCGCCTCCCGCGCCGTCCAGGGCGGTGCGCGGCCGTTGGAGTCCGGTGCGCATCCCGTCGTCGACGCCGACGATCCGCGGGACGGCGGGGGCGGCTCCTACGAGGCCGGTACCGACGGCACCGGGTCCAGCTTGCCGGAGTCCGGCCCGGCGGGGACGCCGGGTGCGACGCGGACCGCGGCCGGCTGTCCCGGACCCCAGCCGTCCGCGGACCGGCCGCCGTTCGCGCCCGCGTACACCCCGCCGCCGCCGAGAGCCGACGTCGGCTTCTTCGGCCCCCGGCGCCCGCCCCGCTCGGGACGCGCGCGCTAGGAGGACAGGGCCGACCGCGCACCATCGCGGCGCGCCGCCGGCCGGGCCGACTCGGGGTGACTGGCAGTCTCAGTACCGGACGCGCACTACTCAGCTGTGGCACAACGTTCATGTGGTGGCCGACTGGTGGTATTCGTCCGCGCTACCGCCGCTGTCACCGTGACCCTGTGCGCGTCGCGGTCGTCACCGAGTCCTTCCTCCCTCATGTGGACGGGGTCACCAACACCGTCTGCCGTGTGCTCGAGCATCTGCGGGCGGAGGGGCACCAGGCGCTGGTCGTCGCGCCGTCGCCGGGGCCGAGGGCGGTCGCCGACGCGCCCCAGATGTACGCCGATGCCGCCGTGCTCTGGGCGCCGTCGGCCCCCTTGCCCGGGTACCCGCAGTTCCGGTTCGCCACCCCGTGGCCGAGCCTCACACCGACGCTGCGGGCCTTCGCCCCGGACGTCGTGCACCTCGCCGCGCCGGCGGGCCTCGGGGCGCAAGCCGCGTACGCCGCCCACCGGCTCGGCGTGCCCAGCGTCGCCGTCTACCAGACCGACATCGCCGGCTTCGCCCGCCGGTACGGCCTGGCCGCGCTCGACCGCGGGATCTGGCGGTGGCTCGCGACCGTGCACCGGCTCGCGGCCCGCACGCTCGCGCCGTCCTGGGACGCCGTCGACGCGCTGGTGGGCGCCGGGGTGCAGCGCGTCGCCCGCTGGCGCCGGGGCGTCGACCTGGAGCGTTTCAACCCGGGCTTCCGGGATGAGGAGCTGCGGGCCCGGCTGGCTCCCGGCGGCGAGATGCTCGTCGGCTACGTCGGGCGGCTGGCCAGGGAGAAGGGTGTCGAGCTGCTCGGCGGGGTACGGGGGCTGCCCGGGACCCGACTGGTCGTCGTCGGCGACGGGCCGGAGCGGCCCCGCCTGGAGCGGGCGCTGCCGGGGGCGGCGTTCCTCGGCTTCCAGTCCGGTCACGGGTTGTCCTCGGCGCTCGCGAGCCTCGACGTGTTCGTCCACACCGGCCAGTACGAGACGTTCTGCCAGGCGGCCCAGGAGGCGAAGGCCAGCGGCGTTCCGGTGGTCGGCCCGGCCGCCGGCGGGCTGCTCGACGTCGTCGAGCACGGCCGGACCGGGCTGCACTACCGGCCTGGTGACCCGGCGGCGCTGCGGGCCAGCGTCGCCCAGCTCGTCGAGGACGGCCCCGGACGGGCCGCGATGGGCCTCGCCGCGCGCGAGTCGGTGGCCGACTGCGGGTGGCGCGCGATCGGCGACGAGCTGCTCGGCCACTACCG
>Ga0068859_100007791_pt1 | contig 10871 bp, 7 predicted proteins | sample KBSSwiS22_FD_66585 | JGI IMG/M metagenome (GOLD analysis project Ga0068859, IMG submission 66585) | Switchgrass rhizosphere microbial communities from Kellogg Biological Station, Michigan, USA - KBS Switchgrass S2-2 | ecosystem: Host-associated > Plants > Roots > Rhizosphere > Soil ... | reverse complement strand
ATCGAGTCACGCGGGACGATGCGCAGGTACGTGCGCTTGCCCGTCGGGTAGTACTTCTGCGGCTCGCCCTTCTCGGAGCCCGGCTCGTTGGTCGTCAGGCCGACGTACGTGTTCGCCGGGCTCACCTGCGGGATTCCCGCCTCGTTGAGGATCGGGATCGACACCTCGCTGGCGCCGGAGTTGAACTCGCCCATGTAGTAGACGGCCTTCGAATCCGAGGCGACCTTGCGCGCGTTCGCCGCCGTCTGGCCCGGGTCCCACTTCCCGGCCGCCGCGGTGGAGTCGTCGAGCACCTGGTAGTTCACCGTCCACTGGCCGGCCTTGTTGTTGGCCTGAGCGAGCGCGAGCTTGATCCCGTTGACCAGCGGGATGGTCTGCGCGCTCGAGGCTCCCTGCATCGGGAGGCTCGAGTAGAAGTCGACCGTGCCGCCACCGCCGGACGAACTGCCGCTGCTGGTGGTGGACGAACTGCCGCTGCTACTGCACCCGGCAGCCGCCATGGCGATCACGGCTAGGCCTGCGATCGCAGTGGTCCGTTTCATTTTTCGTCATCTTCCTCTCGTTGATCCGGTCATCCGGCTGCCGTGAAGCACGTAATCCAGCCCGTTTCGGGCCGCATGGCCCGCGGCAGCTGATAGATGGGCGGTTCGATCAAGTCCTTGGGGACGGCCGAATTGGGCTGGTTTCCGATTCCCGTCAGTGTCCGGGCCAGGGCAAACATCACTGCGGGCACCTTGGTCGAAGATCTGCGGCCATTTGGGACAAACGTCGCCTCGCTGCCCGGAAGCAGTCGTGCCGCAGCGAGCTCGCTCGATTCTGACCGTCCTAGCATTTGACGAGCATGCCAGAATCCTGTCTCGCGGACACCAAACGAAGGTAACGAAGCAATCAAGGGCTGACGGCGGTCGCGCTACCAGCGGCTTCTATCCGTTCAGGACGACAACGTTGTCCGCTTGATCGATCACGGCCGGGTCGTGCGTCGCGCAGATCACCGTCTGACCCTCTTCGTGAGCGGCGGCCGCTAGCAGATCCGCGATAGCCCGGGCGTTGTTCTCGTCCTGCCTGGACGTCGGCTCGTCGACGATCAGCAGCCCCCGCGCGCTGGCGAACGCGCGAGCTAGCGCCAGGCGCTGGGCCTCTCCGGCCGAGAGCCGGTAGACGCGCTGGCGGGCCCGGTCGGCGAGCCCGGCCCAGATCAGCGTCTCGGCCGCGCGTTCGGCCGCGGCGCCTGCGTCCCAGCCACGTACCCTCAATATGAGGACCGCGTTCTCCTCGGCGCTGAGGAACCCGACCGGTGCGGGCTGCTGCGACAGGTATCCGATCCGCCGTCGCCGCAGGCTCGCAAGCTCCTCGGCGTTATCGTGGCCGAGCGGATGCCCGTCGAGCATGACCTGGCCCGAACTCGGGCGGTCGAGCCCGGCCACCAGTTTCAGCAGAGTTGTCTTCCCTACCCCCGAGCGACCCGTGATAGCGGTCACCCGGCCTGGCGGGAAATCATGAGTGAGCCCGCCGAGCACCTGGCGCCGGGCCGGTCCGCGCCCGTAGCTGCGTTCCACGGAGCGAAGCTCGACCCGGACAGGAGTCCAGCGTGCCGGCGACTGCGACCGGTCCTCGGTGGCCGGCGCCGCGGGCGGGCCGGGATCGCTGACGGCCCGGGTCACGATCACCCCGCCCTGGGCCGGCTGCACGCGGGCGCGGCGCCAGATACCGGCTTGAGTGAGCAGGTCGGGGGGAAGCCGCAGCCAGCCGTCGTCGACCACGAGTGCCTCCTCCCCGCCGCGCCGGTCGCCGACGATCCGCCCGTCCCTGATCCGGAGCGTGCGGTCCGCGACCTCTGCGGTCGCCGGATCGTGGGTCACGAGGATGACGCTCATGCCGCTGGCGCGGGCGAGATCGGTTATCAGCGCACGGACGGCGTCGGCGCTCGCGTCGTCGAGTTCGCCGGTCGGCTCGTCGGCGAGCAGCAGCGCCGGCCGGTGGGCGAGGGCGGCGCACAGCGCGAACCGCTGGCGCTCGCCGCCGGACAGCTCCCTGGGCAATGCGTCGGCCCGGTCGGCCAGTCCCGCGGCCTCGAAGAGTTCGTCCGCTCGAGGGCCACGTTCCCGTCTCGGCGTTCCCCGCAGCGCGAGCGGCAGCGCGACAGCATCACGCATCCGAAGATCCGGGCTCAGCGCCGTCTCAGTGTGCTGCCCGAGGAATCCCATCACCTCGTGACGGAGCCGCGATCGGGAGCGCGCGGGCATGCGGCCGATGTCGGCGCCCAGCACCCGGACGACCCCGGCCGACGGCGGCTGGAGCCCGGCGACCACGCGCAGGAGCGTGCTCTTGCCGGCACCGCTCGGACCGAGCACGCAGAGCACCTCACCGCGGCCCAGTTCGAGATTCGTTCCCGCCAGGGCCGCCGCGTCACCCTCGTTCGTTCGGTGAACGCAGAACACATCGCGCAGTTCGACGACCGCTTCGCTCATCTGACCACGCTTTCGTGGGGCGCTCCGCCACTTTCGATAGCGGGCTCCCGCGACAGCCGGCCCGCTCGCCAGCGTCCGATCAGTGCCCGGGTCGCCATCCAGCCCGCGAGCGCGAGCACGGCGAACGTGCCGGCCCCCCAGGCTGCGAGCGCTGCCCATGGCACTACCGTCACCACCGGCGGGCGGGGGTTGGCGACAGTACCCGCCGCGCGGACGCTCGCGACGGCCAGCGAGGTCAGCAGCGCGGTGATTCCGAGGCCGGCGATCACCCCCAGCACGCTCATGAGCGCGAGCCGGACTCGCACCTCGGCCCGCAGCCCGCGCGGACCGACCCCTTGCTCCTCGAGGTCCGACTCGAGGAGTTCGTCGCGGGTTCCGCCGAGCAGCGTCGTCAGCAACCCGACGACCGCCAGCAGCACTGACAGCGCCGTCGCCGCGATCAGCGTTCCGAGCACCCCACGCGCGACCGGTGCGTCCCGCAACTGGTGGTCGATGTCGGCTCGGAACGAGGGGTCGAGCTGGGCGAGCGCCCCGCTCCCGAGCGCGGCGCGCAACCGCGCGGGATCACCCGTGCTGATCCAGAGCTCGTCGGTTCGGCCTTGACCGGGAAGCTGCGCATCCAGGGCCGCCGCAAGCGTCGTCTGGTCGGCGATGAGGAAGCCAGCCGAGTCAGGGGAAAGCGTCGGAAAACGGTTGAGGACCCCGACCACGCGCGCGATAACCGGGAGGCCGTCGACCGTCAGCGCGATGCGCCCACCGGGCCCCGCGGAGGCGGCCGTCTGCGGATCGGCAAGCACCGGGACCGGGTGCGTGTCGGTAGGCTGCGCCGGCCGGAGCACGCCCGGTGAACCGCTGGTGGCGAAGGTGACCCTCGCGACAGCGCCGCTTCCCGCCGGCGCAGTCGTCGCCGCGCCTACCCCCCGCCAGGCGGCGAGCGGCACGCTCAGCAGCGATCGCCCGCTGGCAGGCATCGCGAGCAGCGGTCCGAGCGTCACGCGCGTGGAGGACTGAGTTGCGGCCGCCGGGTTCTCACCGTTCTGGTGGCCGTTCGTGATGGCGAGACCGGTGGGTTCGTCGAATTCCAGAGCCTCGAGCTCCCACCGCCCTGGCGGCACCGGAGCACGCAGGGATGCCGCGCTAGCGTTGGCTGTCCCGAACGCGACCTGCCGGATCGCCCCTCGTGAATCACGCAGGTCCGCGGTCACGCCGACCCCGAGGCTCTGCGACGAAGCTCGCAGCGACAGCCATTTCGTGCCGGCCGGAAGGATCGGTCCAGCCACCCGGACCGGGGCTGACGGCTCGAGGCGCCGGGCGAGGGCCGTCAATGACGCCGACCCGTCGCTCTCCCGCCAGCCGTGGATCCGGGCCAGTCCGTCTGCGGGAATACCGAGCGCGGGAACCGTCACGGTTTCTCCGCCGTTGGTGTAGTTCGCGTCCGTCCGCCGGACGGGCAGGACGGCGCCGGACGCGAGCGCCTGCCAGCGCTGAAGCGGAGCTACCTCGAGCGGGGTCTTGAAATCCGGCCCCGGCGAGACACGTACGTCGAGCGGGACGCGGTCCGCCGCCTGGTCTGCCGCGCTGCGGATCAGCGTCGACCGGTAGGCGAGGGCGAAGCCGCCGAGACCAGTGGCGACGGCGATGAACGCGATGACCAGGGCTGGCACCGCGGGGGAGCGGGCGAGGTTGACGAGCGCGAGGCGCGGGAGCACCGGGCCGCGCCGTGCCGCACGCTCCGCTCCCTGAAGCACGAGCCCTGCGGCGCGGAACGTCAGCACTCCGACAGCCACACTGCACAGCGGCGCGAGCAGCAGCGTCATCGCGTGATCGCTGCCGGTACCCCCGGCCAGCGCCGCTACCAGGGCGGACGCCGCCGCGACGGCTAGCACGTCGATCAGCCTCGCGCTGCGCACCAGCACCAGCGCGCCGAGCAGAACGGTCGCCGCGAGCCACCCGATTCCCAGCGTGATCGCTCCAGCGGGGGTGATCACGCTGTGCAGCAGGATCGCCCCGGCTGGCTCTCCTTCGCCCCGCGCCAGCAGCGCCGCGGCCCCGATCCCCAGCGCCGCGCCGGCGCCCAGTGCGGCCGCGCACAGCCATCCGGACTCCACCGCGACGAACAGGAAGCAGTGACCTGTGCGTGCGCCGGCATTGCGGAGCCGTTCAAGCTCGGCCTGCTGGTCGCGGCGAAGCCCGCCGCCGGCGAGGACGATGAACAGCGCCAGCGCCACGATCGTGCCCCCGCCCGCGAGCAGCAGCCGCTGCGGTGCCAGGCTCGCCTGGGCACGTGCTTCATCCAGTGCGGTGAACGGCGCGCTCAGACTGAACTGGCTTCCGCTCAGGAGCAGTCGGGCCTGTGAGCGGGCCAGCTGGTCCTCGGCCTCGGCAAGCTGCCACGCCCGCAGCCGTGTAGCCGTGAGCGGTGCCTGCCAGTTGCTCGTGCGGTACAGCCCGCTCAGTCCTGGCAGCGCTTCCAGCCCGGCGGCGTCCCAGGTGACGAGCACCGGCGTGGTGTTCGCGTTTGACGGCACGAACCCGAGGGGAACCGCCGAGCGCAGCGGCGACGAGCCGGCGACCTGGATACGGACGCCGATGGCAGCCAGGGTCGAGGGGACAGGGCCGCCGCCGACGAGCAGCATCGGGCAGCGCTCCGGGCGGCAGGGACCGAGCCGGGCCACCGCACTGCCGGTGAGCCACGGACCCAGTGGCGCAATCGCGGCAGGACGCACGACCACTCCTCCGAGGCGTACCGGGTTCATCAGCACCACCTCGGTCGGCGACCCCAAGCCAAGCCCGCGTATCAGGGCCCGAGCCTGGCCCGCCACGCTGGGGGTGACTGGTCCCTGCCAGGTGACGCGGACGTCCCTGTCCAGGGGTGATGACTTGTCGAGTACCGAACGGGCGGCCTGGTCGCCCGCGATCTGGGACTGTGCCGCTACGCCAATGCCGAACGCCGCCGCGAGTGCGATGCCCAGCGCGGGCAGCAACCACCGCACTGGGCGCCGCCGTCCCCGCGCGGCGGCCAGCGTCAGCGGCGCGGACCAGCCCCTCACGCTATGGAGTGTCGCACGGACGCGGACGCCAACGTCGTGCCATGGAACGTCGGCTTCAGGAGAACAGCGCGCTGTAGGCGTTGAGCGCGGGCTGACCGCCGAGGTGGGCGTAGAGCACCGTGGAGGCAGGCTCGATTTCCCGGCGGCCGATCATGTCGATGAGCCCGGCCATGGATTTGCCCTCATAGACAGGGTCGGTGATCATGCCTTCGGTGCGGGCGGCGAGCCGCATCGCGTCCAGGGTGGCGTCGTCGGGAATGCCGTAAGTGCCCGCGTGGTAGCGCTCGTCCAGCTCGATCTCCTCGTCGTCAAGCTCGCGCTTCAGGCCGATGAGCCGGGCGGTGTGACGGGCGATACGGGTGACCTGGTCGCGGGTCTCAGCTGGCCTGGCCGAGGCGTCGATGCCGATGACACGGCGCTGGCGGCCGCCGGAGTCGGCCAGCGCGGCGAAGCCGGCCACCATGCCGGCCTGGGTGCTCCCGGTCACTGAGCACACCACGATCGTGTCGAAGAACACGCCACGTTCACGTTCCTGTTCGGCGACCTCAAATGCCCAGGCAGCGAAGCCTAGGCCCCCGAGAGGATGGTCGGAAGCGCCAGCCGGGATGGCATATGGCCTGCCGCCGGATTCTTCAATCTCCCGCAGCGTCTGTTCCCAGCTCTTCTTGAAGCCGATGCCGAATTCAGCGGGTACGAGCCGCACGTCCGCCCCGGCCAGCCGGCTGATCAAGATGTTGCCGACCTTGTCGTAGACCGCATCTGGCCAGTTCACCCAGCTTTCCTGGATGAGCACGCACGTGAGGCCTACCCGGGCCGCGACCGCCGCGACCTGGCGGGTGTGGTTGGACTGCACGCCGCCGATCGAAACCAGCGTGTCGCAGCCTTTGGCCAGGGCATCGGCGACCAGGTACTCCAGCTTGCGCGTCTTATTACCGCCGTAGGCGATCCCCGAGTTGCAATCCTCGCGCTTGGCCCACACAGACGCGCCGCCCAGATGGGCGGACAGCCGTTCCAGTGGATGCACCGGCGACGGGCCGAACAGCAGCGGATACCGCTCAAACGAGCCGATCGACATCGCATCCTCCCCGATCCTTCACCGACTTACCACAGGTTCGAGTGCCCTGTAAACAGCGAAGGTTCTCGATGTCACGACGCGATCGACGACGTGACCAACACCTCAGGATGCTGGGGCAACGAGCGGGTCAGCGAGTCAAGCAAGAGACGGCCAGCCCGGAAATAATCCGCTGTGGGCCGGACGAGCCTGTCGGGGATCAGCTCCAATGCGGTGGACGATGAGGACCAGCGGTCGATCTCCAGGCGCATACGCAGCGTCGGATACATCGCTCCCCGGGCCAGGCGGACCTGGATCCGGCGTGTACCCAATTCGCGGTCGTGCTCCATCGGCCCGAGCAGCCGGCTTCCGCCGATCCGGAGTTCGCCACCGTTCATCGTAGGCAGCCAGCTGTCAAATGCGGCCACGCACGTCTCGAAGGGGACGTCCACGACCCGCCAGAACGACAGCGATCCGAGCTCCGGGATCATGCTCGTACTCATGCCATCTGCTCCTCCCCGGCCCCTCGCGGGCGCACGGTTCCTTCTTGGCCCCCGGGAACCTTGCCTGGTTCCCTCCATTAAGGCTCGCCGTAAGGCCTGTGCCGCCGCATCGGGTGAACGCCCTATATTCGGTCTCCTCAGACGGCTTAGGCGCTGTCACCTTTCAAGGAGCCGACCTAGGCCGTCTTAGCGCAGGTCAGGACGTCAGGAGCCACCGCGGATGTGCCTAGATGTCTCGTTCACCCAGAAATGGAATCAGTTCACGAATGAAGTCGCGATCCGCTGAGGGCGGCGCATCGCGGTACGCGACGTCGTACTCATCCAGCGCCGCCTGGACCACCTGCCGCAAGGTAGCGCGGGCGAAGTCGATGCTTCCGTAACGCTTGAACAACCGGAAGACCCACTCCACGTCTCCCTCCGTGCGCTGCTCGCGTGCAACGGAAAAGACGCGCCCGAGCCGCTCCCGCTCATCGGCGGTGCACTCGCGCAGGGTGTGGACGAGCATGAGCGTGCGCTTGCCCTCCCAGATGTCGCCCAGGATCTCCTTGCCGTACTGGGTCTGATCGCCAACCAGGTTCAGGATGTCGTCCTGGATCTGGAACGCCGCGCCGAGCAGGAAACCGAACAGGTTGAAACGGTCGGCGTCGACTGCGCCGGCTGTCCCGATCAGTGCTCCGATGCGGCAGGGGTGGATGCACGTGTACCAGCACGTTTTCTTGAGGACCAGCCGCAGATAGTCGTCCTCGGTCAGGTCGAAGAAATTGTCGCGGGTCCAACCGAGCTCGAGCGCCTGGCCCTCAACCGACTGCAGGACGAGATGCTGCGCCTCATGGAAGATCCGGTATGCGAGCTCAGCACCCAGGATCGGGATGTTCTCGGTTAGCGAGCCAATGCTGATGGCATTCATCGCGTCGCCGACGTTGACTGCGATCGGGACGCCCTCCTCGATATATAGCGTCGCGCGGTTGCGGCGGTACAAGCTTCCATCCTCGATGTCGTCGTGGACGAGGAAGGCGTTGTGCAGCAGCTCGATGGTCACCGCCGACGGCAGCGCCTGCTCGATCGATCCGCCAAAGGCGCGGCAGGTGGCGATGCACAACGCCGGACGCAAGCCCTTGCCCACGTGCGACAGCTGACCCGAGATCAGGTCGTACAGGTAGCGTCGCGGCTCACGGGTCGGAAGCTGCGCGAGCAGGGCCCGGTAGGTGAGGTCGCGGTATCGGGCGAGCTGCCGCTCGATGCCCGCCGCCGTCTCGGTCCGGCTGGTCATGCTACGGCTCGACGAAGCGGACGTTGCCGGTGGTCACGCCGGGTGGTCCCGCATTCGGTGAATCGCGCTCCGCGGACGCGAGCGCCTCCAGCGCCGAGGTCGCCGCCGACTCCGCCGGGCTGGCGGCTGTGCCGGCCAGCGCGGCGAAGGCGCGCAGCAGCTCACCAGACGGCGCTCCCGGCCCCGATGTCAGGCGCTGGACCAGTTCGGACCGGCTCTCGCCCGTCCTGATGTACGACAGCAGGTCCTCAACGTTCATCGCCCCCCTGACCACGTTGACGATCGATGCCTCGAGCGCGCTGGCCCCGCGGTAAAGCGCCGCCAGCGCCGACAGCCCGAGCCTGACCCCGGTGTCGTCCCAGGGCAGGCCCTGCCGGTAGCGCACTCGATCGTTCGCGCGCCAGGGCTCCAGCAGCTCCGGCTCATGCAGGTCCCAGAGCCGGCACGGCGGCGCGTCCGACCCCGAGTGCTCGAGGATTCCGTTGACCGCGCGCCGGGCGGCCTCGTTGGCAGCTTCCATGGTGGCCAGATCGGTGAAGGTCTGGACGTAGTCGGAGGCCAGGAATAGATTCGGGATGGCTGTCACCGCCCCCGGCCTGAGCCGCCACGTGTCGACGAAGTTGACGAACAGCGGCTCGGCGTCGGCCTTGAGCAGCGGATCGATATCGAGATCTAGGTACCAGTGGACTAGGTCCTCGTCCTCGAGCACGTTGGAGCCCTGCACATTCAGGCTGCGCTTCATCTGGTCCCAGACTTCGTCCCTGATCTCGCGACGGGTGCACTCCCGGGCGGGCTTCCCGTTCAAGCCGGGCGTGTCCCAGTCGGAGATATCGACCGAGATCACCCCACGGATGTTTCCGTCGCCGAAGCGGCTCAAGTCGACATCGGACCAGAACTGCGCCTGGGACACGGACGTAAGCGCCCATGGGGCATCAAGGTAGATCTCGTGGCCGCGTCCGATGGGCACGTCTTCGTCCAGGTAGAACTGGATGCCGTTCATCCAGGCCGTGTTCCGGCTGAGCGGGAAGATGTTGGCCAAGCTCGGATCGGCGCGCACCACCTGGTCCGTGACCAGCGTGGCCATAACCTCGACCGGCAGGGCGGAAACATAGTAGTCCGCCGTGACCTCGCGCACCGACCGTTCCTGCTCCACCATCACGCCCCGCACGACGCCACCATTCATCTCGATCGAGCGCACACGCGCGTTCAGGTGGTACTCGACGCCCCGTCCGCGCAGGTACGTGAGCCAGGGGTCGATCCAGACGTCGTTGGTCGGCCCGTTCAGCACTCGATCGGCGCTGATACCTGGCTCGGCGAGATTAAAGAAGTACTGCACGAACATGTCGCCGATCGTCTTGGTGCTCGCTAGCTTCGCCTGGGCCGCGACGACCGATCGGGTACAGCCGATGCCGAAGAGCTTCTGATAGGCGTCGGAGCGCTCCTCCGCGCCGATGAACTCCCACCACCCGAGCCGTTCATATTCTTCCAGGCGGCGCTCCGAGCAGCTGGTGAGGATCTGCCAGATGCGCTCACCGAAGAAGGCGAAGTCCTCGGGCGCAATGCCGAGCTCGGGGCCGAACAACGACCCGAGGTCGCTGACCAGCGTGAACAGCTCAGGGACGTTCGATGGTGTGATCGTCGGCAGCTTCAGCGGCCGGCGACCGAAGCGGGCGAAGATGGTGCCGGTGGTGTCGACCAGATTCTCGGCGACCGAGCGGGAGCCTCGATACGGCGTCCGCGCCATGGTGTCGATGATGTGCTTGTAGAACCGTGGAAAGAAGCGGAAGCCGTGCTCGCCGGGGAGGTCCCGCCGTGTCGGGGCGGCAAGACTGCCGAGGTTCATGGCGCCGACGTTCTGACGGGGCGCCGTGCTGGGGACGACCACGCTGCGGGCCTTGCCGCCGGGCACATCCCGCAGCTCGAAGACGCGCACGGAGAAGCCGCGCTCGCTCAACTCGTGGGCGGCGCTCAGGCCGCCGATGCCACCGCCGAGCACGATCACCGTCTGGGACACCGTCAGCTCCCGCCGCTCAACGAACTGCGTACATGTCGTAGGTGTACGACTGCTCGGGCGGTCGTACCTGGCCAACGCTCAGGCAATGGAGGCGGTTGAGCCACCGATACCTGGGATCGGCGGTCAGCAGGCGAATGTGCGTGCGCACCGGCAGAACCGAGGGCCACCCCTCGAGCGGTCGGCTCCTGCTCCAGCCCTCGCCGAAATCGACCATGCCGGAGTGGCGCAGCGCGATCGGGACACGATCGTGGGTCTCCAACGAGACGCTGGCGCTCAGGATACCGATCCCGTCAGTCCGGACAATCGTCTGGTGCTCCCCACCTGGAATGACGGTGGCGTGAAACGCGGGTCCATCGAGGGTGCCGCTCAGCGGGTTCCAATTGATGACAAAGCCGGCCGGCGTCTCGCCGATGAGCTCCGGCTCTCGCGTGAGTGAGACCCTGACATGGACTAGGTGCTCGAGGCTGGGTACAACGATGGCTCGCGGCTCGACTGAGCTCTCAGAAGGCCTGTTC
>Ga0068859_100007786_pt1 | contig 10877 bp, 7 predicted proteins | sample KBSSwiS22_FD_66585 | JGI IMG/M metagenome (GOLD analysis project Ga0068859, IMG submission 66585) | Switchgrass rhizosphere microbial communities from Kellogg Biological Station, Michigan, USA - KBS Switchgrass S2-2 | ecosystem: Host-associated > Plants > Roots > Rhizosphere > Soil ... | reverse complement strand
ATCAACGACTCGACCGGTCATCGTCGCTGTGGCCACTTGTTGCGAGTATGAAATTGATGAAAGAGAAATCAGTAGGAGTGCACTAAGACAGAAATTTATTCTCCTGCATGTCTCCGGGGGTAAACTCATCGTCGGCTCCTCTGAACGCCAAGGGTTTAGGAAGTTGTAGGAGTCAGATTGGTGGGGCGAGCAAAAAACCAAAGCAGCAGCCACACCCTTCTGAGCGTCGACCAACTGGAAAATAAGTGCTCGTTTCGTTGTCTTAATGGAGGTTGGTCCCGAATTGGTATTTACGGCCGCTCAAGGGATGTCTAGGTTCTGCAACAAACTTTAGGTAGGAACCCTTGATAAGCCCCAACTCGGGACCAATGATTCGTCTGCAACGCGGGGAAAAGTACCACTCGCGAGCATTTCCGTCACGAGACCGTTGGTTGATTCCGATCTCAAACTTTAGTTGGAGAAGAAAAAATCATCCGCAGATTACGCCGATTACGCAGATTTCTTTAAGAAGGTTGGTCTGCCCTTCTCTCTCAAAAAATCTGCGTAATCGGCGTAATCTGCAGATGGTTCTCTTACTTTAGGTGAACCAGTCCACGCTGCAGTGCTGTCGTTGCCGCTTGCGTTCGATCGGAGACACCAAGCTTGCTGAGAATGTTATTGATGTGACTTTTGACAGTGGCCTCACTGATATTCAACTGACTTCCAATCTCCTTGTTACTTCTTCCGGCCACGATCTGTTGTAGTACTTCCAGTTCCCTTCCTGTCAGATCAGACCCACTCATGCGCTCCGCGAGTCGCTCAGCCACGACCGACGGAATCCGCCGCGAGCCGGCGTGGACCTTTCTGATCGCTTCTTCCAGATCCTCGAAGAACACATCTTTGAGTAAGTAGCCCTGGGCTCCTGCTTGCAGCGATCGGTAAATGTCCTCATCGCCATCATAGGTTGTTAGAACAATCATCCGTGCTCCAGGAAACTCCTTACGGATGGCAGCTATCGCTTCTACTCCGGTAAGCACGGGCATGCGTAAATCGATCAGCATTACGTCAGGTTGATGTTCGCGATACAACTCAATCGCCTGTTGACCGTTTGTTCCCTCCGCAATGACTTCCATGTCGGCGACTGTATTTATCAACGAAACGAAGCCCTGACGAACAACCGCCTGGTCATCAACAACCACGATTCTGATCTTCTTTACTGTTTCCAAAGTTATGCCTTCAGTTTGGTATGGGAACATCAACAACTATTTCAGTGCCAGTCTCGGATGAACTTACGATATGAAGCGTGCCGCCAATTCTCTGCGCTCGCTCGCGCATGCCAATCAATCCGAAATGGCCATTGCTGGTCTGCGCTGACTGATCAAAGCCACGGCCATTGTCCCGCACGCTGAGCTGCACACGTTTGATATCAAAAGTCAGGTTGACGAAAATCCGATCTGGATTCGCATGAGTAACTGCATTGTTCATTGCTTCCTGGGCAATACGCAACAGGTTATCTTCTACAGAACGTGGCAAGGAGCGAAACACTCCGCCAACCTGGACTTGAGCATCGATTGAACTATTCGTGGTCAGTCGACGTGCGGTTTCACTCAACGCTGTCGGTAGATCAGCTTGATCCAGTACCTGTGACCGCAGATCCCAAACGTATCTTCTCGCCTCTGCAATTCCGTGACGGACCAGCATACGAACACGATCCAGGTGAGTCTGAGCGGCTTCAGATCCTGGCGGCATTGTACGTGCCACCACCTCAAGTTGCACCGAAATGCCCAACATCTCCTGGGCCAGGTTGTCGTGAATCTCTCGCGCGATCCGGGTTCGTTCAGCAAGGACAGCATCAAACTGCGCCTTCATTCGTCGGACTCGAAACCGATAGAGCTGCCAAACGAGAAGTGCGAATAACAGAACGAGCAAGGCGTAAAACCAAAACGTCTGATAAAAACGCGGACTCAAGTAGAACTTAACGACAGCACCTTCCGGATTCCAAACGCCATCGTTGTTTGCGGCAACTACGCGGAAAGTGTAGTTACCGGGCCTGAGGTTCGTGTACGAAGCTGAACGCCGCGTACCCGCATCGATCCAATCGGGATCGAATCCTTCGAGCCTATATTTAAATCTGACTTTGTCAGGGGCAACGAAACTCAAGGCGGTGAAGAAGAATTCCAAGCGTGTGGTACTTGACGGCAGTTGGACTCCTGTGGTCGCGGCCAGTGCTTTATCGTCGGCACGAATCTGTTCAATTGCAACTGGAGGTGGCTCCTTGTTGAACTGAATGTTGCCAGGATCGATCATCGCTAAACCTTTGATGGTCGAGAACCAGAGCTTCCCGTCGTTACCTCGCCACCCCGCGGGATAACCACCGCCGCTGCACTCGCGCGTTAACATTCCATCTGAGGTTCCATACGAAGTTGTATTCAAAACTTTGGTCCGACCATCGGCGAAGTCGTTAAGTTCATTGAGACCAATCTTGAAGACGCCCTTCGGCGAACTGAACCATAGATATCGCTGTGAATCTTCGAGAATGCGGTAGATCACATTATCCAGGAGTCCGTCGCGTGTGGTGTAAGAAGAGAAGACGCCATTTCGTAACCTGTTTAGTCCGCCGCCATTGGTGCCGATCCAAATATTATGGTCGGCATCTTCATGCAGCGACGTGATTACATCGCTGGACAAGCCGTTCTTCGAGGTATAGTTCGTAAACGTATCGCCACTTAACTTACTCAAACCAGCTCGCGTGGCGATCCACAGATCCCCTTTTGAATCTTGAAAGACGGCGCCGACAACGTCGTCGGCGAGTCCATCTTTAGTTGTGAAAGTCGTGAACACTCCATTCTGGATTCTATTGAGTCCATTCCGCGTGCCCACCCAAACAATTCCACCCCGATCGACGAAGATGGAGCGTATAAAATCGCTGGACAAACCTTCTGCTACTGTCAGGGTTTTGAAATGGCCGTTCTTAAATTCGTTGAGACCGTCGGGAGTGCCGACCCAAATTGTTCCTTTGTCATCGCCGAAAAGAGAAAGGACAACATTGCTCGACAGACCGTCATTGGTTGTGAAGCTCGTTACCTTACCATCTTTAAGAACACTCAAACCTCCGCCGTTTGTTCCGATCCAAATCGCTCCGGCGTTGTCCTGGTAGACGGCTTTTACGATGTCGCTGGCTAAGCCATCCTTCGTTGTCAGCGTCGTAAACTTTTTGTCGCGTAAAACGCTCAGCCCGCCAGATTCACTTCCAACCCACAAACTACCTTCTCGATCTTCAAAGACTGACAAGACGAGATTACTTGATAGTTCACCAGCTATGGTGAAGTTGACGCGATCGGAGATCGTTGTCCTTGCGAGCCCACGACTAGTACCTACCCAGAGCGAGCCCTCCTTATCAACAATCAGTGAGTTGACATGATCGTCTGGCAGTGCATTAGCAGTTGAGTAAGAAACGATTGCACCCTGATGGTAGCTAACAAGGCCATTGTCAGAGCCAAACCACATGTTGCCAGTCTGGTCCTGAGCAACCGCATTGATACTGCGACCCGACAGAAATTGCGTCGTGGCCGGGTTTACGATTGCGCCGTCCTTTATTTGTATTACCCCAGATCCGGTACCTATCCACAGAACGCCGCTTCGATCTGTAAACAGGGTCTGAATCTGTTCAGCACCGATCGCCAACGCTCCAAAAGAATTGTTCTGGTAGCGAGCGAGTCTAGACGTAGTTGCGATCCAGATAGTTCCGTCAGGGGTCTCAGCCAGTGCAGCGACGCCGTTGTCAGGCAGTCCTTCAGCGGTTGTAAAGCAAGTGAACGTGCCCGCCTGAAAACGTAGCAAGCCGTAAGAAGTGCCAACCCAGAGGATCCCATTTCGATCTTCCAACAAGGCGCGAATGTCATTGCTTTTGAATTGAGACGTGTTCTCCTTGTCGAAGACTACGAAGGCAGTGCCGTTGAATCTTGCCAGTCCTTCCTGCGTACCAATCCAAAGATAACCATCATGGGTTTGCGTAATCGCCTGCACTGTATTTTGCGGAAGACCACTCTCGGTCAGCCATAACTGATTACTAAACTCACTTAAGCTTCGCTTTGGATCGAGGCCATGTATTGGAAGAGTGAGGAACAACGGCAGCACTATAAAAAGGAGCCGCCAGAATACTTTGTGATTAGACTTTAACATTTCAGGAAAGTGGTGTAATTAACTGGAGTACTCTATGCTGGTACCGCACGCGATGAGAAACCGCAAGCTTATTTCATTCACTACACTGTCTCTTTTGATTTCGCTTTCAGCCGTTATCTCGGCCGCTCCCGGCCGCTGGCGAACGGCAACTTCGCAAGAACTTAAAAAGGTTCTTCCAGCCCGCGCTCCCGTAGTCAAAGAGAATATTGAAACTGAGTTTCGCACTGCATCAGGCGTTACGGATGGAAAAGGTAAGTTTATTGCCGGAGTAGTCATGATTACTGCCGGCTACTCAGCCGAGGGTAAGTATTCTCATTTTTTCGTAACTCAAACCACAATGCAGTTGGGCAACATCACCTTGCAACCCGGTGAATACGTGTTTGGTTATCAGAGGAACGGTAACGATGCAATCAGCGTCAGCTTTTACCGTGCTTCAAGCGGCGATTCTGTAGGAAACGTTGAAGCGCACGTAAATCGAAAAAAGAACCTGGTTACATCGCTACTAATAACGCCGCCGGCAAATAACAAAGGCACTATTCAAGTTGGGCGTTTCATTTTCGATTACAAGCTCTCCGATTAGCAGTGAAGTAAAATCCGAGTAGTTTAGACTTGAAATTTTAGTTTGGATGGCGAAAAATCGCTTCGCCGTTTCCTTCATTCCGTCGACAAGGAATCACCTCAATGAAAACCTGCTTGTTTATTTTAGTTGTCGCGCTCTGTGTTCACAGCTTTTGTCCGGCTATACAACAAACTCTAAGCGCGCCTGCCCCAACCGCGCAACCCGCTGTTGATGAGGTTGAGGACAGCGACGTCTTCTTTCAACGCGCCACCAACCCACAAATGCGGAAGAAGGATTTCTCGCGCGAGATATCAGCGTTACTGTCACGCATGACGCCGGAAGAAAAGATTGGGCAGATGACCCAACTCGAAATTGGAATGATCACCAGGGGTGATGGCGACAACATTCAGATCGATCCTGAGAAACTCGAAAAAGCGGTCGTGAAGTATGGAGCAGGTTCTATTCTGAACGTGAAAGATCAAGCATTAACCGTAGACAAGTGGCACGAAATCATTGGCGCAATCCAAACTGCCAGCCAACGTACGCGTCTAAAAGTACCAGTCATCTACGGAATCGATTCAATCCATGGCGCCAACTACATTCAGGGCTCGACGCTGTTTCCGCAAGAGATCGGAATGGCGGCAACGTGGAACCCTGTTCTGATGCAACGCGGTGCTGAAGTCTCGGCAGCAGAGACACGAGTCGCGGGAATCCCGTGGACGTTTTCACCCGTGCTTGATCTTGGCCGGCAACCACTGTGGCCACGCTTCTGGGAAACGTTTGGTGAAGATCCATATCTCGCCAAGGTCATGGGAGCTGCTTTTGTGCGCGGCGTCGAAGGCGATGATGTTTCGTCATCAAAAAGTGTGGCAACATCCCTCAAGCACTACGTCGGTTACAGCTTTCCTTTGACAGGACGCGATCGCACTCCAGCTTTAATTCCGGAAAACTACCTGCGCGAGTATTTCCTGCCTTCGTTTGCTGCAGCAGTCAAAGCGGGTGCACGAACAGTCATGGTGAACTCGGCTGAAGTTAACGGCGTTCCGGGTCACATCAATCATCACTTATTAACAGAAATTCTGCGCAACGAACTCGGCTTTGATGGATTCGTCGTTTCCGATTGGCAGGACATCAAGAAGCTCGTCACTGAGTGGCACGTTGCAGCTGATGAAAAAGAAGCGACTCGCCTTTCAGTAATGGCCGGTATCGACATGAGCATGGTACCCAGCGATTACAGTTTTAGTGATCTCCTTCTTCAACTCGTAAAAGAAGGCAAAGTACCAATGTCGAGAATTGATGAAGCCGTAAAAAGGATCCTGCTGGTGAAGTACCAGGTCGGATTGTTCGACCGCCCGATGCCAGACCCGTCGTTGAAAGTTAACTTTGCGACGGCTGAATCACGCGCGCTTGCGCTGGAAGCCGCACGTGAATCAATGACGTTACTGAAGAACGATGCGTCTGTGTTGCCACTAGCGAAAGATCGCAAGGTCCTGGTTACAGGCCCAACCGCTGATAGTTTGATCGCGCTGAGTAATGGATGGACATACGTCTGGCAAGGAAACAACCTTTCGCTTTATCCAAAGGATCGCCCGACGGTGTTACAAGCGATTCGAAACAAAGTGGGTGACGACAAAGTGACTTACGTCCCCGGTGTATCTTTCGATAAGGAGATCGACATAGAGGCAGCGGTGAAGGCTGCGCAACAAGCAGACGTTGCCGTGGTCTGTATCGGTGAATCCTCCTATACGGAAACGCCCGGCAACATCACAGACCTCACGCTCAGCGAACCACAGTTGAAGCTTGCAGAAAGAATCGAAGCGACCGGCAAACCGGTCGTGCTGGTCCTGGTCGAAGGGCGGCCACGCGTAATCAATCGGCTTGTAGAAGGCGCAAAGGGAATCTTGCTGGCCTACAACCCGAGCAACGAAGGTGGGACCGCAATCGCCGATGTTCTCTTTGGCGACTACAACCCGAACGGCAAACTTCCGTTCAGCTACCCACGCACACCGAACGGTCTGATTACCTATGATCACAAGCTCTTCGAAACCGAGAACACAAGTTATGGAAACACTGCGTTCAGTCCGCAATTCGAGTTTGGTAGTGGACTGAGTTACACAACTTTCTCGTACAGTAATCTCCAGGTGACTCCGGCAAGTACGACCGTGAATGGTGAAGTAAAAGTCAGTGTGTCGGTTACGAACAAAGGTCTGCGAGCAGGCAAAGAGACTGTCATCGTTTACGTTCGAGACGTAGTCGCGTCGCTTTCGCCGCCGGGAAAACGAGTGCGCAGGTTTGCGAAGATATCTCTCGACCCAGGACAGAGTCGCACATTAACGTTCACACTGCGGCCAGACGATTTGTCATTTATTGGTCTGAACAACAAGCCCGTAGTTGAAGCCGGCGATTTTGAAGTGATGGTGGGCGGGCTGACTGGAAAGTTTACGCTGCAGTGATGCTGGGAGCGCAGGCGTGCTCGCCTGCTAATTGAATCTTATTAACCTTAAGGGCAACCAGCAGGCGAGGACGCCTGCGCTCCCGGCCCGACCCAATTCGGTGGCTAACTATGATCATGAAAAGAATACTTCAGTTTATTTTCGCTTGTGTCCTCGCAACTGTTTTCGCGCAGTCAGCCTTCGCCGATGTACGCGTTCCTGCAATCATCGGCGACAACATGGTTCTGCAGCAGGGCAAGAAGATTCGGATTTGGGGTTGGGCAAATCCTAACGAAAAAGTCTCGGTCGTTTTTGCCAGCCAGAAAGCTAATGCGGTCGCCGATGTGAGTGGCCACTGGCAAACTCTCCTTGGGCCAGTGAAAGCAGGTGGACCTTTCGAGTTAACGATCAGCGCAAGCAACACACTGACAATTAAAAACGTGCTTGTTGGTGAAGTCTGGATTTGTTCCGGCCAGTCAAACATGGAATGGCCACTGATCAATTCGCAAAACGGTGCTGACGCAGTCGCCCAGGCAAACTATCCAGAGATTCGACTCTTCACCGTTCAGAAAACAACTTCGAGTACACCTCTCGATGATGTGAAAGGCCAGTGGATCGTCACAACGCCTGATAAGGTCGGTCAATTTTCCGCCGTTGGTTACTTCTTCGGGCGCGAACTCTACCAGAAACTCAATGTGCCGGTCGGTCTAATCCACACTTCATGGGGCGGCACCCCAGCTGAGGCCTGGACAAGTAACGACGCGCTCGCGACTACATCGGATCTTCAACCAATACTCGCGCGCTATCAGGAAGGTTTGAAAAACGTCGGTGAGCGACAACAAGAGTACGCGCGTCGTTTAGCAGAGTGGTCGCAAAAGAATCTGTATCAGGATGAGGGTAACAAGGGCGAAGCGCTCGGCTATGCAGCTTCGCAAACAAACACCGCCGACTGGCCGACCATGAACCTTCCTCAGTACTTTGAGACTGCCGGACTGAAGATGGACGGCGCGATTTGGTTTCGAAAGGAGATCGAAATCCCACAGTCTTGGGCAGGCCGATCCCTCGAACTCAATCTCGCCGCGATCGATGATTTCGACACAACGTACTTCAACGGAACGAAGGTTGGTGGAATTGGAAGTGAAACTCCGAATAGCTATAACGTACCGCGCCACTACAAGATTCCTGCGGAACTCGTGCGGGCAGGGAAGAATGTCATCGCCGTGCGCGTGTTCGACAGTGCGGGCGAAGGAGGATTTGGTGCAGGCACTATGTCACTGCGTCCAAGTGAAGGCGCCGAGGAACCCGTGTCACTTGCTGGTCCGTGGAGTTACAAAGTCGAGCTGGCATTGACTCCAAAGAGTCCCGATTGGGGTTCACGTCCCGAAGCCGCCGGCCCAACTAATCAGAACAGTCCCAGCGTCCTCTACAACGCGATGATCGCACCGCTCACACCGCTGACGATTCGTGGGGCGATCTGGTACCAGGGAGAAAGCAACGCGGGACGTGCATATCAGTACAGGACTCTCTTCCCAACGATGATTCGCAACTGGCGCAACGCGTGGGGCGAGGGTGACTTCCCTTTCTATTACGTACAGTTGGCCAACTTCCAGCCCATTAAAGATGCTCCCGGCGAAAGCGAATGGGCGGAACTGCGCGAGGCTCAAACACTGACGCTGCACGAACCACAAACGGGGATGGCCGTCATTATCGACATCGGCGAGGCGAAGGACATTCACCCACGGAATAAAGTAGACGTGGGCCATCGCCTTGCACTTTGGGCATTAGCAAATACCTATGGTGAGAAGATTGAATACTCCGGTCCGCTCTTTCAATCCTTCTCAATAGAAGGAGATAAACTCAGAGTGAAGTTCAGGCACGCGGCGGGTTTGAAAACATCTGATGGGGGCGCACCCAAAGGTTTCGCGATTGCGGGCGAGGATCACAAGTTCGTTTGGGCCGACGCGCGAATTGAAGGCGATGAAGTTGTTTTGAGTAGTAAGGAAGTTACCAAGCCCATAGCGGTGAGATATGCATGGGCAGACAATCCAGTTTGCAATCTCTACAACACGATCGGACTGCCTGCTTCTCCATTTCGTAGTGATGATTGGCCGGGAGTTACGATTAGTAGAAGATGACGACCACATCCGCAGATTACGCTGATTACACCGATTCAAAACAAATTGGGAGTTAGCGGCCCGTTGAACAAAATCTGCGTAATCTGTGTAATCTGCGGATAAACGCTCTTACGCGACTCTAACAGTCTTCGAATCAGTCAGGCCAAAGAATCGAACGTCAGTAGCCTTCACTTCCAAACTCACATGACGCTCGCCCTGTTTGTCTTCCCACTGCTTTGGCTTCAACCTGCCGGCAACGTAAACCGCACTGCCCTTCTTCAAATTACGAGCACAGATTGCCGCACGCTCGCCCCACACAGTGATACGAAACCATGTCGCTGATGACTTCCTGTCGCGAGTAATCTCGTTGAAAGCCAGATTGAAGTTGCAGACCGTTGCGCCATCAGACAAGCGTCGCAATTCAGGATCGCGACCAACGTTTCCGACCATAGTGATTTTGTTGAACGACATGATCAGTTCCTCCACCTGCAGAAATAAACAGAACTGTTCGTTACGGCTTTAGCAGCCGACGGATCCTACTCCCACTTTCGAATCTCTTGAATCACGTGCTCAATTTCCGGCTTGAGAACCGGTGCCAGCGAGATACTCCGGTCAAACTCGGCTGTCGCATCCGATCCTTGATGTTGTAATAATCGCAAAATGCCACGCGCCTCGTAGACCCTCGCATCCTGAGGGTGTCGCTCGAGGTAAATATTCAACTCGCAAAATGGACAACCGAATCCTTCTACCGCTCGTTCAACAATCGAGACTAGGTCGATGTTCATTCCCTTCTTAATATCTTCCAGACCAGGATCGATTTTTCCCATGAGCACGTACGCAGTCCCACGATTGACGTAGGCAATCGCATCATCAGGCTTCCAGACCAACGCGAGGTTGTAATCATCAATCGCACGCTCAAACTCACGTCTCATTTTCAGCACGTAGCCCCGGGTCAAGAGGGGATTCTGCAGAGTTGTCTTTAGTTCTACGCTCTTCTTATAGTCGGCGTATAGGGCCTCCAAATTTCCTTTCATCATGTACGAATAGCCTCTTAGGTGATAGGCGGATCCGTCGTTGGGGGTAAACTCCAGCGCTTTGTTTACGTCATCAATCGAGCTGTCGAATTCTCCAACGCGTGCACGATAGTTAGCTCGAAATAGATAGATCACGTATATCAACTTATATCGCGGGGCGACCTCAATGATTTTGTCCCAATCTTTTATCGGCTCGGAACGTGGATCAAGTTGGTTCAAAGTCATGATCCGATAGAAAAGCGCATCGGCATTTGCTGGGTCCAACTCAATCGCCTTGTTAAAGTCTGATAGCGCCTCATTGAATTCATTCGCTCTGAAATATGCAGCAGCGCGTCGATAATAATCTCGAGAAGTCTGAGTTGCTTGCGCGTGAGCGTTAATCAACGTGAGAACTAGCACTCCAACGATTCCGATTAGTCTCAACATAATGAGCACGTATACCGCAAAAGCGCGCTTTGCATCAATGCTAATTCGTCAGGGCCGTTTTACTGTCGTGCTTGTCTGTCTATAGTGAAACCTAATTCGTTCCCGCACCCCATGGATACACAAACACATATTTTCCCGAACCGATCTCTAC
>Ga0068859_100007784_pt1 | contig 10878 bp, 12 predicted proteins | sample KBSSwiS22_FD_66585 | JGI IMG/M metagenome (GOLD analysis project Ga0068859, IMG submission 66585) | Switchgrass rhizosphere microbial communities from Kellogg Biological Station, Michigan, USA - KBS Switchgrass S2-2 | ecosystem: Host-associated > Plants > Roots > Rhizosphere > Soil ... | reverse complement strand
GGTTCTGGAGTTCGCCGATGGGGCCCCGATCGGGCGTCCGCACGTCGGGCGGGCCTTGGTCGCGGCGGGCGTGGTCGACAGCGTCAACCAGGCCTTCGCCGAGATCATCTACCAGGGGTCCGGGTACTACGTCCGCAAGCAGAACCTGGACGTCTTCGCGGGCATCCGGCTGGTGCTGGAAGCCGGCGGCATACCGGTGTTCGCGCACCCGCTGGCCAGCCGGCGGGGCCGCATCCTGGACGACGAGGCGATCGCCGAACTCGCCGCCGCCGGTCTGGTCGGGATCGAGATGGACCACCCCGACCACGACGAGGAGCAGCGCTTCCACGCGCAGGGCCTGGCGAAGGAACTCGGGCTGATCCCCACCGGCTCGTCCGACTACCACGGGACGAACAAGACCCGGAACCCGCTGGGCGTCTGCGGCACCGACCCGGACGCGTACGCGGCGCTGCTGGACCGTCCGACCGCCCTGCGGCCGGTGGACTGACGCGTCTGCCGTCCACAGGCGCCGCGTCGCGCCAGGCAACGCGGGCGTTCAGCACTAGCGTTGCGGTGTGTCCCGGACCCGTCGTTGCGTGAGCGTCGCGCTGGCGCTCGTGGCCATCGGGCTGCTGGGCGCCGCTCCAGCTCGCGCCACTCCCGCCGACGACGCGGCCGCGGCACTGGCGAGCGCACCGGACTACGTCAGCCCGGCCGCCAAGGCGATCGGCGCCTCGGTCACCGCGCCGGCGCTGGGGGACGGCGTGAAGGTGGCGGTCGTCGCGGCCGAAGAGGGCAACGCGGGCCAGCTGTCATCGGCGATCCTGGGCCGCCTCACCACGGCCGGCGTGCCGGTGCAGACGGTGGGCGTGGTCCGGTTCGACCGCACCGGCGTCGACGAGTTCCATGCGGTGTCGGTCGACGGCGCGCCGTTCTGCAAAGGTGGCGCCGACCTCGCAGCGCGCCGTGCGCTGACCGAGCCGGCCGACACGGATCTGGACGCGCTCCTCGCGCGGTTCGCGGACGAGCTCGCGAAGCTGCCCCCCGATCGCGGCGAGAGCAGCTGTGCCAGTGCCGAGGCGCAGCCGGCACACGACGACCGGGCGGCCTGGCTCTGGTGGCTGCTCGCCGCGCTGGTCGGCGTCGTCGGCATCGGCGGGTTCGCCCTCTACAGCCACCGCACGGTCCAGGCACGCCGCGCCGCCGGCGAGGAGGAGCCCGAGCAGGAGGGCTGGATCTCCGTCGACTACGAGGAACCCGATGACAGCGAGCGCTGACCAACCCACCCTCGCCGGCATGCCGAAGCGGCTGTTCCGCTGCACCCCGACCATGCTGGCCAGCTTCGACTGCCCCCGCCGCTACCGCTTCGCCTACATCGACCGGCCGTCCCCGTCCAAGGGCGCGCCGTGGGCGCACAACACCGTCGGCTCGGCCGCACACCTCGCCCTGGCCCGCTGGTGGTCACTCGCCCCACAGAAGCGCACCCCGGCAGCCGCCGTCGCTCTCGTCCTGGGCGCGTGGAACGACCTGGGGGCACCCCCATCGGTACGGTCGAAGACCGTTGGGGGAGGCTTCAAGGACAGCGCGCAGTCCGGCCGCTACCGCGACGCCACCGCCACCTGGGTCGAGCGGTACGTCACCGACCACTTCGAGCACGCCGAGGACCCGATCGGCGCCGAGCGCACGGTCAGCGCCCCGGTGGGTTCGCTGGTCGTCTCGGGCCGCGTCGACCGGATCGACGAGCAGGACGGGACGGGCGAGCTGACCATCGTCGACTACAAGACCGGACGGCGCGGGGTCAGCCGGGACGAGGCCCGTGGTTCGCAGGCTCTGGCCCTGTACGTGCTCGGGGCCAGGCGGACGCTGCGCCGTCCCGTCCGTCGTGTCGAACTGCACCACCTACCGTCCGGCGAGGTCGCGAGCTTCGAGCACACCGACGAGTCATTGGCCCGGCACCTGGCCCGTGCCGAGGCCACGGCCGACGACATCCAAGCCGCCACCGACACGCTCGCCAGTGGTGCTCCCGCCGACGCGGTGTTCCCCCCGAACCCCGGACCCACCTGCTCGTGGTGCGACTTCCGCCAGCACTGCCCCGAGGGTCAGGACGCTTCGCAGCCGATCGACCCGTGGGCAGGCCTTGCCGAGCTCTAGGCCCAGAACTTGAGCAGGGCGTCCAGGGTGGCGGCGGAGTTCTCGACCGCGGGGGAGTGGGCCGCGTCCGGGATCACCGCGACCGTCGCGCCCAGGCGCGTGGCCATCTCGTCCTGATCGGCCGGCAGCCACGCGTCGTCGTCCAGGCCGTACAGGACGAGGGTCGGGACGCCCGTCGCGGCGAGCTCGGCCACGCGGTCCGGCTCGTTCAGCAGCGCGTCGGCCATCCCCTGCAGCATCTGGGGCGACTGGGCCAGGAAGCGGGTCTTGAAGAACTCCGCGAGCGCGGCCGAGGGTTCGACGAAGTCCGGCTGCGACGAGTAGTACGCGTTGCTCGCCTCCCAGAGCCCGGCCATGCCGTGCGACTCCAGCAGCGGGGCGAGCAGTTGCACCACATCGGCGCGGGCGCCGCCGAGCCTGCCCGGGCCGGAGTCCATCAGGACGAACGACGCGTAGCGGGACGGGTCGGCGATCACGGCCGCGCGCGTGACCAGCCCGCCGAAGCTGTGCCCGAGCAGATGCAGGGGAGCAGGCAGCAGCGCAGCGATCTGCCCCACCACATCACCGAGCACCTCCACCGAATAGTCGGCAGGATCGGCCGACCCCACCGACTCGTGCTGCCCCGGCAGGTCGATCGTCGTCACCAGGAAGCCCGCAGCCGCCAACGGCTTGAGCAGCGGCGCGAAGTCCTCCTTGCTGCCGGTGTACCCCGGGACGAGCAGGACGGCCGTGCCGTCCGGCGGTCCCGCCTGCAACGCCGCGACGGACGGGGCGTGTGGCCCGGTCACCGGCAGGTCGACACGCACCGTCCCCGCGGTGTCCAAGTATCCGGTCATCGGAACATCGTGGTTGTCGTCCCGGCCACGAGCACGCCCGCGCCGAACGGATACGCCACGGCGGACGGATCGGGGAAGGACGCCCCGGCGACCGTCCGGGTCACCTTGCCGGTCTGGGGATCGAGCAGGTCCGCCCCACTGGTTCCGGGGACGAGCAGGATCCCGGTCTTCAGGTCGGCGGCATCGTCGTCGGCGGCGCTGACCGTCGGCAGGGCCGCGGTGGGCGCGTCCCAGCTCACCGCACCGGACACGACCGCATAGGTGCGTCCGTTGGTCCGGACGAGTTCACCGCCGGCCGACCCGCCCGCGTCGGCCCGCTCGAATGTCGGGCCCACCCCGTCCTTGAGCGGGATCCGCCTACTCTCCTTGCCGTTGTCCGTGTTCAGCGCCACCAGCTCACCCGTGCCCGGATCCGCGGCGAGGATCTGCGCGTCCGCAGCGACCGGCACCAGGGTGCTGTTCAGCAGGTCCCACTTCACCCTGTCCGGGTTGGCCTTGTCCTTGTCGTCGTCGCTGTGGCCCGCGTTCGCGTCCCGCAGGAGCAGTTGCTGACCGGGGCCGCACAGCACGGGTGAGCCGTCGGCCTTTGCCGGGCAGTCGGGGTTCGCGCAGTTCTGGCGGATCAGCGCGCCGTTGCTGCCGACCACCGCGGACTGGATGGTGCAGTCGATGCCCTTCCACTGCCAGCGGTCCAGGCCGGAGACGGGGTCGATGGCGTAGATGACGCTCGAGGTCGTCATCAGCAGTGTGTAGCCGGTGGCCTGGAAGGCGGGTGTGCCGTCGACGGGAAACCCGTCCTTGTCGGTGGTGCGGGTCCACTTGCGCTCGCCGGTCTGCGAGTCCAGGCCGGTGAGCTCGTCGCAGTTGCCCTTGTTCCGGTAGACGGCGACGGTGATGCCGCGTTGCTGCGTGGCGGTGCAGACGCTCCGGTCGGTGCGGGTGTACGACCACGTCTCGGCGCCGGACTGGCCGTCGCGCCCGCGGACGGTGTGGTCATCGAACGTGACGACCGTCCCGCCCCAGTACGGCTGGCCGATCGCGCTGCGGTCGGAGGAGGTCCACGCCTGCGCCACGGAGGTCGCCGGCGTCAGCACGTCGACGGCGGCGGGCGGGTCGGGGACGGTGTGCAGCGTGACGTGGGCGCCCTCGCCGCGCTGGAGGAACACGATCGAGCCGACGATCAGGACCAGCGCGCCGACGGCGATCGAGATCGCGTAGACCCGCCGCGTGCGATGGATCGAGCCCAGGTACTGCTGGACCGGGGTCAGCTCAGGCGTTTCGGGCTCGGTGCGAACATCACTCACCGGCCCATCCTCCCAGGTCAGTCAGCGGCAGGAGCGGAGGCGCCGGACGCACCGGACGGACGGCGGCGACGGCGTCGCTTGCGCGCCGGGCTCGTCGCGTCACCGGTCGCAGCCTCGCCTCCTGTCTCGGCAGGAGCCGACTCGGCGGCAGTCCCGGAGCCTCCCCGCGTGCGGTTGCGCTGACGGGCGGGACGGTCGCCGGACCGCTCGGCGCGCTCAGGTCGCTCGGCACGGTCGCGGGACGGACGGTCGGACGGCCCGGAACGCGCACCACGGCTCGTCCCGCCCGTGCTCTTGGGCTTGCGGCCGCCGAGATCCTCGACCTCTTCGGCGTCCAGCCCGGCGCGGGTGCGGTCGGCGCGGGGCAGAGTGCCCTTGACACCCTCGGGGATGTCGAGCTCGAGGTAGAGGTGCGGGCTGGTGGAGTAGGTCTCGACCGGCTCGTGGAACGGTAGGCCTAGCTGGTCGCACGTCAGCTTCCAGCGCGGGATGTCGTCCCAGTCGACCAGTGTGACCGCCTTGCCGGTGGCGCCGGCCCGGGCGGTACGGCCGATGCGGTGGACGTAGGTCATCTCGTCCTCGGGCGCCTGGTAGTTGATCACGTGGGTGATGCCTTCGACGTCCAGGCCGCGGGCCGCGACGTCGGTGGCGACCAGCACGTCGACCTTGCCCGAGCGGAACGCGCGCAGCGCCTGCTCGCGGGCACCCTGGCCCAGGTCACCGTGCACGGCGGCGGCGGCGAAGCCACGCTCCGCCAGGTCGTCGGCGACCTTCTGCGCGGTGCGCTTGGTACGGGTGAAGATCATCGTCAGGCCGCGGCCACGCGCCTGCAGCACACGCGAGAGCAGTTCGGCCTTGTCCATCGCGTGGGCGCGGTAGGCGAACTGCTCGATGTGATCGGTGCGCGGCTTCTCGGTGGCCTGCTCGGCGCGGATCTGGATCGGCTGGTTCAGGAAGCTGCGTGCCAGCGCCACGATCGGGCCGGGCATCGTCGCGCTGAAGAGCATCGTCTGGCGCTGGGCCGGCAGCATCTTCATGAGCTTCTCGATGTCAGGCAGGAAGCCCAGGTCGAGCATCTCGTCGGCCTCGTCCAGCACGAGGATCTTGACGTTGCCCAGGACCAGGTGACCCTGCTGGGCGAGGTCGAGCAGGCGGCCGGGGGTGCCGACGACCAGGTCCACACCCTTCTTCAGCACCTCGACCTGCGGCTCGTAGGCACGACCGCCGTAGATCGTCAGGACGCGCGCGCCGATCTTCTTACCGGCGGCGGCGAGGTCGCCGGACACCTGCACCGCAAGCTCGCGGGTCGGGGCGATCACGAGCGCCTGCGGCGCGGCGTGCTCGGCGCCCGGCAGCGCGAGGCGGTTCAGCAGCGGGACGCCGAAGCCCAGCGTCTTGCCGGTGCCCGTACGGGCCTGGCCGATCAGGTCCTTGCCCTCGAGCGCGATCGGCAGGGTCAGCTCCTGGATCGCGAAGGTGCGGACGATCCCGACTTCTGTGAGCGCCTCGACGATGCCCGGGTTGATCGGGAAGTCGCTGAAGGCGGGGGATTCGGGGGCGATGGGCGCGTGGGCGGCCAGCGGTTCGGGTGTGACTTCGGTGGCAGGGTCGAGCGCCACGTTCTCTTCGGTCATTCAATTCCTCGGTAACCGTGCGCCGACCGGTTACGAGGGCCGTTGCCCCACAACAGCGTGGGTGGCTCAGACTTCGGTCAACGCTCAATGTCTGCCCTGCTTGTTGCAGGACCACATCGAGTCTACCCGCCGCCGCGGCTACTCTCGTCGGGTGCCCGACACCGACGCCGTTGTGGACTTGCTCGCCGGGCTCGCCTACGGCGAGCTCAGTGCCTTCGACCGACTCGCCGACGACGCGCGGATGGCGCCCACGCTGGACGGACGGGCGCACATGGCCGGCATGGCCCGCGTCGAACTCGGGCACTACGAGCGCCTCGCCGAGCGGCTGACGTCACTGGGCGCGGTGCCGTCGGAGGCGATGATCCCGTTCGTCGAGCCGCTGGAGCGGTTCCACAAGCTGACCGAGCCCTCGACCTGGCTCGAAGGCGTGGTCAAGGCGTACGTGGGGGACGGGCTGGCCGCCGACTTCTACCGCGAGGTGGCGGTCTTCGCGGACGAACCGACGCGTGCCCTGATCGACGAGGTGCTGGTCGATGCGGGACGGGCCGAGTTCGCCGTCCAGGAGGTCGCCGCGGCTCTCGCCGCCGATCCGTCCCAGGGTGGACGGCTCGCGCTGTTCGCCCGGCGCCTGGTGGGTGAGGCGATCAGTCAGACCCAGCACGTCCTGGCCGAGCGGGACGCGTTGCTGAAGCTCTTCGTCGAAGGCGCGGGGGACGTCTCGGGCATAGCGAAGCTGATCACCCGCATCACCGAGCAGCACGAGGCCCGCATGACCTACCTCGGACTGAAGAACTAGCCGGCGAGGCCGCTCTGCTAACTGCCGGCGAAGCCGACGCGGCCGCGGTCGGCTTGGGCGATCTCGACATAGGCGATCAGGTTCGCCGGGACGATGACCTTGCGGCCCTTCTCGTCCGACAGGGCCAGCTGTCCGTCGACACTCTTGAGGGCCGTCGCCACCAGGGCCTCGACCTCCGCCGGCGTCTGCGCGCTCTCGAGCACGATTTCGCGCGGCGTGTGCAGGACGCCGATCTTGACCTCCACGGGGCCCTCCAGATCAGGGGTTGAATGCTTGCCCACAACGCTATCCGAGGCCACGGGTGGATCTGTCACGAACCCCTGCGCCGAGAGCGAACAGGCTCACTCGTTGGTGCGCGGGAAGTTCGAGATCCCGCGCCAGAGCAGCGACTCGAGCAGGTAGACGGCCTCGTCCTGGCTGACCGGACGGTTGCTGTCCAGCCACCAGCGCGCCGCCACCTGCGCGGCGCCGGTCAGCGCGGTGGAGAGCAGTTCGGCGCTGGCACGCTCCAGGCCCGTGTCCCCGGCAACCGTGTTGGCAACGGCCGTCATGGTCTTCTCGGTGACGGCCTCGACGCGCTGCTTGACCAGCGGCTCGTTACCCAGGTCGGTCTCGAAGATGAGGCGGAAGGCGCCGTCCTCGTCGTCCCGGTCGACGAAGCTGAAGAACGCGTGCAGGACGCCACGGATGCGCTTGCGGTTGTCGGTGGTCGCGTCCAGCGCGTCCTGGACGGCGTTCGCGAGCGCCTCCGTCTGGGTGTCGAGCAGAGCGAGGTAGAGCTCGAGCTTGCCGGGGAAGTGCTGGTACAGGACGGGCTTGCTGACGCCGGCGCGCTCGGCGATGTCGTCCATCGCGGCGGCGTGGTAGCCGTTGGCGACGAAGACCTCCTGTGCCGCGGCGAGCAACTGCTTGCGACGGGCCGAGCGTGGCATGCGTCCCCCTGCGCGCGTGGCGCCGGGGTCGGGTGCGTCGAGCTCCTCGATGTCGAGGTGCAGGTTCGCCATCGTGCCGCCGTGTCCTTCCAATTCGTTCGCCTTGCGCGTCCGGGAAAAGCCTACTCGCCAGTAGCTACGCGTGGGAGACTCGTGATTCCGAATGTCAACGTTTCTGTTGACGACGCAACATTTCGGACGGCTCGTCCATCCAAGGGATGTGATGAAGGATCCGGCGATGGAGTTCGCCCCGTACGTCCGCGAGCGGCGGCAGGCACTGTTCCGGTTCGCGGTCGTGCTGAGCGGCGACCCAGTGCTGGCCGACGACATCGTGACGGACGTGCTCGGGACGGCCTTCGAGAAGTGGGCGCAGGTGTCGGCGGCATCGGACGTCCATGCGTACGTGCGGCGGATGATCTTGAACGAATACCTGGGCTGGCGGCGGCGTGGCGCCCGGACGTCCGTGGTCGCCGACCTGTCGGCGGTACTGCCCGCCGTGCCGGACCACGCTTTCGCGCATGCCGAGGCGGCCGCCCTCGTGGTCGAACTCCGCTCGCTGCCGCCGAAGCAGCGGGCCGCCGTGGTGCTGCGCTACTACGAAGGCCTGTCGTTCGCCGAGATCGCCGCCCTGCTCGGCGGCGGTGAGAACGCCGTCCGCTCCAACATCTCGCGCGCGCTGGCCAAGCTGCGCGTGCAACTGACCGATGCACCGACGGAGGTAGTTCGATGAGAACCCTTGAGGACCTGCGGTCGGCCTTCGACCTGCTCGAGCAGGCGGCCGATTCCTATAGCTCCGAACGCGACGAGATCGTGGCGGACGGTCCCGACGACGTCATCCCGCTCCAGTCCGTCCGACCGGCCGGCCGCCGGCGTCGTCGCCCGACCGTGTGGCTCACGGCAGCGGCGGTTGCGGCGGCCCTCGCCGTCGGCGGAACGGCGATCTGGACTGCGACCCGCGATGGTGTCGGCCAGTCCGGCGGCGGCCTGCCGGACGGATCGCCGATCACGGCCGACCAGTTGACACTCCCGTTCGAGTTCGACGGTTCGCTGGGCTACCAGATCCTGGATCTCACGATCTCAGGCCGCGGCGAGGTTGACATCAAGATCGCCAAGAATTCGCACCTGTTGATGTTCGTGCTGTGGCCCAAGGCGGCTCGCGGGCAGCACTATGACCACCCGACCGATGTGGACATCAACGGGATCCCGGGCACCTATGCCCAGGACTACGTCGGCTACTCGGATGTCGCGCCGGCGACCAGTGTGCCACCCAACGGCGTGAGCGCGTCTCCCTCGATGGTTCCGTCGTCGGTGGAACGCAAGTCGTGGCAACGGCACGTGCAGTGGACGTATGCACCCGACCGGGTCGCCACGCTACAGACGCTTGATCCTGGTCTCAGCGCCGATATCAGCGCGGACGATCTGCTTCGAATTGCGCGCGGGTTCGACTTCACTCGCACGACGACGGTGCGTTCGCCCTTCGCGCTCGACTCCGCCCCCGGAGACTTCCCGCTAACGGACGTCTGGGTGGACTTAGGGACCGGTGTAAAGAACCTGCAGGGCTTTCGAATCTCGTCTGGGTGGTGGGTGTCTACGACGTACCGGCCCGGCCGGGAGTTGAGCGGCTACCAGGTGCGTATGCACGGCGCCAGCGGGGTGGAAGCGGGTACTCGGGGTGTCGTGGCGAGGAAGGTCGACGGCCACGATGCGCTATGGAGCCCGGACGACCACATGCTCTCGGTCGACTTCGGGCGCGGTCAGTTCCTCGATGTCTTGCAATACACGTGGGGACCGGAGCCCGACATCACGCTCGCCGAAGCCATCAAGATCGCCAAGCTTGTGCGGGTCACTTCGAGTCCGAACGATCCCGCGAAGTGGTTCGACGCCGCGGACGCGTTCCCGCTCGGCTCGTAATCGATCAGTCCAAGTCGAAGGCGGCGTGGATCGCTTCGGTGAGCGCTTCCTCCTGGTGGGCCAGGAGAAATCCCACCTGGCGGCCGAGGTCGGCAACGGGGATGGTCGCGATGTTGTCGAGGTTGACGACGCTCTCACGGTCGAGGCCGTTGGCGGCGCCAACGGGGATCTCGGTGGTCAGCCCGCGGATTGTGCTCGTGATGGGGGCGACCGTGACCCACGCGAGTCGTGGCCGGACGATCCCGCGAGTCAGGATGAGGACTGGTCGAGTCTTCTCAAGACGTGCGAGATGGATCGGCCGCATCAGTCGAGATGACCGAAACCTATGGCTGCCTGATGTTTGGCCAGCGCGACAAAGTCAGGGTCCGGCTCGGTAGCTGCGTAGATGGCGGCGTCACGCTCGGCCGCTCGGCGGCGTTGCTCGCGCTTGAGGGCGCGAGAGACCACGTCGGCACGACTGCTTGCATCGCCGTCAGCGACGACGCCATCGATGAAGGCGACGATCTCGTCCGGGAGACGTACCGCGATCTGCTTGCTCATACCAAAATGGTACCGCTTTGGGATCATGCGGCGTTGAGCCAGCGGAGGTCGACGGTGACGTCGATGTCCGGGTGGGCGCGTCTGCGCGGTGGTGATCCGGGTGGCCGGGGGACTTTGCTGCGGTACCGGTGGCCGGTCGGCGTTGTCGTGGCGATCGTCCCGTCGGGTTCGACGGTGTCGGTCCAGTGTTCGGCTTGTTTGGCGTGGTTGCAGGCTTGGCAGCGTCCGGCGCCGTTGTCGATCTGGGTGGGGCCGCCGTCCTGGGCGGGGACTATGTGGTCGGCGTGGCGGATGGGGGCTCCGCAGTAGGGGGTGCGGCAGTGTTGGTCGCGCAGGATCAGGAACCGGCGTTGGTTGGCCGGGAATTCGCGGGCGACCGAGTCCATGGCGGCCAGTTCCCCGGTGGCCGGGTGCCGGTAGACGCGGCGCAGGAACACGTCCGTGTTCCCGGTGGGGTCTAGGGCGGCGCGGCGGGCGAGGTCGGCGGGGATCACGACGGGGGCGATGCCGTCGGCGAGCAGGATCGCCGGCTCGTGCCGGTGGGGGCCGGTGGTGAACAGGGCCTGGTCGGTGATGATCAGCTCGACCGTCACGGGCACGGCGTCGGCGGTGGTTTGTCCGGTGAGGCGTTGCACGAGGGTGTCGGCCATGACCTGCCCGCGGCTGCGCTCATCCCCGGCGGCGCGTCGGCTGTCGGCCTGGCGGCTCAGGCTGACTTGGCAGGCGATGCCCTGGGTCAACGGCAGCAGGGCGGAGAGCCGGACCAGGCTGGCCGAGGCGGGCCGGAGGCTGACG
>Ga0068859_100007782_pt1 | contig 10879 bp, 9 predicted proteins | sample KBSSwiS22_FD_66585 | JGI IMG/M metagenome (GOLD analysis project Ga0068859, IMG submission 66585) | Switchgrass rhizosphere microbial communities from Kellogg Biological Station, Michigan, USA - KBS Switchgrass S2-2 | ecosystem: Host-associated > Plants > Roots > Rhizosphere > Soil ... | reverse complement strand
AGGTCCGTACGGCTCAATGGCCGGATCAGCCAATCCTGATCAACTCCGGGAATGGTGTCCTCGTGAACTGCGATCACCGGTAGTGCAATGACGCCAATGAACCAGGCCGGAGTCAACAGCCTGAGGATTTCCCGAGCCACGGGCGAGATACCGAAGAAGCCGAATTTGTAAGTCGCCCATTCCAGAGCCACCTGGATGAGTGTCACCAGCACCGCCAAGGGCCACAGCAGCGCCCAGTCTTTCCTGAATACCGCCCAGATCATCGCTCGGCACGCGCGGCGCTGACCATCGACACAAAGATCGTGCGTAACGATCTGCCTTCGCCAGCACGCTCGCGCAACTCAGGCAGGGTTCCTTGAAACAGCAGTCGGCCTTCATCCAGGAAAGCAACGTGCGTACACAGGCGCTCCACCTCATCCAACTCGTGAGATGAAATCAGGATCGACATCTCGCGCGGCTCGCGCAGGAACTCCCCGATCATCTCATCCCGCGTCAGGGCGTCCAGACCGCTGAACGGCTCATCGAGCACCAGCAACTTCGGCCGAAACGACATCGCGCCGGCGAGCGCCAGCTTCAACCGCATACCATGTGACAGGGCGTTGATCCGGCGGCCGGGAGGCAGGCGCAACTGGGTGCGCAACTGCAGCTCGAGCCGGCTGTCCCAGCTCGGATAACACGGCCGCAGGTAGTCGAAAAACTGTTCCACCCGCAACCGCCCGGGAAGTGCCTGGCTCTCGGACACATAGCCCACCTGTGACAGCAGGGCCGGGCCGATAGAGCGTGTGTTCACGCCCAGGATGGTTGCATGACCGCGGGACGGCGCGATCATATTCAAAAGGATCTTGATGGTCGTGGTCTTACCGGCGCCGCTCGCGCCCACGAGCGCGAACACGCTGCCCTCCGGCATCGACATGTTCAAACCCTGCAGTGCGCCAAACTGTCCGTAGCTCTTTGCGAGATCGTGTGTTTCGATGACTGCGGACATGGACTCGCTTTACGTGGCAGCTCCCCCCAGGGCCAGAAATAATTGTACAGTGTCCATGTAGCGCTGTGCCTGCGCTCGTACAAACCCGAGCCGGGCATTCTGGTACAGGCGCTCAGCGTCGAGTACCTGCAGCACCCCTACATTGCCCTCATTGTAACTTTTGCGAGTGAGATCCACGTTCTCACGGGCCGCATCCTGGGCGTGCGCCTGCGCGTCGAGCTGCTCGGCATCGTGATCCAGCGCCTCGAGAGAATCGGCCACCTGCCCGAAGGCCGAAAGCACAGTCTGCTGATAGTTGGCGGCACTGGCCTGCATCGCATCGACCGCCGCCCTCTTCTGCGCGCGCAGCGTTCCGCCATCAAATAGGGGAGCCGTGAGTGAACCTATGCCGTTGTATGCATTGTTCTGACCCTCAAACAGTCGTCCCAGGATGGTCGATTGCAACGTGAGAGAACCGGTCAGAACGATGTGTGGATACAGATTCGAGGTCGCCACACCCACGGCGGCCGTCGCCGCGTGCAACCGGGCCTCGCTCGCCAGGATATCCGGACGGTTGTGAACCAGCTCGGATGGCAGGCTCACCGGCAAGTTGCGCGGCAGTGTCACCTTCGACAGATCAAACTCTCGCGGCGCCTCATCCCCCGGGAACTGTCCCATGACAACGGCCAGAGCGTGTCGCGCCTCACTCAGTTGCTGCCGCAGAGGTGGGAGCAAGGTTGCATCACTGGCCAATTGACTCTCGGCGCTCACCACGTCGGTGCGAGACACCGACCCGGCATCAAAGGCGACCTGAACCAGCTTGCGATTCTCGCGGTCCTCCTCGAGGATGGCCTCGACAGTCGCAATCTCGCCCTGGAGCAACGCGATCCGCAAACACTCCATGACCGCATTCCCACTGACCATCAGGTACGCCGCATTCAACTGCTGCTTCTGGTATTCCGCCTGGGCAAACTGCTGCTCAACAGAGCGAGCCGTCCCACCCGTGTAATCCAAGGCATAGCTGACAGTCGGCCCGAGCGCATAGTAGGTAAACGGCGGCAGCTTCTGAAACGTGCCAAAGAACTGGGCGCCATACTTCTGGCGGCCGAGACCGGCGGTCATGTTGAGCTCGGGATAGAGAGAGCCCGATTGCGCTCGTGCCATTTCGTTGGCCTGCGCCAATGTCGCATTGGCCGCGACGAGCGTACGGTTACCTTCCAGCGCCCGCTTGACGACGGTGTCGATGGCATCGGACTGGAACAGATGCCACCACTCGCGATCGAGGCTCGCGCCCAGCTCGATCTGTTGGTCGAGGCTGGAGGACTCGACCTGCAGCTTTTGTGAGGTAAATCGTGCGGTTGTCGGCGGATCCGGGCGCTCGAAGTTGGGACCGACCTTGCAGCCGGCGAGTACCGCGGTCAGGCCCAGCGCGGCCGCTATCAATGAGCGCTTCTTCGCCATCATTCCACCACCAGTGGCGCTTCATCCGCGGCAGCCTTCTTCGAAGTGCGCAACAGCAAAACAGCCGGCGCGGCGGCGAGCGACAGGATCAACATCATCTTGAAGTCATTGTTATAGGCAATCATCGCGGCCTGGCTGGTCACGGTGTGATTGACCATTTGAGCGCCCGCAGGCGTCGAAAGAGACGCATGCCAGGGATTGAAATAGGGAGTGACGTTCTCGGCCAGGCGCGCGTGCATGATCTGAGTGTTGCGTGTCAGAAAGGCCGTTACAATTGAAATACCGATGCTGCTGCCGATGTTGCGCATCAGGCTGAAGATGGCCGTGCCTTCATTGCGAAGTGTGGGTGCGAGGGTGGTAAATGTCACCGCTGCGAGCGGAACATAGACCATGCCGGCGCCGAGGCCCTGCAGCAGGCCGGACCAGACGACCATGGACTCGTCCATCTGCAGGTAGAAGCCGGTCATCATGTGAAGCGATGCCGCGGTTATGAGAAATCCGGCGCCGATGACGACGCGGACGTCTACTTTCTTGCGCATCAGCCATTGCACCAGAAACATGGCTCCAAAGGTGCCTGCTCCGCGGGGCGCGGTAACCAGCCCCGTCAACACCACGGGATAGTTCATGAGGTCCTGCAGTAACGGCGGCAACAAGGCCAGCACAGCAAACAACACCGCGCCGACAATAAAAATGAACACACTGCCGGTGAGGAAGTTGCGGTCTTTGAACAACCCGGCGCTGACGAACGGCGTCTCTTTCGTCGTCATCATATGAACGACGAAGAGGTAGAGCGATAGCGCCGCGACCGCTGCGGTAACGCAGATTTCGGTCGAGTTGAACCAATCCTTCAACTGGCCGCGATCGAGCATCAACTGGAATGCGCCGATGGCGAGACTCAAGGTGGCAAACCCAAAGAAGTCGAAGCGCGATTGGCGTGGCTGGGTCTCGGAAATCCAGGCCAGAGTGCCGAAAGCTGAAAGCAGGCCGAAAGGTACGTTGATGTAGAAGACCCAACGCCAGTTGTAATTTTCAGTGAGCCAGCCACCGAGCGCGGGGCCCAGGATGGGGCCGATCGTCACGGCCATCACCCAGATGGCCATGGCGCGACCATGTTTCTCCGGCGGGTTGATATCCAGGAGAATCGCCTGTGACATCGGCACCAGCGCAGCGCCGCATAGGCCCTGCAGAAGTCGCGCTATGACGATTTCCGGCAGCGTTTGCGCCAGACCACACAGGGCGGAGGTGATGGTGAAGCCGATAATGGACGTCAGAAACACGCGCCGCCGGCCGATGCGACCCGCGAGCCACCCGCTCAAGGGCGTCATGATCGCCGCGGCAATTATGTAGGACGTGAGCACCCAGCTCATCTGATCCTGGCTCGCCGACAGCGAGCCCTGGATACGCGGCAACGCCACGTTGGCGATAGTGTTATCCAGCGCCTGCATGATCGAGGCCAACATCACCGTGATGGTGATAAGTACCCGATGCGGTGCCGCCCCGTGCCCTGTCGGCGCTGTTGGAGTCGGCAGTGTCGGCGCCACCGGTGGCACGGCCGCGGCCTGCACCGCCGCCGGTGTTGGTGCCGGCGCCGTTGGAGTCGGCAATGGCGGCGTCGCGGCGGGCGCGACGCCGGTTCGCGCCGATTCTATTCGTGGCGCCGTCGTCGATGGCATGGCCACGGTTTGCCCAGCAGCCGCCGGTGTTAATGCAACCGCCGTCGATGAGCCAGCCGCCACCGTGGCGGCCGACGCTTCGGGCGCGGCCGCCTGTGTTGGTCGCGGCGCTGTTGATGTGCCAACCGCAGCGGCGGTTGTCGATGCCGGTAGCGAGGTCGCCTCGATCGGCGGTATGGCTGCCGCGGTCCCCATGGGCGCTGCATCGTCCTCAGGGCCCGAAGCATCGGCGACCGCCTGGCCACCTGCCGATTGCGGGGCGGCACGGCTCGCGTCGGTGCCAGCCGGCGACGCGGGCGATTGCGCGTTCGCCTCGTCGCCGCCAACCTTGGGAACGCGCGCGTTCACTGGGCGGCAGCGAGCTCACTGCCGGATGCTTTCGCGGCCGGCGCGGCGTCCGGGCCCCGCGCTGCCGCCGGGACCTGCGCGGCGGCTGAGGCCCGCGCGGCGGCCGGGGGCGCCTGCCATGGCCAGGTGTTCGCGCCAAACAGGTGCCGCTGGTACTGCGTATCCACATTCACGGTGGCACTCAGGCCCCCGTGCAACGGGTACTCCACCGGGTCGACGTTCTTCAACTCGATCCGCACCGGCAACCGCTGCACCACCTTCACCCAGTTGCCCGTCGCGTTCTCCGCGGGCAACAGCGAGAACTGCGAGCCCGTGCCCGGGCTGACACTGGCCACCGTGCCAACGAATGTCTTGCCTGGATAACTGTCAACGTGCACCTCAACCTGCTGCCCCACCCGCATATGGGCAAGCTGGTTCTCCTTGAAGTTCGCCTCGACCCAGGTGTCATTGGCAACCACCAGCGCAAACACGGGTGTCGACGCCGTTATATAAGTGCCGGCCTGAAGCTGCTCGACGCGCGTAACGATTCCGTCCGTGGACGCCTCGATAACCGTGTAGGACAGATTCAACTTCGCCCGGTCCAACGCCGCCTGCGCGTGTTGCACCGTCGGATGGCGATCCACTTCAATGTTCGGGTTACCACCGAGATTGGCCACAACAGCATTCGTGGCCTGCTCAGCAGCGGCCAGGTCACTGCGCGCACCTTCCAATGCGTGCACAGCTCGATCAACCTGCAGTTGCGACGAAATTCCAGCCGTGAACAAGCGCTTCTGCCGATCCGTTTCGCGTGTTTGATAATTGAGCGTCTCACGCGCGGAAGCCAACTGCGCCTGATGCTGCCGGTAGCTCGCCTTGAGCGAATCAACCTGCAATCGTGCGCTTGCAAGCTGCGCCTCCGCCTCTTCCACCGCTATTCGGAACGGCGCGTCATCCAGACGGAACAGCGTTTCGCCCCGGTGGACTGCCTGGTTGTCGTGAACGTTGACCTCCAGCACACGGCCGGCGACGTTGGAACTGACCGCAACGCTGGCTACCTGCACGTAGGCGTCGTCGGTGCTTTCATACCGGCCGCCCGTCAGATAGAACCAGGCAACCACGATGGCCACGAGCACCGGGCCGCCGAACATCAGGGGCTTTCGCAATCGTGGATTCAACATTGAGCACCCGCATTCGAGGGAGCAAGACCCTCGAGTTGGGAAATGTTGTCGTGGAGACGCTCGAGCACGGTCATGAACTGCTCGCGCTCGGCTCGGCTCACGCCGGCGAACATCTCGGCCCGGATCTCGTCACAGAGCTGCCAGATCTCCCCCAGAATTGGCCTGGCCTTGGCCGTCAGATAAAGGCACCGGGCGCGCCGGTCCGTGGGATCGGGACGGCGCTCGAGCAGACCCTCCGCCTCCATCCGATCGAGGATGCGGACCATGGTCATGGGGTCGACCTCAGCCAGCTCGGCCAACCGCGCCTGGCTCACGCCTTCATTTTTTTGCAGGCGCACCAATGCCTTGGCCTGTGCCAGGGTCACGGGAATCTCAGCAGCCCGGATTTCAAATCGATTTACATACCGGCGGCTGACCTCCTTGAGGAGGAAACCGAAATTGCGCTCGCGGTCTTCCATCGCGCCCCCCGAGGGCGGCAGATACTATCGACCTATATAGTATCAGATGTGATGATCACAGGTGCTGTAACATACCTCAGGTATCCACTCGCCTGAGCACGCCATTCTCCAGCCGCGCGACCACGTCCAAAATGTCGAATTGAGCGCAATACTCGACCTCATCCATATAGCCCTTGTCCCGCATCATCAGTCCCACCCGAGATCCACTGAGCACGGTTTTGGGATCGTAGGCACGCCGCAGCAATCGGGCTCCTCGGGCACCATCGTTCAGCTGGTAACTGCTCTGGCTTTCGAACAGCTCCACGAAATGACCCGCGCCGTAGAAATCCTCGAGGTTGAACATGCCAATGGAGCCCGAGCACAGAATCAGCACGGACGACTGCGGATGAGTCCTTCTGACATGCGAAACGAGCGCGGCGCCGTTCAACAAACTTCCAACGTAGACATCCTGCGCGCCCGCGGATGCCTTCAAAGCGACGGTGCCATTGGTCGTGCAGTAAACCAACTTCCGGCCCCGCAAAGGCTCTCGACTCAACAGCAACGGAAAGGCCGGCGAGAATCCCGGCAGATGTTCCGCCAGGTATTCGCCTGACTTGATGCAGTCACCGATCCCGGCAGCGACAACGTTGGCATCATCCGTATTGAGAGCCGGCCAGATGCCCGCAGCGCCCTGTGAAAAGGCGTGGACCATGGTCGAAGTGGCAAACAGAATATCCAACACAATGACTACGCGGTCCTCGAGGTGAACCGGCAGCAGATCTTCTTTCTTCAGCAGAACTTGCAGACTGGGCACTGGAGCCTTCCAATGGTGGCTTGTGGCAATGAAGTACTGCAGTATATAGCGGCGCATCGCCATCCGCGTCGCTCCCTCCGGTGAGCCGAATACGCCGGGCGACTGAAGTACATCTTTGAAAAGGAAGCGCGGCAGGCGATAATGACCGGTCTGTTGCGGAAGTTGTTTCGCACAGCGGCACTGTCTTTGGTCCAACAGGAACGAGCCCAAGCTCCATGGCGAACTCGAAATCTCCCTCCGGCGCTGCCAGCGCAGTGGCCGTCATCAAGCTCGACAATCCGCCCGTCAACGCTTTGTCGCATGCTGTTCGCCAGCATCTCGTCAGTGAGCTGACGAAAGCGGAACAGGACCCCGCCATCACTGCGGTGGTGCTCATCGGCACGGACGAATTCTTTTCCGGCGGCGCCGATGTAAAGGAATTCAACACACCACAGGCGTCCGCCGAGCCTTCGCTGGACACGATGATCCGGCGCTTCGAGGTCAGCCCCAAACCGACGATCGCAGCCATCTCGGGGACGTGTCTCGGCGGCGGCTTCGAGCTCGCGCTGGGATGCCAGTTCCGGATCGCGACTGAAACCGCGCGCGTCGGCCTGCCGGAAGTCAAGATTGGATTGATACCGGGAGCCGGTGGCACGCAACGCCTGCCGCGCGCCGTCGGGCTCGAAATCGCAGTCAACATGATTGCCAGCGGCGAGCCTGTTCGCGCCGCGGACCTGGCGAAGACGCCCCTGTTCGATCGTGTTGTACCTGACAACCTGCTGTCCGCGAGCCAGGCGTTCGCAGCTGAGGTTGTTGAGAAAAAATTGCCGGCGAAGCGCTTCAGGGAGATGCGGGTCCAATACCCCAACCATGAAGCCTTCCTGGGATTTGCCCGGAACATGGTGAAAGCCAAGGCCGGACCTTTCCCCGCTCCAATCGCCTGTCTCGATGCCATCGAGCAGAGCGTCACCGCGCCGGACTACGAAACCGGCAAGCGCAAGGAGCGCGAGATATTCATCGGCCTGCTGGAAGCTCCCGAGTCGAAGGCGCTGCGGCACATCTTTTTTGCCGAGCGCGCGGCATCCAAGGTCGCGGGAATTCCATCCAACACCCCGACTCGCAATATCGCGTCCGTGGGTGTCATTGGCGCCGGTACGATGGGTGGCGGCATCACCATGAATTTCCTCAACGCCGGCATTCCGGTGACGTTGTTGGAAGTCAATCCGGCGGCGTTGGAGAAAGGAGTTGCGACCATCCGTCGCAACTACGAAAGCTCGGTCAAGAAGGGCAAGCTCGCGCCGGAAGACCTCGAAAAGCGCATGGCGTTGCTCAAACAAACGACCGCCTATAAAGATCTTTCGAATGCCGACCTGATCATCGAGGCCGTATTCGAGGAAATGGCCGTCAAGGAGAAGGTGTTCCGCGAGCTGGACAGTGTTGCCAAGCCCGGCGCCATCCTGGCGACCAACACGTCGACTCTCGATGTGAACCAGATTGCGAAATTCACCAGGCGGCCGGCGGATGTTCTGGGCCTGCACTTCTTCAGCCCTGCGAATGTCATGCGGCTGTTGGAAGTTGTGCGCGCAGATGCAACGGCGAACGATGTGCTCGTTACTGCCATGGGACTTGCCAAGAGGATCCGCAAGCTCGCAGTGGTCGCCGGTGTCTGTGACGGCTTCATCGGCAATCGCATGATTCACCAGTACTTCGCGCAGGCTTCCGCCCTGTTGGACGAAGGTGCCCTGCCCGCCCAGGTCGACACAGCCATTGAGAAATTCGGCTTTGCCATGGGCCCGTTCCGGATGAGCGATCTCGCCGGCAATGACATCGGTTGGGCCATTCGCAAGCGTCAGTACGCCGAGAAGGGCCAGCCGAAGCATCCCAATGTTGCCGACCGCCTGTGCGAAAAGGGCCGCTTTGGCCAGAAGACGGGCGCGGGTTGGTATGACTACCGCCCGGGTGATCGCACGCCTCATCCCAACGCTGAAGTGGACGACATGATTGCCAAACACTCTCAGGAGTTGGGAATCACCCGGCGCAAGATCGCCAATACCGAGATCATCGAGCGACTGGTGTACTCACTCGTCAATGAAGGCGCGAAGATCCTCGAAGAGCGCATTGCTCAACGCGCATCCGACATCGACCTCGTGTACCTGAACGGCTACGGATTCCCAATCTGGCGCGGTGGTCCGATGTTCTATGCCGACAGCGTTGGATTGAGCGAGGTCGTCAGCGCGATCAAACGCTACAACCAGCTTCCGAACGCAACGCCGTGGCCTCCCGCAGCCTCGATGGTGCGCCTGGCCGAAGCGAACGAAACCTTCTCCTCCTTTGATCGCTCGAACTCGGGATCAGCCTCATGACCGACGCCGTAATTGTTTCCACAGCCCGCACCGCCTTCGCCAAGTCGTGGCGGGGCGCTCTCAACATGACTTACGGCGCGACCATGGGCGCACATGCCGTGCAGCACGCGGTCGAGCGCGCGAAAATCGATCCGGCGGAAGTTGAAGACGTCATGATGGGTGTTGCCCTGGGTGAAGGTACAACTGGCGGAAACGTTGCCCGCCAGATTGCCTTGCGCGCCGGACTGCCCGTCACGACGGCTGGTGTTACTGTCAACCGGTTCTGCTCCTCGGGACTGCAGACGGTGGCGATGGCGGCTCAGAGAGTGATGACCGAGAAAGTCCCTGTCATTGTCGCAGGCGGACTCGAATCCATCTCCTGCGTGCAGAACGAGCTGAACACGCACATGCGGACGGATCCCTGGCTCGTGGAACACAAGCCGGAGATTTATTGGTCGATGTTGCAGACGGCGGAGCAGGTTGCGAAGCGTTACAACATCTCACGTGAGCGGCAGGATGAGTACGGCGCGCGCAGCCAGGTCCGTGCCGCAAAGGCCCAGGCCGAAGGCAGGTTCGAAACCGAAATCGCCCCCATGAAAGTGACCATGGGCGTAGTGGATGAGAAGAACATGCGCATCGGCACGCGCGAGGTTGTTCTCAGCCGTGATGAGGGCATTCGTCCCGACACCACCATTGAGGGTGTCTCGAAGATTCGTCCAGCCATGCCGGGTGGTGTGATCAACGCGGGCAATGCCAGTCAGTTTTCTGACGGCGCCGGCGCTTGTGTGGTCATGGACAGCAAACTGGCTGAGCGCCGCAATATTGAGCCGCTGGGAATTTTCCGGGGATTTGCCATCGCCGGCTGCGAGCCCGATGAAATGGGTATCGGACCAGTATTCGCCATTCCCCGGTTGCTGGAGCGCACGGGCGTCAAGCTCGAGGACGTGGGCCTGTGGGAGTTGAATGAGGCTTTCGCGGTTCAGGTGTTGTACTGCCGTGACAAGCTCGGGATTCCGGATGATCGGTTGAATGTGGATGGCGGGGCGATTGCGGTGGGTCACCCGTATGGCGCTTCCGGCGCACGGCTGTTGGGACACGCTCTGATTGAGGGACGACGCCGCGGTGTCAAATATGTTGTCGTGACCATGTGCATCGGCGGAGGTCAGGGCGCTGCCGGGCTGTTCGAAATCTGCAAGTGATCCGCCGACTGAACGGCATCGATAAACTTGTCCAACGCAATATTGCGCCCGCATAGAACAACCGCAACTTTCTGACCCCGGAACGCTTCCGCTCGTTTCACCAGACCCGCCAACGCCACGCCGGCGGAGCCCTCGACGATCCAATGCTCCGCGTCGGCAATCATGCGCATGGCTCGTGCGATTTCCGCCTCGGTGACGGTGACCGTTTCAGCAATCACTTCGCAACATATCGGGAATGTCACTGAGCCTGGTTCAACGGCTCCGGCCGTGCCATCGGACAGGGTATCCTGCTCTTCGACGTCGATGATTTTGCCCGCCTCCATTGCCCTGAGCATGCACGGTGAGTTCTCCGGCCATACACCCACAACCTTGGTGCGCGGACTCAAATTCGCCAGAGCGGTGCCAACACCGCTGATCAGCCCTCCTCCACCGACCGAAATAAACACCGCATCGAGATCCGGTGCCTGCTCAATCATCTCCATTCCCATGGTGCCCTGCCCGGCTA
>Ga0068859_100007776_pt1 | contig 10885 bp, 6 predicted proteins | sample KBSSwiS22_FD_66585 | JGI IMG/M metagenome (GOLD analysis project Ga0068859, IMG submission 66585) | Switchgrass rhizosphere microbial communities from Kellogg Biological Station, Michigan, USA - KBS Switchgrass S2-2 | ecosystem: Host-associated > Plants > Roots > Rhizosphere > Soil ... | reverse complement strand
CGCAGCAACTCGACCAAGTAGGTCTTTTGATCCGCGTAAAGAAGGCGTTGCAGGGGTGGACCGTCGCGATAGCGATCGTAATGCGCTAGGTAATCGCCATAGGGGTCCTCGTCGCCCGCCAATCCGCGCAGCTCTTCGTGTCCGAAGGCCGCCAGGAAATTATCCAGATATAGTGAAGCAAACCCGCCCGGCCGCGCGAAAACGGTGTGCGATAGCTTCCGCCGTAGCGAGGGCCGCAGGAGCGGACTTCGGGCGATAAAGCTCCGCATTCGGTTTCTCAAGGCCTGGGGCGCGTGCTCCCACCATTCGGCCTGCTGGGCGAACGCCAGGTACAAACGGTAACGGGAATATCCCGCAAAGATCTCGTCGCTGCCTTCTCCCGTTAAAACGACCTTCACTTGTTGGGCAGCGAGCCGCGACACGAAATAGAGAGCCACGCTCGAAGGCCAGGCGATCGGCTCATCTTCCCGCCAGATGAGATCGGGGAGAACTTCAAAAAAATCGCGGCCGCCGATCTTCACTTCCGAATGCTCGCTGCCGATGTGCTCGGAAACCTGCTTCGCCCAGGGAAGCTCGCTGTAGCGTGGATCGTCATAACCGACAGCGAATGTCTTCAGAGGGCCGCCGGTGATCCGGCGGATCATCGCCGCAATGGCGCTGGAGTCGACGCCGCCGCTCAGGAACATCCCCAGCGGGACATCGCTCATCAGGCGCATTCGGACGGTTTCTTCAAAGCGCCTGTAGAGTTCTTCGACCGCCTCTGGTTCGTCCATCGGGGTTTCCCGAGAGGGCGTGGGTGCATCCCAATATCGATGGATCTCCGGCATCAGAGCCTCGCCGGGTTTTACCCGCAGCCGCAGCCAATGCCCGGGCGGAACAGCCCGGATGCCCTCAAACAATGTACGGTCGGGTGCGGATCGAAACCCGAATGCCAGATACTCAGCGAATCCCGAAACGTCGGGCCTCGCGCTGACCGCCGGGTGCGCCAGCAGCGCCTTGATCTCGCTGGCGAACACGAAATGGCCACCATCGCAGTAATAGTAGAGCGGCTTGATTCCCAGGCGATCGCGAACGCAGAACAGTTCCTGGCGCTTGGTGTCCCACAGGGCGAACGCAAACATCCCGCGAAACTCCCGCAAGCAATCGGCGCCGGACTGCTCCCAGGCGTGCAGTACGGTTTCGGTATCGCAGTGTGTTCGATAGCGGTGGCCGGCGGCTTCCAGTCCCGGACGCAGAGCTGCGTGATTGAAGATTTCGCCGTTGTAGATAATCCACAGTGTGGCATCCTCATTGCACATGGGCTGCGCGCCGGCCGCCACGTCGATGATGCTCAAGCGGCGATGACCTAGCCAGGCGTGCGAACGGGCCTCCGCTTCCGCCGGCCAATAGCCCGCTCCGTCCGGCCCCCGATGAGCCAGGCGAGTGGTGATCGATTCCACCAACGCACGCTGAGAACCCGCTTCACGATGAACCAATCCAGCGATGCCGCACATGGCTGTTCAGTTCCGCACCGCTGGGGGGCCGGGTTGAGGGACATAAACGCGGTAATAACCGTCCTGATGAACCAGACGGGAGTGTTGGAGCAATTGCTCTACATGGACATAGACCTCGGGGGCCGCTTGTTTGTCCCTTTCGTGTAGCATTTGGTAAACCGGGTCCATCACAAACACGGCGGGCCGCAGGCCGCTGTGAGCGCCCAGGAGCGTGTCGTGGAGCACCGTCCGGCGCTCCGCAAGTCCAAACCAAAGCTCGCCCGAGCCCATAACCAGGGATTCTGACGGGGAATTGCTCAGTATGCTGGCGACGGTGGGCTTAAAACTACGATGGTACGCGTCTCGCTTCATGTTATATACAGTGCCTGATATTCCCAGTCCTCCGACGGCCAGAATGGCGGCTAGTTTCACGAAACGAGGAGCGTCGACCTTATAAAGAAATACTCCCAGGCATGCAGCCAGTACCGTGGTTGTGTGCGGCAGATAGTATGAAAACTTGGATGGAGAAATCTCGGCCAGAAGGAAGAACGATGTTAAGAACAGCAACGCCAGCACGGAAGCAGGTCTGTCGGAGCGCAGCCTTCGGAGCGCCAATAAGCCCGCCACCGAGATCGAATACGCGACGAAAACGATCGCTTTGGCGTGATTGATCAGAGACGTTCCGGGGAGTAGCCCAAAAGGGGCGGCATAACGAAAAACAACTTCCTGCTCGAGGTACCTGAGGAACCGGTTCGAGGACAGGCGCGGGTCTGAGAACGAGTTGACGTTAAGTTCGAGATTCCGGCCAAACTGTGCCAGAAAAGCCGAGTAATCCTGCATAATGTAAATGCCCCAGGCAGCTTCGACGACAATGTATGGCACGACCGCTAGCATCGCGAGACGCAGCGAGACACGGCGGGCATCCAGCCACAACACCATCACAAGGAGTCCCGCTGGGTACACGATTCCCGCCGGATGCGTAACCAGCGCCAGCGCGGCCAGGGTATGACTGCACAAGACCGCCTTCTTCAGAGAACGCTCTCGGAAAGCGGCGTACGAAGCCAGTGCAGCCGCGCCCAGGCTAGCGCACATTATGTCCATGCGTCCATGGGAAGCGCCGATCAAGAAAAAATAGTCGGTGGAAACAAGTCCGGCGGCCAGCAAGGCCATCCACCCTACCTTCTGCAAGTGATACACGACCAAGAACCAGGAGATGATTGCCAGCATGCCAAACAGCACAGAGAGCAACCGTAGCTGAGGCATGCCAAACCCCCAAATCTGAAACCAGACGGCCGTCGTTACGAAATGTAGCGGGGGCAGCCAATACGTGTGCTGCGCCAGGGACGAGGGCATGTAATCCCCCAACTGGTACAGCGTGGTTCCCATGTTGTGATGGTGAACCAGGTTGTAGCCAGGATTGGCGAGAACGGCCTCGTCCGTTTGTGGCGCGGCCGTGAATACGCTGCCGATGCTCAACGTCAGATACACGATGAGAATGGCGATGCCGCACCAGAACTGCCCTTTCGTTAAACCGAATGGAGACCTGGCACGCTCAGGGCGCTCAGAGGATTGGGAAAAAGGGCTTCCATCAGGCACCAGCGCACCCCTCGGGTCCTTGTACACCAGGAATCAGGATGGCCGAAAATCTCAAGAGGCGATCCTCGGCTCCAACTCGCGCCGCAGCATGTCGTCGATTTCGCGGTTCGCGAGCGTCGGGTAAACGCCACCATCAAATCGGAACGCCCCGATAAAATGCAGCAGGGACATTTTGTCGGTGATGCCCTGCCGCTGGAAGGTGGCGTAATCGGGCTCGAAGGTGGAGTATTTCGGATAGGGCAGCGGAAGACTGTTGGGCATATTGGCTATCGCGAAATTGGAGGCGATCTGTTCGGTGCCCCATTCCGTCCAGCGCGCGCCGTGAACTTTCAAACCACCAGCGTGGAAGGTTTCCAGCAACGCTCGGGTAACGCCACCCCGGGCGAATCCGGCAAAACCGGAAGAGCCCCGGACGTAATTCCAATTTGCGGCGTCGGGGAATTCACTTGCCTTAACCTCGAAAGTGGTGACAATGTTATCCGACTTGCGCTTGATCCCTTTTTCCACCCAGTTTGGAAGCGGCTGCACGGGAATGCCTTCCGCCAGCACAAAGGCACGGTTTTCCTCGACGCACTGGCACACTTCCTCTATGGGCCCAATACATAGGATGTCGGCATCGATCTGGATGACAAACTCCCGCGCCGAGCGATCCACACAAAATATCAGCCGCTCCCAGGTCCCTCCGCGCTGGCAATTTCCAACGGGCAAGTCCTCCAAGTGATGAAACTCCACCGGTCCGAGATGTTTGCGCATGAGCGTGCGATAGCTCTCGGCGAAATTCCTCAGCACGATAGCGACAATCTTGCCGCCGCCAAGCCTCCTGTATAGCGCTTTGACTGCAAGAATGTACATGTGTACGTCCGCGGCCTGCACCATGCTGACAATCGACAGTGGGGCCTCTTTGTAGTCGATGGGAGGGGTGTCCAGGAGGCGCTTGGTCTGACGATTGAACTTTGAATTGGCTAGATGCTTGCGGAGTCGGTAAAACAGAAGGGGACCTCCAAATCAATCTAACACTCCGTCAGGAAACCCGGCAATAGGACCAATGGTTTAGCGCCGGAAGGACTATCGGTCTAAACTATCAGGCAGGAGAATCCGTTCCACAGCGGCCGTTATGCAGGTAGTTGCTTCGCTCGTGTTCCTGATGAGTCTGCTGCTGGTCTTGTGGGTGCTGGTGGGATACCCCTTATGGCTGGGATGGATGGCCCGGCGCGTCGTCCGGCGACCACTGCTGCAGGAAGAAACTTTCGAGCCCACAGTTACGGTCTTGTTGCCGGTCTATAACGGTGAACAGTGGGTGGCCGTGAAGCTGAACTCGCTGCTGGCCCTGGACTATCCCCGCGAGAAGATCCAGATTGTTGTGATTTCCGATGGCTCGACAGACCAAACGGTGGAACTCGCCAGAGCGTTTCCCGACCCGAAAATCGAAGTTCTGGAGATTCCGCGGGGAGGCAAGCCGGCCGCTCTCAACGCCGGCCTGGCGCGGGCCAAGGGCGAGATTCTGTTCTTCACGGACGTGAGGCAGACGCTGGCCCCTGACAGCTTGCGGCGTTTGGCGAATTGCTTCCTGGACCCTGCGGTGGGCGTTGCCAGCGGCGAGCTGATGATTCGCAAAAGCGCCCAAGCGGGGGAGTCCAGCGTAGGCTTGTACTGGACTTACGAAAAATGGATCCGCAAACGCTTAAGCCAGTTGGATTCGGTTCCAGGCGCGACAGGTGCGATCTACGCGATGCGCCGCAATCTGGTCCGGCCTCTTCCCGACGAGGTCCTGCTGGACGACGTGTATCTGCCGCTACTCGCCTTCTTTCAGGGCTACCGGGTGATCTTTGAGGAGCTGGCGCTGGCGTTTGATGATCCCACCTCGCTGCCGGCGGAATTCACGCGCAAGGTCCGGACGCAGGCCGGCGTGTACCAGATCATCCGGTTCTTCCCGGAGTTGCTGGGGCGCCAGAACCGGATGCGTTTTCATTTTCTATCCCACAAGCTGGGTCGCCTGGCCCTGCCCTTTGCCTTTCTGGGCATCGCGGGGAGCAGCTTCGGGATGCCAGAGGTTACAGCGCGGATTCTGTTGGGCGGTCAGGCTCTCTTCTACGGCCTCGGCTTGGCCGACCCGGTAGTCCCTGAGGGCTGGCGGCTCAAACGGATCACTGCTCCGATCCGAACGTTCGTGACCCTGCTAGCAGCGGCGCTGTTTGCGACATCCATTCTGTTCCGGCCCACTCGGAACTTTTGGAAAGAGGCTACCCGAACCAGCGCTTCGCCCTGATAGGCCAGGCGCTAGGGACGCTCCAGAATCGCCTCGAACTGCCGCGCTACGCGTTCCCAAGAATAGTTTTCATCCACCATTTTCCATGCCGAATCGGCGACCGCTCCCCGCGCATTCGCGTCTTCAAGCAGCGCCAGGCACTCGGTCGCGAACTCCGCGGGTTCGTCGGCCAGCCGGATGGAGACAGGATGTTCGGCCGCGATTCCTTCGGCTCCTACGCGCGTGGAAACTGTGGCCGTCCGGGCGGCCATCGCTTCATAGATCTTTAAGCGCGTTCCGCCGCCGATCCGGAGCGGCACGATGGATACCGTGGATCCCCAGAGATAAGGGCGGACGTCAGGCACAGTGCCGGTCACGCTAATCAGAGGATCGCGTTCCGCCAGCTGGAGGATCGCTGAGGAAGGATCGCGGCCGACAATTGCCAGCGTGGTTTCGGGCCTTTGTTTGCGAATCAGGGGCAGAATCTCGTGGACGAAATACAAAATGCCATCCACATTCGGCATCCAGTCCATGGATCCGACAAATACCAAATCGGCCTGCGGGCGGCACTCCGGAGGCCGGTGAAAGTATTCCAAATTGACGCCGGTGGGGACATCCGGGACTTGCTGCAGGCCGAACAATTTCTGCATGGTGGCTGAATCCAGCGGAGAGACGGCAATCACGCGCCCCGCGGTGCGGCAAATCTCACGTTCATAGCGGAACATGCGGCCGGACTGAATCTTGAGATACGCGCGCTCGAGCGGATTGCGGGCATGCTCGACGCGGCGCCGCCAGATCATGGTTTCGACATTGTGCTGGAACAGTACCACGCCTTGCATGCTGGGCAAATTCACCGCCGGCACCAGAAAATCGCAGATAACATGATCGAAACGCGTCGCGGAAAGGACTTCTGCCAGCGTGTGCCGCATCGCCGCGGAGCGAAACCTGGAAACCGCCAGGGGCACGGAATCCAAGAGGCCCCCCAACAACTGCGCGTAAAACTTCGTGGACGTCTTGGCAGGCAGTTGAAAATCGATGGGATAGGCCCTCGTCGAGTATTCGGAACTGCGCGCGACCCCCTCGGTCTCGCCGGGTGCGCGAAAGGCCACGTAGTGCACCTCATGCCTCCGATGCAAACATCGGAGCATCTCCAAGGTTCGGATCTGGCCGCCGCGGGTCGTGGGGTGAAGAAAATCGGACTTGACCCAGAGGATCTTCATGAGTTTTCCCATTGTAGCTTTGCACCACTCTTTGAGCTGATTTTCGAAAGCCGTCCAATCTGCGGGAAGAATTGTAGGAGACAAGCCAGCTGCTATCGGTTCGCTACGGGAGGATCGTCAACGCGCACCAGCTCCTGTTCAACGCCCTTAAGCGACGCATCCAACCTGTCGATGAAGCGGAATGATGTTGTCGCGCTCGTTTAAAGTCGGTACGATGATGGCTAGCTCAGGTATTCGATTCGGCCCCGGCGGTTTGTAAGATCAAGCTTAATGGAGAAACCACAATAATGGCAATGGACCGCACGGGCAAAAGACGGTACTACCTTCTGGCCGCCGTGCTCGCTCTCGGCGCCTATATCGCCCTCCAGACTGCGGCTTCTAAGGCGGTCAAGCCCTGGAACGATGAAGCGATGGCCGCCAGCGCTGCGTACAACCTGGGCACCACTGGTTCCACCGGTGTTCATTTTTTCGATGAGAAGTCTCCGCTATTTCCTGGAATTACCCGCCACACTTACTACATTTTCCCGTTTCAGTTGTGCGCATTGGCGGTCTGGTACAAGATCGCCGGTTTCAGCTTGCTCACGACCCGTCTGATGTCGGTCGGCTGGACGCTGGTGATTCTGGGTGCGCTGTATTCCCTTCTAAAGGGTCTTACACAGGATCGCGGCTTCGCTTTGCTAGCTGCCGGATTGACGGCGGTCGACTACCACATGATGACGGAGGCCGCTTTCGGGCGCTATGACACCATGGTCGCGGCACTCGGATTCTCCGCGTATTCCCTGTACGTCCACCTGCGCCGGCGCAATCTCGCCATGGCGCTTGCGGCGAGTAACGCATGCGTGATGATGGCCGGTGCGACTCATCCGAACGGTCTGATCTATCTGCTCGGCTTGTGGTTCTTCATTCTATATTTTGACCGGCGAGGCCTGGGTTGGAAGGAACTCACTTTTGCCGCGGCGCCGTACTTCATTGGAGCCGCAGTCTGGCTGCCCTTTGTCCTTCAGGATTTCCCCTCGTTTCGCGGACAACTTGCGATGAACTCCTCGGGTCGCGTGGGCCTGCTGCATCCATGGAGCACCCTGATGCGCGAGATTCGCGTACGGTACATCACGGCATTTGGCCTGGGGGCGCACAGCGCCGGTCACAACAGTTCACTCATAAAGCTGAAGGCTCTCAGCCTGTTCATGTATGTCGCCGGAGCAATCGGTTGCTTTTCGCTGCCGTCGATCCGAAGCGACCCTCGGTTTCGGATTATCTTGGCGCTCTTTGGCATTCATTGGTCGTATCTGGCGTTCTACGAGAATATGAAATTCTCGTATTACCTAGTGCATCTCAATCCGCTGTACTGTGCGTTGCTCGCCGCCTTCGCGGTGACGGTATGGCGCTCCACGCCCAGGGCCCTGAGCCGCTGGGCGATCGCCGGTGCGCTCGCAACGGTCGGCCTGGTTCAAGTGGGAGGAATCCTGGCAAAGGTCCGCTTGGACGATTACGGGAAATCCTACTTGCCGGCGGTCAAGTTCGTGCAACAGCACGCGTCGGAGTCGGATCTGGTTGCGGCCACCTGTTCGTTCGGATTCGCTTACGGGTTCGATCGAAACCTGCTAGACGATCCCAGTCTCGGATATTACAACGGCCGCCGACCGGATTACATCGTGGCCGACGAAATATACGACGGCTGGTGGGAGGAGCGCCGCACATTCCAACCACAGGTTTACGAGTACTCCATGCGAATGCTGCGGAATTACGACCTCATCTACGATCACGCCGGCTATCGCGTTTATCGTCTTCGCGACCTCCGGACTCAGGCTTAGACAGCTCATGGTGGGGCTACTCCAGAAACTCCCGGCTCGCGTAGCAAGCCACTTGTGGCTACGCAACAAATCTGCCTTTCCCTCAACGGTTTGATAGACTGAAGGGGCGGCTCTAACCAGTTCGGAGATCCCGACACCGCGAGCGCCATTGCCCAACAGATTATTTCGATTCTGTCGATAGGGAATCATGAGGAATCGCACCGCCTCCGGGCTCCCCGCGGGGTCATCCAAGCCCCCTTTGTCCGGGGCAGTGCGACCCGCATCTGCTGGGCCAGTGACCGGCCTCCCTGGCATGCGATCGGCTTCGCCAGGCGGGCCTTTTTCAAACCCCGCCCGGCCCGTGACTGACGACTCTTCCGCCCTGCTCTGGAATCTGCCTTTGGCTCTAACCGTTCTGCTGATAATGAATCATTTCGGCAGACCCTTCGAGAAGTTTCTGACCGGCTATAAGATCCCGCTGGTGATGTGCCTCCTGGGGATCCTGGTGGCGTTCTTCGGACGGGGACTCCGGGTGTTGAAGAGCCCGATCGGCTTGACGCTGTGCTGGATGCTGGGGTGGATGGCGATATGCGTGCCATTTAGCTTCTGGAAAATGGGCAGCGCTCGCTACATAATGAATTATGCGGCGCTCTGGGCGGTGTTTCTTGCCCTGATTGCCACGGCTCCCCGGACTCTACGAGACCTCAAGCGCATCGCCACCGCGATCCTGATCGCGTGTTCCTTCTACATCCTGGTGGGTCTCCGGTGGGGCGCCGGTCAGCGTCTGGAACTGAGCGGCACCTTTGGGAACTCCGACGACGTGGCGCTGCTAGCGGGATTCACGATTCCCTTCGTTGTCTTTTTTGCAAGCCAGATTCGTTCCTTTGTATTGAAAGCATGCGTGCTGGCGGTATCCAGCGGATTTCTCATCTGGACAATCGGCTACACCGGAACCCGGGCAGCCATTCCCGCGCTAGGCTGCATGTTCCTGGTATACCTAATCCGCGGAAGCGCGGTTCAGCGAGCCGCCCTGGCCGCCCTTTCGGTGGGGGCCGTTCTGATTGCCGTGACGATTTTACCGGACACCATCATTAAGCGCTTCGCCACAATTTTTAGCGCGATGAACTCAGAGAGGGTGTATGCCGAAAGTGGTTCCGATGAAGCCATGGCGTCGGTAGCACAGCGCAGCGAGCTTCTGAGGGATGCTCTGAGAGCGGGTTCGGATCACGTGATTGTGGGGGTAGGTCCGGGGCAATTCGTGAACTACCGGTTCGAGCGGATCAAGGGATTCAATGGCCTCAACAAGCCTTATCTGCCATCTCACAATACCTACCTCCAGTTTTTTAGTGAAGAGGGATTACCCGGTGTGATCCTGTATGTCATTTTTCTAGCGATGATCTACAGAACGGTTCGCCGAGTCCGTAAGCTGAATGCGCCCGGATCGCATCCGGATTGGAACTTCGGCCTTCAATTGGCGATCTGTCTGGAGGCAGCCTTGATCTATTTCGCCGCCTGTGCGGCGTTCATGACCTGCGATCAACATCCCCATCAGTTTGCGATCGCCGGCCTGGCGCTAGGATTGGAACGAATTACCAGGACGAGGATTCAGATGTTCACGTCCGCTTCCCGTCCGGCCAAACCGGGATTGAGCGCGCCGGGACGGTCATTCGCTCCCGCATTCTCGGGGCCCGCCCTGGCCGGACATAGCATGCCGCCTTCGCCGTCGAGACGTGTCCCCTAGGCACACCGAAGGTCCTCTACCGGGGATCGGAGTCATAAAAGGCGAATGAGTACAACCCGACGACAACTCTTGCCATTGACCGGATTCCGGTTCTTTCTGGCACTCTGGGTCGTCGTATACCATCGCATTGACACGGTCGGAAGTGGATCGGCGATTCCCTGGCTCCCCGGCGCACCCGACGCCGTAACAGCCATTCTCCGGAGCGGCTACGCGGCGGTATCGGTGTTCTTTGTCCTGTCCGGTTTTGTTCTGGCCTACAATTACGACCTGGGACGGAACTGGTCAAAACAGGAACACACCCGCTTTGCCGCTGCCCGGTTCGCCCGGATCTATCCAGCGTATCTGTTCGGGATTCTGCTGTTGGTCCCCTTTGGGTGGTACCGGGTGCTCAACGGAATGGACCTATCGTCCGGCGGCTACCAACCTGGAGCCTTGATTCTCAATCTCGCCCTGGTGCAATCGTGGATCCCTTCGATGGTGCTGACATGGAATTTCCCCGGCTGGTCGCTATCGGACGAAGCATTCTTCTACGCGTGTTTTCCGTTTTTGGGAATCCTCCTGTGGAAACTCCGTGGCCCGCGAGCGTTGCTGTGGACCGGCGCAATGCTATGGCTTTTGGCGAGCCTTCCCGCCCTGATCGCGGTAGCGATTCCGGTGCAGGCGTTCGGTGACGTGGCGGCCACCACCACCGCGCTCTCTCCGGAGGCGCAGCCTTGGGCCAACTTAATCCGCTACCAGCCACTGCTTCGGCTTCCGGAGTTTTGCGCGGGAATTCTGCTCGCGCGCCTGTATCAGTCTTGGTCGCGATCCTCCGCCCTCCC
>Ga0068859_100007775_pt1 | contig 10885 bp, 10 predicted proteins | sample KBSSwiS22_FD_66585 | JGI IMG/M metagenome (GOLD analysis project Ga0068859, IMG submission 66585) | Switchgrass rhizosphere microbial communities from Kellogg Biological Station, Michigan, USA - KBS Switchgrass S2-2 | ecosystem: Host-associated > Plants > Roots > Rhizosphere > Soil ... | reverse complement strand
GCTGAAAATGGGCGCATTTTGCATTACCTCCAGTTGGCGTACCAGCATAAACGGGTTGATACCCAGTTTTGCGTGCCCAACATATAAACCCAGAATCATAGTGGCAAGGCAGACCTGCGCAAAGCTAATTACCGTCATTACCGGCGCTTCCCATTTACCTGCCCTGAACATCAGTATCAATCCCAACACGCAGTGCCAGATCGTCCACAATAAAAAACTGCCTTCCTGGGCTTCCCAGATACAGGCAAAAAGATAACCGGGGTTCAGTGCCAGGCTTGAATGGTTCCAGGCGTAGGAGTATTCAAACTTATGGGTGGAAATAATATAAAAAATGGTTATGAAAACAGCAAATACGGCAAAACATTCAATCATGAAAGCGATACGGGCAAGGCGCTTCCAGCTGGCCGTCTCATCAATAGTTTTGGCATTGGTGGTTTTGAAATAGGCAATGCTGGCAATCAGTGAAGCAACAAAAGCAAGTATGGTTAAGAAGTGTCCGAGCTGGCCGGGGAAGATGTGTTCACCAATATAATTCATGTAGTAGGATTAGTCTGTTATAGTCAGGTTCTTTTTCATCACGTTGGGATCATCTTTGTATTTGGAAGGACATTTCATCAGCATATCCTTGCATTCAAAAAGCCCGTTCTGCATTTTTCCATTTAATACCAGGCGCTCGCTCTTCTCAAAGTCGGGCGGTTTGGAATTGCGGAAGATTACTTTGGTGGTATTGCCCAATGTGTCGATGGCCGTGAAGCTCATATAGTTGGGGTCTTTCGCGGGGTCATATTCAATAGGCCTGGTTTTATCCACCTTAGCTATCAGCCGTACAAATTTGCCTTCTTTCTGGCGGGCAGATGCAACCGTTTCATAGGTGGTGAGGTTACCCGTAAAACTAACCAGCACGGCGATGGCCGCCGCAATGAAAATAAGGATAACAATATGCGTTTTCTTCATATGGTAATTTTCGGTGGCAAAATTAGTTCAAAAAAACGATCCGGGGAGACCTTGTTTACACAGAACTTTCGCGGCAAAATACTTGTGTTCTGTGCAAAATGCAATAAAGAACAGCCTGGAAGCAGGCGCCTACCCGGTGAAACCTTTGTGAACCGTGTCACCGGGTTCAATACCCGCCAATTCATTGAAAGTTCGCCGTGATAAGAAAAAGTTAAGATAACAACTGTTAGTACAACTATCTGCAACTGTTTATCCTTTTTTTGGTTCTATTATATACTGCATTAACTTGCGCAGCGTTCTACACACCTGAATAACACAACATGGCAGACCTTTCACAGTTTGATCCGAACAGGGCGGGAAATCCCAACAACAATATTTTCGGATTGCCTTTCACAGAAGACGATGCAAAAGTGGTATTGCTGCCGGTGCCATGGGAAGTAACGGTAAGCTATACCGCCGGCACGGCCCGCGCAAGTGATCATATTTGCAAGGCAGCTTTGCAGGTAGACATTTTCGACACCGATGTGCGCGACGGCTGGAGAGAAGGTTTTTATATGCGCCCCGCAGATAAAAAGGTGTTGATGAAAAGTGACTACCTGCGCAAAGAAGCAGAGTTGTACATTGACTATATCTCCCGGGGTGAGCTGGTAGAGAAAAATAATTTCATGTGCAAAAGCATGAAAGAAATAAATGAAGGCGGTATCTACCTCAACAACTGGGTGTACCAGCAAACAAAAGAATTACTGGCCAAAGGCAAATTGGTTGGCCTGGTGGGTGGCGATCACAGTACGCCGCTTGGTTATTTTAAAGCCATCGCTGAAAAATATGGTGATTTTGGTATCCTGCAAATTGATGCACATGCCGATCTCCGGAAAAATTTTGAAGGGTTTACCTATAGTCATGCCTGCATCATGTACAATGCCCTGAATGAAATTGAACAGGTGAAAAAACTGGTACAGGTAGGCGTGCGTGATCTGTGCGATGAAGAATGGGAATATATCAGCAGCAGCAATTACCGGGTTGTAACCTATTTTGATCATGAATTAAAGGAACGCCAGTTTGAAGGGCAAAACTGGAAACAGATCGCCGATGAAATCATAACGCACCTGCCGCAAAATGTTTACCTGAGTTTTGATATCGATGGCCTGGATCCTAAATTATGTCCCAATACCGGCACACCGGTACCCGGCGGTTTACAGATAGAGCAAACGTATTACTTGATAAGACAATTACTGCGCAGCGGCCGTAAACTCATTGGTTTCGATTTAAGCGAAGTAGGCATAGGTGAAACAGAATGGGATGCCAATGTAGGTGCCCGGATATTGTGGAAACTGTGTAATTTATTACTGGCCAGCAATAGTTAGAAAATTTTTGATTTTGGGATTGCGGGATTTTGTGAGGTGTTGGCAGCAACCTTCAATGCAATCCCTAAAATCAGCAATCCCAAATCAGCAATTTCTTCTCGATGGTTTACCAGTATGTAGTCACGCTTAAAAACGCCAGCCGCAAATACATCGACCGGTTTTCTTTGCTCCTGCTGCTTGCTTCCGTAATATTTTTTTTACGCGAACAATACCTTTCTCCCAATATCAAAATCCCCTATCTTTTCGGCAGTGTTGCCATCACCAGTATTATTGCGTGGAATCTTTACCAGCAAAAAAAGAAATCCCTGGCTGTCTATTACAACAGCGCTTTATTTATTGCGGCTATCGCCTGGGTAACGATGCCATATCTTTCCTGGTTATTTTTGCCCTTTGCATTGCTGGGTTTGTTTGAACGCCAGGCAAAAATGCCGCTGGAAGTGGGCTTTACCGAAAAAGAAATTGCCATCAATACATTGATCCGGAAACGGTACCAGTGGAGCGATTTCAATAATATCATTTTAAAAGATGATCTGCTTACCCTCGATTTTAAAAACAATCGTTTGCTGCAACGCGAAACAATTGATGAAGAAGGCGACGCGGAAGAAGATGAGTTTAATGTGTATTGCCGGGAAAGGCTTCATGCGTCAGTCGTGAGTGGTGAGACGTGAGTGCGTTAGCGCAGTCAGATTGTTTTTTACGCGCTGAAGGTTGACTTTTGACGTCTGTAGTCTTACGATCTGGCTGAGTAAAAGCACTCACGTCTCACCACTCACGATAAATATCTGACTAAGCAACTGCACTCACCACTCACGTCTCACGCCTGACGATTCACGATCACAAATCTCTCCTAAATTTCACCCATCAGCTTAAGTTCATGTGGATTTTTGTGGAACTTTCATCTCAGCAAAAACCCTGCATATGAATGCACTCGCCATAACTATCATTCATCCCGCTTATGAAAACCTGAAACGCATGGGGCGTTTTCTTCATTTTATAGCAGCCCTGCTCATTCTGGGAAATGCGCTTCATCAATTACAGCAGCCCAAACTCAATCATCTCTATTTCTGGTGCCAGCTCATAGTGGGTATTGATATTCTTATCGTCATCTTTACCAACAGAAACCTGGTACAGGAACTACCGAAGATGAATACTGTTTTCCGCTTTATTGAATGTGCGATCTTCTTCGGCGCAGCAGCCATACTATTGACAGAACACAACTGGGTGATGGGTGCAGTGCTGGTGTTGGTGAGCGCTTCCTATGGCTACCTGCTGTATTGCGAACAGAAGATGGGCATGGCAGAGATGGTAAAGTTCAATCATATCGGCATTACCATATCCGGTCTTCCACAAAGCGAATTCTTTTTGTGGTCGCGAATCAATGCCATTGATATCCGCTACGACAGTATTACGATACTTACCTCGGAAACCAAGGAATTGCATTTCCCGCTCCGCCAGAATCTTCAATTCGAGGAACTGGATCAAATTCACGAATTTTGCAGACACTATTTGAAAACGTGAGCCGTCAGGCGTGAATCGCGAATAGCTCCCGTCAGGAAGAGCCTCCGGCTGACGCCTCACGTTTCACGACTTACAATCACTGATATGATGACTGATTCTCCTTATCTCCTTTACTCAGACGGCAAAGGAAATATATTTGAAGACACTTCTTTATACGCAACCGGCCGTAGTGGCTGGGATGCCTATCCCATAGAGCCGGATGAATGGATAGAACTGCCCGAAGGTGGTTCTTTATATGAGTTACCGGGCAGGCGGGGCATTGGCATCGATACCAAAACCGGCGATATGCGGCTCTGCGAAAAAGGCTGGGCAGTTGCGGCTTTTATTCCGCCCGCCCATACGGGCCTGTATATTGCCGCTTATGAAACAACACCGGGTGCCCCCACGCTCCCCTTGTTTTGCTATACAGCCGCGGGCTGGTACAATGAAAAATTCTATGTGCCTGCTGTTCGTATTGAACAGGACGTGCGGCAGGAATCGGCAGGGTATGACAATGCAAAAATTAAATCGGGCACGCTGCATTTGCTGGAAGCCTACCCGCACAACCGCCTTGTGAAACATTTGATGGAAAATTGCTGCCTCACGTATAACTGTCCTGCAGCAAGAAATCTTTCGCTTGCAAGATGGGAATGCCCGGTACCCACTTCTCCTGCCTGCAATGCCAATTGCATCGGTTGCATTTCTTTTCAGCCACAGGAAGAAACCATTCCTTCTACACAGGATCGGCTCACATTTAAACCCAGTGCCGAAGAGATAGTAGAGTTTACCGTTCCGCATCTTACATCGGCACCCTACCCCATTGTATCTTTTGGCCAGGGTTGCGAAGGCGAACCTTTACTAATGTGGGAAACCATCCGGGCTGCTATTATTGAAATACGCAAACACACCAGTCGCGGCAGCATCAATATCAATACCAATGGTTCCAAACCGGATGCGGTAAAAGCTTTGTGCGAAGCAGGTCTCAACAGCATCCGCGTAAGCACTAATTCGGCCCGCAAACATATTTATGAAGCCTATTACCGCCCGAATAACTATCAATTTGAGGACATCGTGGAAAGTCTAAAAGTAGTGCGCAGTTTCGGTGGCTGGACCAGTATCAATTATTTCGTTTTCCCGGGCATGACAGATAGCATTGAAGAGTACGAGGCGCTCAGGAAATTAATAGCGGAAACAAATCTCTGCATGATACAATGGCGCAATTTTAATATTGATCCCGACTGGTACCTGGGCAAGATTGCTGTAACGGAAACCGGCGAGTGTATGGGCATCAAACAATTGCAGGAACTAATCCATGAAGAATTCCCGCACCTGAAGTATGGTTATTTTAATCCACCGATGGAACGCATCAAAGGAAATTTTGAACAGGATTTTGCGCATGCCTGATTGGCTGATAACCGGTAAGACGGGTGCTGCATCGCAGGCGGGTAAGAGATACCACAGCAGGGGTATGGCACGTTTTTGTATTCATTATCGGTATGAAAGAGAAAATTCGCCCGGGGCGGAAACCATCCGCGATAACTTCTCTGCAAAAGAAGCTGCCATCATACTCCGTGCCTATGGATGCCAAATCTCCGGAGCAATTACTGGAAGATATTATTGGTATCCTCAATAATCGCAGGGAACTGCTGGACAAACTGGTAAAAAAATTCCCCCGGGCGCATGACGAGGGCCACCGCAGTTTCAAACAATATATCCGCCAAACAAAAAAATTTCAGTCTGCATTGTTGGTAGAACTGTCTGGTTATGGCGATGGATTGGCGGGCGCCGATCCCAATAACGCCTACAATGATTACTGGAGAAACGCGCTGAAGAAATGGGAGTCTATCAATCAAAGCCGCCTTATTCCGTTTTGGAGAACGCTTGAAGGCATTCTGCGGGACATTTATAAACAAATATTGGCGCGTCGCGATAGCCTGACTGACTCATTCCAGGAGATATTGCTTCAGCAACTGGAAGAGCTGGAAACTGGGCGGCCCGGCAGCAGTACCTGATAACAAGATGAGTTTTTTCCCATTCAAGAATATAAAAGCAGTAACATTACGTTGGCGTACACAAGCCCATCGAGGCAATGATAACGCAACCAACCATCTAATATATTTTGCCACTATAAGCCCACAGCACCGTATTTTCGGGTTCTTATTCAGACTGTTCAATGGCGCTCACCGACAGGCAACAAAAAATATATACGGGAATAGGGTTGGCATTGACTACCGTTATTATCTGGTCGGGCAATTATGTGGTGGCGCGTGGTATTTCAAAACAATTGCCTCCGGTGAGCCTGGCTTTTTACCGCTGGTCAATGGCATCGGTTTGCATAGCGCCGCTGGCCATTAAAAAATTCATCCGGCAAAGAGAAATCGTTTTTGCCAACAAAATGTACCTGTTCTGGACTGCGTTAACCGGTATTACTATTTTCAATACTTTTATTTATATCGGCGGTCATTATACTTCCGCCATCAACCTGGCTTTAATTGGTACCACCTCTGCGCCCATATTCATTGTTTTACTGTCTGTAGTTTTTTTGCAGCAACCCGCCGGAAAATTTCGTATAACGGGTATGGCTATATGTTTTTCAGGCATATTGTTTTTGCTGAGCCAGGGAAGCTTTCAGAAACTGGTTAATTTTCATTTCGGGAAAGGCGATCTGCTGGTGCTGATTAGCGCCCTTGCCTTTTCTGTTTATAGCATCCTGGTAAGAAAAAAACCCGCTTCCATTCAGCCGGTTGTTTTTCTTTTCAGCATTTTTACCCTGGGTACCCTGCTGCTGTTTCCTTTTTATATAAACGAACTCCGTCAATCGCCCGTGGCGGTTAGCTGGACCGCGAACATGTTTATCACCATTGTATACCTGGGCGTTGGTAATTCCATTATTGGCTTCTTTGGCTGGAATGCTGCTATTGAAAGACTGGGCGCGCCTTCAACAGCGCTGTTTGCCAATCTAATACCCATCTTCAGTACCATTGAAGCGGTTATATTTTTAGGAGAACAGTTTTCGATTGTGCATCTTATTAGCGGCATTGTGGTAATAGCGGGTGTTGTGATTGCCAACCTGCGTTCAAAAGCCGTACAATCCTTGCCATGACAACAGAAATGATTTTATTGTGCTCCGCCGCCTTTGCAGCCGGTTTTATAGATGCTATTGTGGGTGGCGGTGGCCTGGTGCAAACACCCGCCAGCTTAATTTTACTTAATCAATATCCGGTAGCTACCATAATTGGCACCCTGAAAATACCTTCTTTCAGCGGCACCTTATTTGCATCCATCCAGTATGCAAAGCGGGTTTCATTCAATTACCGGCAGCTATCGGTAATGATGAGCCTTGCGTTTGCCGCGGCCTTTGCCGGTTCCAAATTATTAACGATGGTCAGCAACCAGTTTATGAAGCCTTTGCTGCTTTTCGTATTGGTGGCTGTGGGCATTTACACCTGGATAAATAAAAAATTGGGTGATCACACCGAAAAATTACATTCTATAAAAAAACAATGGCTGTATATTTTTATCATCAGTATCAGCCTTGGGTTTTATGATGGTTTCATTGGTCCCGGTGCCGGTAGTTTCCTGATACTGAGTTTTATTGGTTTATTTGGATACGATTTTTTGCGTGCCAGTGCACATGCCAAATTCATTAACCTGGCCACCAATCTTGGTTCTATTGCATTTTTTGCCGCCAGTGGAAAAATCATCTATACCATTGCATTGCCAATGGCCATTTGCAACGGTGCCGGTGGATTACTGGGTGCGCGGCTGGCCTTGCTGAAAGGAAATGCTTTTATCCGTATTTTTTTCCTGTTGGTGATAACAAGTACCATTATTCGATTTGCGTATGACGTCTTTTTCAGATAAGAAAGTGATCATTGCCGGTGCCAGTTCCGGCATCGGGAAGGAACTGGCTATTTTATATGCACGGGCCGGTTGCCGCGTGGGCATCACCGGCCGGCGCGGCGAACTATTGAACGAGCTGAAAAAAGACTATCCTGATCAAATAGAAACAGCTTCTTTTGATGTGATGGGCAACGATAATATTCCTTATTTGCGCTCACTGATAGAAAAACTGGGTGGAATGGATTTGTTTATTTACAATGCCGGCTACGGAGAGGTTAGCCTAACATTAGATCCGGGCATTGAGCAAACCACGGTTCTTACCAATGTAAACGGTTTTGTTGAAATGGTTGATTATGCGTTTAATTTTTTTCAGCAACAGGGGCATGGTCAAATTGCCGCCACCTCTTCCATTGCTGCACTGGCGGGCAATCATTTTGCGCCGGCTTACAGCGCCAGCAAGGCATTCATGAGCAATTATATGGAAGGGCTTTACCTAAAAGCAAAGAAACTAAAATTGCGTATGTACATAACCGATATTCAACCGGGATTTGTAAAAACCAAAATGGCCAAAGGGCCTGGCCGTTTCTGGGAAGCCCCGGCAGGCAAAGCAGCCAAACAAATGATGCAGGCCATTGAAGCGAAAAAATTCAGGGTATACATTACCAAACGCTGGTGGCTGATTGCGCAACTAATAAAAATTTTGCCAGGATGGCTCTACAGGGCAATCGCCTGATGTTTAAAGTTTAAGGTTTAAGGTTTTGCAGGCAAGCGCAACCTTAGACTTTAGACCTTAGACTTTAGACCTGGGACCTTAAACCATGCGCTCACCTACCAAACATTTCTCGGGCACCAGTCGCCATACTTGTTGCCGATTAAAAAACCCAGTACAATTTCATGCGTGCCTTTGGTGATGGTATTCAACTGCGAAGTGGTATAGTCATACGCATAGCTGATGTTAAAAGTATTGGATACGTTGACGCCCAGCATGGCATTGAATCCGTCCTTTACCCTGTAGCCTGCCCCCACCCATAACAAATCGCGGTATTGAAATTTGGTATTGATGTCAATGGAAGCCGGTACAGGCTGAACGTATTTCAACATAACACTGGGTATCATCGAAATATCATCGTCTATAAAAAACCGGTAACCGGCGGTGGCAAACAGGTGCGGAACCAGTTTACTTTGCTGTTGTTTGACGGTATTGTCAGAAAAATATATTTTTTGGGGAATGATTTGCTGCGCAGATAAACCAATAAAATAATCAGCCGAATACACCCAGATGCCTGCACCGAAATCGGGCTTAAGGCTATTGATTTCACCCGAATTGTATACTGCGGGATCAACCGGGTTGGCCGTACCAAAATCAAGTTTGTTTCTGTTTAAAAAAATATCCTGCACCCCTGCTTCAAATCCTGCAGCTATACTGGTGCGGGCGCTGATGCCAAGATGGTACGCATAGCTGACATAGCCTGCAAAGCGGTTTAACGGGCCGGTTCTGTCATTAATAATTTTCAGGCCGATACCATGGTGCGGTTTAGCCGCTTCATAGTCTTGCCAGAAGTTTCTGCCCCGCGGGTTTTCCCCCGGCATATCAAATGAAGTAGCGGTGGTGCGATCATCCTGTTTACCCAGCGGTTTGTGCAGGGTGAGATAAGTGGTTACGGGCGCATCCTGCAAACCCACCCATTGATGGCGATGACTGATTTTTACATCTGTATAGTTTTCGATACCGGTAAGTGCAGGGTTGAGTATATAATTATTAATAATGTACTGGGTATATTGTGGCTGCTGCTGTGCCTCGGCAAATATGATACTGCTAACCATATACAAAACCAACAATAACTTTCTCATCGGCACATTATTTTCTTTTATCGTATAATTGTTACAGAGCCATTTACCGGCGAACGGCCACTTCTGGGGTTGATTATCCAGTAGTAAGTACCCGCCGGCAGCGGCTGGCCATTGGTTTTTCCATCCCATTGTCTGGTATAACCGGCAGAGTGAAACACCAACTGTCCATACCTGTTATACACATCCACTGTGCAGTCGGGGTACGACTCAAGATACTGAATATACCAGGTATCATTGATACCATCTCCATTGGGTGAGAAAGCATTCGGCACCTTTATCTGTTTTAAAACCTTTACTGTTACCTGGTCTGTTCCCCTGCAGCCATCTGCCGACGTAACCTGCAGGCTGTACAGCATATCCTGCGGTGCGGTAACTTTTGGTGTGGCAATGGCGGCATTGTCCAGGTAGGTGGCCGGTGTCCATGCATAGCTGTTATTATTACCGGTTGCCTTACCATCCAGTATTACAAAACCTCCTTCCAGCAGGTATTTGTCTGCGCCCGCGCTTACTACCGGTGCCGGGTACACTAAAATAGTTCTGGCCGTATCTGCACTGCAACCATTGGCCGCTGATACAGAATACGTAATCAGATCCGTGCCTGCGCCAGCCTGTGCAGGGCTAAAGATGCCGGTTGCACTGATGCCTTTTCCTGTGTAAACGCCCGTACCCGTTAGAACAGAATTGTCTTTTGCGGCAGTTACCTGGAAAGGCGTGATTTCTTCACAAACCGGCAGTAAAGTATCAAATTGCAGTTGCGGGCTTGCCAGCAGCGTAATGGTGCTAACTGCCTGGCTAAGGCAACTGATTCCTGAATATACAACATACCTGATTTGATAGGTTTTTGCTGCCGGCGATCCAAAATCAGCGTACTGATAGGAATAGGTCTTACCCTTTGCCGGGAAACTGTCAACCGTTTTTGCCAACGGATTGCCGGCATAATCCCAGTAGATTTCTGTTCTGATGATATTGCCGAAATCAACCGTGGAGGCATCGGTTACGCTGATGGGTTTATTACTGCAAAGTTTTGAACCGTTGTTCACAGAGAAAACTGCCATGGGTAAGGCCCCGTTGACCGTAAATTTTTTTGTGCTGTCTTTTACACAGCCATTGTTGCTCGTCACAGTAAGTGAGACATCGTATATGCCGGCAGCGGAATAAGTGGCCTTTGGATCTTTTTGAACAGAGGTCTGACCGTTACCAAAATTCCATAAATAGGTGAATCCTGCCTGGCTATTGTCGGCGATATAGCTGCTGTCATAAAACTGCGCAGTGGCATCGTTCAGGCAGATCGCTGGTGTAATAAAATTAACCAGGGGTAAATAATTTACATTTACCGGGACGGTTTTGATGGCGCTTCTGCAACCACTGTTTATTTC
>Ga0068859_100007773_pt1 | contig 10885 bp, 7 predicted proteins | sample KBSSwiS22_FD_66585 | JGI IMG/M metagenome (GOLD analysis project Ga0068859, IMG submission 66585) | Switchgrass rhizosphere microbial communities from Kellogg Biological Station, Michigan, USA - KBS Switchgrass S2-2 | ecosystem: Host-associated > Plants > Roots > Rhizosphere > Soil ... | reverse complement strand
CGGTGCCGTCGGTGGACCCGTCGTCGACGACGACGAGCTCGGCCGGCGGATGCGTCTGGCCCAACGCGCTCTCGATGGCCGCGGGGAGAAAACGAGCGTGGTTGTACGCGGCGATGACGACCGCGACGTCGCCCGAGCTTCCCTCAGCCACGCGCGCGGCGCTCGAGGCGGCGGAACGCGGCGTAGGAGCCGGGCGCCGCGTAGGACCAGGCCCAGTAGAGCCACGCCCGCCCGAAAAACGGAAACGTCGCGATCGACGCGCGGAGGGCGGCGCGCGCTTCCGGCAGGTGTTCGGAACTCCGTCCCGACGATGCGAGCAGCTCGCGGCCGAGGCGCAAGCGTTCTTTCCCGAGGGCTCGCCTGTAGTGCCACGGGTTGTCGCGGACGAACTCCGGATGCTCGCGCGCGAGCTTCTCGAGGAGCCGGATCCAGCATCGCGCGTTCAGCGTCCGGTCGGCGCTGAGGTTCTCGGGGTGCACGCGCACCAGCAGGAGCGGCTCGGCGATCCCGACCATCCGGGTCGCAAACGAGAGCCGAAGCCACAGGTCGCAGTCGGTCGCGGAGGGCAGGGTTTCGTCGAATCCGCCGGCCGCGAGGATGAGATCCCGGCGCACCATCGGCATCTGCACGCCCCCCGCGTCGCCCCAGAGCAAGGAGCGCGTGCTGAATTCCGGCCCCGGGGACTTCTTCCCGTGTGTTTTCGTTCCCGGAGTCCCGCCGGCCGACATGACGCGCGCGCGCATGGCGATCAGGCCGGCATCGGGGAACCGGTGCGTCGCGTCTTCGAGCTTCGCCAGCGCTTCCGGCTCCCACGCGTCGTCGGAGTCGAGAAAGGCGACCCACGTCGCCGTCGCTTCACGCACGCCTCGATTGCGCGCCGAGGCCTCGCCGCCGTTCACCTTGCGCACGTACCGGACGCGCGCGCCGTATCGGGCGACCAGCTCGGCCGTGTTGTCCGTCGAGCCGTCGTCCACGACGACGATCTCGTCGGGCGGCCGGGTCTGCGCGAGCGCGCTGTCGACGGCTGTCTTCAGATAAGCGGCGCGGTTGTAGGTGGGGATGACGACAGCGATTTGGGCCGTCATGGCCGGGCTACGGTATCACGCAGGGTGTCGGGTATCGTGCATCGCCATGACGCCACCGCGGTCCCAAGCGCTGCTCGTCCTTCTCCTGGCGGCCGTCGCAGGGTTCAAGCTGTGGCGATCTCCCCACAGCGCGTCGAACCTCGAGATCGTTCCGGATTCGGTCGAGTACACGGTCGGGGCGGAACGGCTCACGGCACACCTGGGCTACACGATCGTCGTCGACGGGGTGACGCGCCCGCCGCGCTACCCGCCGTGGTTTTCCGCCGGGATGCTGGCGCCGGTCTTGGCGTTGGCCCGCGGCGAGCTGGGAGCCGCGATCCTTCCCGTTTTCGCGTGCGGGGTCCTCGCGGTGCTCGCGGCGTTCGCCATCGGCTCGCGGTTGGCCGGGCCCTGGGGCGGCGCGGGCGCGGCGGTCGCTTTGCTGGCCAACCCGGCGTTCACGACTCTGTCGAGCTTGGTGATGACCGAGGTTCCGTCGCTCGCGCTCGGGCTCTTGTGCTGTGTCCTTTTCCTGCGGCCCGGCGAGTCGCTGACCCGAGCGCAGGTCGTGGCCGCCGGAGCGCTTGGCGGCGCGGCGTTCGCGATTCGACCCGAGTCGGCCGCGTTCCTGCTTCCGGTCGCGTGGCGGATCGTGCGTGACCAGCGCCGGCCGTGGGCGCCCTTGCTGCTTCTCGGGACTCCGTCGCTCCTCGTGTTCGGGGCGACTGCCGCGTACAACGCCGCGACCTTCGGGAGCTGGCATCGGACCGGGTATCAGTACTGGTGTCCCGTCGCGTTCGAACAGGCCGGGATGGCGTTCGGCCTTCGTTACGTGCCGCAGAACCTGGAGCGTCTGTTCACCGCCCCGCGCATTGCCGTGCTCCTGTTCGGCGCCGGGGGTGCGGTGGCACTCTGGATCAGACACCGTGATCTCGCCCGCAAGGCGCTCGTGCTCGTCGCGCTGGCCGCGCTCCCCGGGACCCTGCTGCACGTCGTCTACTTCTACCCCGAAGCGCGATTTCACATCGTGCTCTTGGCATTCGCGTCGATCCTCGGCGGAGCGGGCCTCGGCTCGCTCTTGGCGCTCGTCGTTCGCGACCGGAGCTGGGTGATCGCCGTCGCCCTCGTGGTCGCGGCATTCGTCCCACCGCGACAAGCGGACCCGCCCCCGCACCGACGGATCGTCGCCGAGACGCTCGCCGCGGAGACGCCGGCGGACGCCGTCATCGTCTCCGGGCTCGACCAGGTTTTCCTCGAGCCGTACGTCTTGCGAGGCACGTCGCGGACGATCGTCCCCGCGTCCCGTCACGTGGAGTACGCGAGCATGCTCGTGGCGCCTGCGGCGCTGATCGGCCTCGTGCTTTCCCCCGAAGACATCCAGTCGCCGCGAGCGCCGGCGCTCCTCCGAGCGGGTGCGATCGACCCCTGCCCGATCGTCGCGACGGAGTCCCCCGGCGAGCTCGTGCGCCGGCTTCGCGAAGGGCGCCGCGTCTTCATCGACGCCAGCTTCCTCCCTCCCGACGCGCCGCCGCAGCGCATCGTCCCGCCCGGCCTTCACGTCACTCCGAACCCGCGCTACCGCTGGCTCGCCGAGCTCCACGAGTAAATCCGGGACATTCTGCTTTTTCCTTTAGAAACACAACCGGGACATTCTGCTTTTTCTTTCAGAGCTTCGCGTTCGGAAGCTCTGAAAGAAAAAGCAGAATGTCCCGGTTGTGTTTCTAAAGGAAAAAGCAGAATGTCCCGGATTTACTCGCAGGCGCTGACGGTCTGCGGCGCGCAAGCGTTCGCGCCGGCGGGGCGCTCGAACCCGGCGCTGTCGAGGCCGTAGGATCCTTCGCGATCGGCGTGAACGGGGACGACGAGGTAGTACGCGCTGTTGACGGATGGCGTGAGACCGAACGAGAGCGCGCCGCCGGTTGAGCAGGCGCGCGGCACCTGGCTGCCGAATTGGCCGAGCGTCCCTTCGTAGACGGCGTAGTCCGCGTCGGCTACGGCGCAGGACAGACCCCAGGCCAGAGAGATCGCGTCCCCCGCCCCTTTGCCGATCGTCAGCGTGCCCGCGCGCCCGGCGCCGATGCACGCAGGCGCGGCATCGCATTCGTCGGGAACGTGGTTGAGGTTGCAGTCCTGGCTCTGGTGCGCGGCGAGGTCGGTGACGTCCGAGACGCCGTTTTCGTTGCAGTCGGGGAACAGGCGCACGTAGTACACGTCCTGCTCGCCGTTGAAGGTCGCGGCGTACGCGACGTCGGCGCCGGTCGCATCGGACACGATGCCCGAATAGTCGCCCATCTTGTTCTGTTGGGGCCAGCCGAGGAAGCTGTTGAACTGCGGGCTGACCGCGACGTTTTTCGACCAGCTGACCCCGGCGTCGTACGAATACGCGTAATAGAGCCGTGCCAGGTTCGCCGTCTCGCTCTCCCGGGTGTCGTACCAGATGACGTCGATGCGGCCGTTGGGCGCGACGGCGTTGGCGGCCATCCAGTGCCAGTGCGAGGCGACCTGCTCGTCGTCGTTCACGCGGATCGGCTCGGTGAACGTCTGGCCGCCGTCCTCGCTGCGCACGAAGGCGACGGTCGAGGTCTCGAGCGCATCAGGAAGCACGGACGCCAGGACGTAGACGTTGCCGCGGGTCCCCTCTTGGCTGCGATCCGCCGCCACGTTGGCCTGCCCGAGCAGACCCCCCGGGTTGGGCCCGGTCGATAGGCCCATGCTGCCGCCGAGGTTGACCGTGGTGCCGGATGTCGCCGGGGGGACGCCCGCGTCGGGCGTTCCGGTGGTGCGTGCGAGGACGAACGTGGAGAAATCTTGCCCCGTCGTGCCGTCGATCCCCGCGGCGTAGAGCGTGCCGTCGCCGTCGAGCGAGAGCATCCCGAACGTGGGCCACCGCGCGACGGTCGTCGGGCTCGCATAGGACTGGCCGCCGTTGGTCGAGCGCGTCAAGACGTTCGTGCCGCAGCAGGACGCGAAGCGCTGCCAGATGCCGTACTGAAATCCCTGTCCCGGACCGCCCGTACGGTCGATCACGAACCAGTTCTTGTCGCCCCCGAACGAGGGCACCGGCAGGCCCCACGTGACCCCGCCGTTCGTGGACTTGAAGACGTCGAGGGTGAAGTTGCTCTTCAGGCTCTGGTAGAAGAAATTACCCGCGGCGTCGACGTCGATCACCGGATCGCTCCGGAACGTCCCGGGGGTGAGCACGCCCGGGAAGGTCCAGCTCGCACCCTTGTCGAACGTGTACGCCCACCCGCCCTGGCGGAAATTCGAGCTGACGGAATTGAACTGGCGCCAGCCCATCACCATGTTGTCCGGGTTGACCGGGTTCACGGCGATCGTCGGCTCGTTGGCCGCGTCGCCGACGATGTTGTGGCCGAGGGCATCGACGTTGACCTGCACGCTGACGTACGGACCGACCGCGACGCGCATCCCCGGGGACCGGGCCGCCAGGTTGTCGCGAGCGGACTCCTTCGCGGGCGGTTGGTCCTCGACCTCGAGGGGGAACTCCGATTCGGGGATCCGGCGGCGGGGGGCGTCCCCCGCGGCGGCGAGGCCGGCGAGCAAAGCGATGACGATGACCAACCCCGGCCGTGCCTGGAGCGCCACTTCGGGCCCCCTCCGCCGGGAATTGTACGCTGAGCCGGCGCTTCACGCGTTTGCGCTACGCTAGGCGCGAATTCGATGACGACCGGTGGGAAAGAGAAGATGGCGGGCCGGATCACCCTGAGGGTTCCCCGTGTCGCCGCGTTCCTCGTTGCGGCGTGGCTCGTGATCGTCGCGGCGGGGTTCATCGCCGAGTACGCCCGGTACATCGTCGGAAGCAAGTCCCAGGTCGTCGACTACTTCAGCCTGAGCGAAGAGCAAAACGTCCCGTCGTGGTGGTCGTCGTCCCTGTTGCTGGCCTGCTCGGTCGTCCTTGCCGCCATCACGGCCACGAAAACGCGAGCCCGCGGCGATTACAAGACCCACTGGGCGGTGCTGTCGGGAATCTTCTGCTACATGTCGCTCGACGAGCTGGTGGAGATCCACGAGCGGCTGAACGACATCTCTTCGTTGTCTCAGCTTCACGGGGCGCTGTACTACGGCTGGATCATCCCGGCGTCCCTGATCGTCCTGGTGTTCGCGGCGAGCTACCTCAAGTTCTTGTTCCACCTTCCCATGAAGACGCGGGTCAAGGTCGCCTTGGCCGGGGCGCTGTACGTCGGCGGCGCCTTGGGCGTGGAGCTACCGCTCGGCCTGTGGACCGAACGGCACGGCGAGCTGAACTTCGGCTGGGCGCTGATCGACATGGGCGAAGAGTCGATGGAGATCGCCGGGTCGTCGCTGTTCCTGTTTGCGCTGATCGAGTACTTGGGCCGCTCTCGGCCCGACCTTCGCATCGCCATCACGCCGGACGGCGACACGGGCGCCGCTTCGTGACCGAGGCCCGGGTCCCCGATCGGATCGTCACTCGGACCTGGGCGAAGTGGTCTTGGCTGCTCGTGCTGGCGGTCATGGTCGCGCTGAGCCTCGACTATCACTGCCGCCGCCTTCCCACCACGGCCTCCGGGTACTTCGCGCGAGGCCGCGCGGACTACCTTCAGGCCGAATACGAGAGCGCGATCGAGAACTTCACCCGCTCCATCGAGCTCGACCCCAAGGACGCCGAGGGGTACATCTGGCGCGGCGAGGCCCACGCGAAGCTGCAGGAGTTCGAGCAAGCCCGGTCGGATCTGGCCCGGGCTCTGGCGCTTCGGCCGGACTACGCGAAGTCCCACGCGGCGGCGGCCGACGGCCGTGCCGCGGAATGGAACGTGACGGGCGCGATCGAAGAGTTCACGCGCGCGATCGAGCTGGACTCCGAGTACGGGCGCTGCTATCTCGAGCGCGGAAAGATGTACCTCGACGCCAAGCGCTACGACGACGCGGTCACGGACCTCCGCAAGGCCGCCGGCTTGACGATCAACGACTACCGGATCACCGCGCAGCTCCTCTTGTGGGTCGCCCGCGCGCGGGCCGGTGACCGGCCGGGGGCGAACGCCGAGCTCGCAAGCGTCGTTCCGTTCGGCATGATGAAGCAAGACCGGTTCAGGAGCGCCGAGCGCTTCCTGACCGACGAGATCACCGAGACCGTCTATCTCGAGGGCGTCGCCGCGCCCAGCGCCGGCGCGGACGACCGCGTGCACGCGGAAGCGTTCTACCTCGCCGCCGCGAAACGCCTGTTGGGCCACGACGATGCGGGGGCGCTCCCCCTCCTGCGGCGGGCGCTCGACACGGATCCCGACGGCTCGTCGGGCTACGAGCGCGCGCGCGTCGAGCTGGCGGACATGCTGCTCGGCCTTCAGGTCAAGCGGGCGGACGACACGGGCCTCGTCGTCACGTCCGTCAGGCCCGGCGGGCCGGCGGACGCCGCGGGGCTCAAAGCGGGAGGGACGATCTCCTCGATCGGCGGAGCGGCGGCCGACCAGGATGCCTTCGTCGAGGCGTTGGGGAGCGTGGTGCCGGGATCGACGGTCGCGGTGCAGGTCGCCGATGCGTCCGGCACGACGGCAACGCTGGCGCTTGGCGTCAGACTTGACTCTTCCGCACCGACCAGATGAATCCGTCGTACCAGAAGTGCATGAGCGACACGACGATCGTGACGTTCCAACCCAGATCCAGGCCCGACGCGATCGCTCCCGAATCGGCGACCTCGGCCCAGATCCCGTAGCCGAACCCGATCCCCACGAAGAGGGCCAGCGTCGCCCACTTCCCCCACTTCACGTCCGACAGCCGGAACATGTTCATCATCGTCTTCTTCTCGCTCCACCACACGATGCCGAAGTACTGGAACGCGTGGAAGAAGTTCATGATGAAGAACGCTTGCCCGAAGCTGTCGAACCCCCACGTGGTGATCGACACGAGCGCGGTCGACGACAGCAGCACCACTTTCTGGGTCGAGATCTTGTAGCCCTGCTGGTGGTAGCGCCAATACGAGTACAGGTAATAAAGGATGAACGGGACGCCGATCGCCAGGACGGCGTATCGCAGGTACCCCTGCTCCGCATCGATCGTGTCGCCCAGGCGGGCGAACATGATCGCCTTGATCGCCTCGTATTCCTGAAAGTCCTTCGTATGCGTCATCAAGACGACGCCCGCGAAGATCGGCCCCGCGTAGATCAGGAGGTTCAGCAGGTAGTCGAGGCGCCGCCCGACGGAGGCGTCGTTTCCGGCGCGAGCGTCGTAGATGCGCCCCAACCCGAACGTCTGCAAGCTCGAGTGGTAGACGTCCCACCACGTCGCGAGCACGCTCGCGGAGATGGCGACCCATTTCGAGACGCACATCGAGAGGAACAGGACGATGGGCACCACCGTGAAGCGGTACGGGTACATCTCGAAGATCTTCTTGTTCCCGTTGCTCCGGAAGAACACGATGAACAGGTGGGCCATGATGAAGCTGCCCAGGAAGATCGTGTCCGGCGAGCCTTCGTGGCTGAAGATCCGCACCCGCATCGAGGGCAGGTTCGAGAGGTAGACGACCACGCCAAGCACGAAGGCCGACAGCGGGGCGGTGATGAAGAAGATGTTGTCGTAGAGCGGGCTGACGATGTAGCCCTTGGCCTTGACGGCGGCGGACGCATCCGCCTTCACGCCTCCCGTCAGTACCGCAGCCTCCGCCATGATGAGCTTCCCTTGTACTAGACGCGCGTCGATTCCGCCACGCGGATTGGTACGGCCACCCGGCGAAGGTGTCAAGCAAGGCCCTTCTCCCCGTTGGAAATCGCACACAATGCGCCCATGGATTCCGTCGAATCGCGCGGAAGGCGCACGGAGTGGACGCTCGCCGGCGCCGTCGCGCTGCTGGCGGTTCTCCCCTATCTCAACAGCCTGACGCACGGATTCGTCTACGACGACATCGCGATCGTCGCCGAGAACCCTCGGATCCGGTCCTTCGCTTCGCTCGGCGAGGTGTTCACCACCGACTGGTGGAACGGCACGCGGCCGCAGAGCCGCTTGTACCGTCCGCTGACGATGTCGACCTTCGCGGTCGACTACGCCCTGGCGCGGCCCGGGGAGGGCGCATCGCCGGCGGCGGCGATTCCCGACGAGGATGCGCTGCCTTTCCACGTCCAGAACGTGCTCTGGCACGCCGCCGCTTGCGTCGTCTTGTGCGTCATGGTGCTGGAGCTTTTCGGCAGCGCGGGTCTCGCGCTCGCCGCCGCCGCGCTGTTCGCCGTGCACCCGATTCACACGGAAGTGGTCGACGGGATCGTCGGACGCGCCGAGACGATGGCGGCCTGCTTCGCGTTCGGCGCGATGCTGATCGGCTGGCGCGTCGTGCGAGACGATCCGCCGGGAGCGGCCCCGCCGGTCGCCGCGGGAGCGTTGCTGTTCGCGGCGCTCCTGTCGAAAGAGTCGGCGATCTTCGTACCCGTGATCCCGCTCTTCTGGCTCACGGCGCGGTCCCCCGCCGAGCGCCGCAACCTGCTTCGACGCACGAGCTTCCGCCGTCTGCTCGTGTCGCTCGGCGTGGCGGCGGCGGCGTATCTCGCCATGCGCGCCGCGGTGCTCGGCTCGCCCGTCGCCGGCTTCCGGACGGCTCCGGGCACGATCGTCGTCGACAACCCGATCGCCGGGGCGACCGGCGCCGCGCGAGTCTTGACGCCGATCTCGGTCTTTGGAACCGCGGTCGCCAAGCTCGTCTACCCGCGGGTGCTGTCGGCGGACTACTCCTACACCCAGATCCCGCTCGTCGGCGGAATCGACGGTCGCACGGTGGCCTGTGCGCTGCTCCTGGCCGGGCTCGCGGCGCTCGCGCTCCGCCTACGCGCCCGCGCGCCCGCGGCGAGCTTCGGCCTCGTGCTGTTCCTTGTGTCGTGGCTTCCGACCTCGAACCTGGCGATCGTCATCGGCACGGTCTTCGGCGAGCGCCTGCTCTACCTCCCTTCCGCCGGGATCTGCGTTGCCGTCGCCGGCGGTGCTTTGGCCCTCGGGTCACGCGTCAAGCTCGAGAAAGCCGTGCTCGTCGCGATCGCGCTCGTCGTCGCCGCCGGGGCGGCGCGCACGTGGACGAGAAACCGTGACTGGAAGGACACCCTGACCCTGTTCGCGGCGACGGCCGCATCCAGCCCGCGCTCGTGCAAGGCGCTCGATGGCTACGCGTCGGAGCTGTTCACGGCCGGGCGGCCCGCGGAAGCCCGCGCCTGGGCCCAGCGCGCGCTCGCGATCTACCCGGCGTACGCGGGAGCCCACCTCACGCTCGGAAAGACGCTGCGCGTGCTCGCCAACGAAGAGCACGATGCGGGGAAGAGGGCCGAGCTGCGGTCCCAGGCCGCGGAGCACGCGCGGATCCTGGTTGGGCTGTTTTCGGCCTCCGCCGGGGGCGGAAACGGTCTCGCGGATGCTTGGAACCTCGAGGGCAGCCTCGCGCTGGACGACGGCGACGCCGACGCCGCGCTGGACGCCTTCGCGCGGAGCCTCGAATCGCAGCCGTCGTTCGTCCCGTCGCTCGTGGGCTCGGGCGTTGCCCTCGCGCGGCAAGCGGATCGCGAATCGGACGCATCACGCCGCGAATCGCTGCGGCGAGCGGCGGCCGACCGCTTCGAGCGGGCGCTGGCTCTCGATCCGGCGAGTGCTACGGCGCGCGACAACCTCGCGATCCTCCGGCCCGCGGACCCGGCGGCGGCCGCGAACCTGCACGGCCTGCGCGGCACGGCGCTCTTGAAGGAAGGCAAGTTCCCCGAAGCCCTCGCCGAATTCCGGGAGGCCGCCAGGCTCCAGCCCCGCGCGGCGCGCGGCTACCTGGGCGTCGGGACCGCGCTCGCGTCGCAGGCCGATGCGGAGCCCGACACCGCGCGAAAGCGCGCCCTCGCGGACGGCGCCGTCGAGGCGTTCGAGCAGGCGCTCGCCGTCGAGCCGGACAACCCCGACGCGCACATGAACATCGCGGTCACCTACCTGCGGCAGGCTCGTGAGCCCGCGAAGGTCGCGGAGCACTTCCGGGCCTACTTGCGCCTGGTCCCGTCGGCGCCGCAGCGGGCCCAGATGGAAGAGACGATCCGCAGGATGGAGTCTTCCGGCAGGTAGCCGCTATCGCTTCAGTATCTCGGGACGCTCGGGTCGACGTCTTCGGCCCAGGCGAGGATGCCGCCCTTCAGGTTCTTGATCCGCCCCGAAAACCCGGCCTGCTTCAGTCGCCTCACGGCCGCGGCGCTGCGCAGCCCCACCTTGCAGTACACGACCGTCTCCTTCGAAGGGTCGATCTCCGCGGCCCGGTTCACGACCTGCGCCAGCGGGATCAGGATCGTGTTCGGCAGGCGCGCGATCGCGTTTTCGAACGGCTCGCGCACGTCGATGAGCTGGACGTCTTGGCCGAGGTCGATCTTTCGTTTGAGCTCGACCGCGGTGATCTCGTCCGACTCGGGGGCCGCCGGCTCGGTCACGGGCGGACGGATCATGCAGAACTCTTCGTAGTCGATCAGCGCCTTGATCGTCGGATGCGTTCCGCAGATCGGGCAATCGGGGTTCTTGCGGAGCTTCATCTCGCGGAACTTCATCGTCCACGCGTCGAACAGCAGCAGCCGGTTCACGAGCGGCTCGCCGCCTCCCAGGATCAGCTTGATCGTCTCGTTGGCCTGGATCGTCCCGATGATGCCGGGGAGCACGCCGAGAACGCCGCCTTCCGCGCAACTTGGAACGAGCCCGGGCGGCGGCGGCTCCGGGTAGAGGCAGCGGTAGCACGGCCCGTTCGGGGCGCCGAACACGCTGGCCTGGCCTTCGAAGCGAAAGATCGAGCCGTAGACGTTGAGCTTGCCGAGCAGGATGCAGGCGTCGTTGACGAGATAGCGCGTCGGGAAGTTGTCCGT
>Ga0068859_100007771_pt1 | contig 10887 bp, 8 predicted proteins | sample KBSSwiS22_FD_66585 | JGI IMG/M metagenome (GOLD analysis project Ga0068859, IMG submission 66585) | Switchgrass rhizosphere microbial communities from Kellogg Biological Station, Michigan, USA - KBS Switchgrass S2-2 | ecosystem: Host-associated > Plants > Roots > Rhizosphere > Soil ... | reverse complement strand
GGCGGCAGCATGACCAAGGCGGAACTCGTCGAGGAAGTGTCGCGGGTTTCCGATCTCACCAAGAAGCATTCCGAAGTCATCGTCGACACGGTCTTCAAGAGCATCATCGACGCGCTGCACCGTGGGGAGAAGATTGAGCTGCGCGGGTTTGGCAGCTTCAGACTGCGCAAGCGTGAGCCGCGGAAGGGCCGCAATCCCAAGACCGGCGACAAGGTGGACGTGCCGCCGAAGAAGGTGCCCTACTTCAAGCCGGGCAAGGAACTGAAAGACCTCATCAACAAGGAACCTGACGCGTCTCCGGCCCCGCCGGACGCGATGGCAGTCTAGGGAGTCGCGAATCTCCAGTCGCCAGTCTCGACTCGACTGCGACCGGCGGCTCGCGACTCGCGACCCGATGGATCGCCTCTGGACGCCCTGGCGGCTTGCCTACGTGACCAGTAACGCAGCCGGCAATTCCCCATCAGCATCAGAGTTGGGCTGTATCTTCTGCGCGGCCGCGGCCACGCTCGACTCATCGTCGTCGGCCGACAATACCGAGCCGAATGCCCCGGGCGATCTCATCGTCGCCAACGGTCATACCTGTTTCGTCATCCTGAATCTCTATCCGTACAACAATGGCCATCTCATGGTCGTGCCCAAACGGCACGTCGCATCGCTGGCGAGCGCCACCGAAGCAGAGCAGACCGAGTTGATGAAACTCACTCGTTTCGCCGAGATCGCGTTGACCGAAGCCTATCAGCCGCACGGCATCAACGTTGGCATCAACCTCGGGCGCGCGGCCGGCGCCGGTGTCGTCGATCACGTGCACATTCACGCCTTGCCGCGATGGTACGGCGACAGCAGCTTTATCGGGGTCGTCGGCGAAACGCGAGTGATTCCCGAAGACCTCCAGCAGACTGGCGCGCGGCTGCGTCCCATCTTTCAGCGGCTTCTATCAACCCCTAGGGCGCAGCCCTGACGGGCGAAGCTTTGAATCTTTCGTGTGTTCGTGCTTTCGTGACCTAAGCTGAGACCATGGTTCTCGACCTCACCCCTGAACAACAAGCCTTCCGAACGTCGGTGGAGGCGTTCGCGCGCGAGGGGGTGGCTCCGCGGGCGCACGCCATCGACGAGAGCGGCGAGTTTCCGACCGACGTGATCAGGGCCGCAGCGGCGAAGGGTCTGACCGGCATCACGATTCCCCGCAACTGGGGAGGGCTCGGTCTCGATTACGTCAGTTACGTGCTGGCGATCGAGACGCTCGCTCAGGCCAGCGCGACGGTGGCGGTCTCGCTCGTCGTTCATCACTCGCTGGTCGCGGAGCTCATCGCTCATGCCGGCCGCGCCAGGCACAAAGATCAATGGCTGCGTCGCCTGGCCACTGGCGACGCGATCGGTGCGTTTGCGCTGTCGGAGCCGGACGCCGGCACTGACGCTGCTAATCAAACAACCAGGGCCACGAAGACCAGCAGCGGCTATCACATCACCGGACGGAAGGTCTGGGTCGCGAATGCCGATGTCGCCGGTGTCGCCATCGTGTTTGCGTGCACCCGGCCCGGCCAGCGTGGCCAGGGGGTGACGGCGTTTCTCGTGCCGATGAATACGCCCGGCATCGCCAGGACCGCTCGCGCCGACTCGCTCGGCGTGCGAGGGCTCGGCTGCATGGACCTCGACTTCGACATCGAGGTCAGCGACGACCAGGTGCTCGGATCGGTCGATCAGGGGTTCCGTATCGCGATGTGGGCGCTGCAGGGTGGCCGCGTCGGGATTGCGGCGCAGGCACTCGGCATTGGTGAAGCCGCGATCAGCGAAGCGATCCGGTTTGCCAAAGGTCGCGAAGCGTTCGGCCAACCGATCGCGAACTATCAGGCCATCCAATGGATGCTGGCCGATGCCGCCACCGAGCTCGAAGCGGCGCGGATGCTGACCTGGAAAGCGGCCGACGCCAAGGATCGGCAGGAACGGATCCGTCTCGAGGCCTCGATGGCGAAGCTGGCGGCATCGGAAGCGGGCCATCGGGCGGCCGATAAGGCCATGCAGATTCTGGCGTCTGCCGGCTACCGGCGGGGATCCATCGTCGAACGATTGTTCCGTGACGTCCGCGCAGCCGAGATTTATCAGGGCACGTCCGAGGCCCAGCGGATGATTATCGCCGCCGGCATTCTCGCGCAATCCTGACCTCCTAGGGCGGCAACAAACGGAGGACTACGGGTGTTGAAAGACTTCTCCTGGCTGCTTGCGGCGCTGTGCCTGGCCTCTTGCGGCCCCCAGACGACGGCCAAGCCGAGGGACGTCTCGCCATCAGCCCGTCGGGCGCAGGACGTCACGATCATCCGCGACACGTGGGGCATTCCGCACGTCTACGGCAAGACTGACGCTGATGCCGTCTTCGGCGTCATCTACGCGCAGGCCGAAGACGACTTCAATCGCGTCGAGACCAACTACCTGAACGCGCTCGGCCGGCTGGCCGAGGCGGAAGGCGACGCCGAGATCTTTCGCGATCTCCGGATGAAACTGTTCATCGACCCTGAGGAGCTCCGCGCCACATACAACGAGAGCCCCGAGTGGCTGAAGGCGCTGACGACCGCCTGGGCGGACGGCTTGAACTACTACCTCTCGACGCATCCGACCGTCACACCTCGGGTCATTACGCACTTCGAGCCGTGGATGGCCCTCGCCTTCAGCGAGGGCAGTATCGGCGGCGACATCGAACGCGTGGATCTCAAGCAACTCGAGGCGTTTTACGGCGGCCGCTCCGCCGTGACCACGAGCCGGGTCGACGCACCGGCGCGGTTTGTCGAACCGTCGGGGTCCAATGGCATCGCCATCAGTCCTTCGCTCTCCGCGTCGAAGCACGCGCTGCTTTTGATCAATCCGCACACATCGTTCTTTTTCAGGGCCGAAGCCCAGATGGTCAGCGACGAGGGCCTCAACACCTACGGGGCGCTGACGTGGGGCCAGTTCTTCGTGTATCAGGGATTCAACGAGCGCGCCGGCTGGATGCACACCTCCAGCGGTGTGGACAACATCGATGAGTACCTGGAAACCATCGTCAAAAAAGACAACCGGCTTTACTACAAGTACGGCGGAGAAGAGCGTGCCGTCAAAACCAGAACGATTTCCATCCCGTACCGAACCAAGACCGGCCTGGCGACGAGAGGGTTCACCGTCTACAGCACTCATCACGGTCCGATCGTGCGCGACGCGGATGGCAAGTGGGTCAGCATCCGGCTGATGCAGAATCCGGTGCATGCGCTGATGCAGTCGTATTCGCGGACCAAGGCCAGAAGCTACGAGGCCTTCCGCGACGCGATGGAAGCCCACACGAACTCTTCGAACAACACCGTTTATGCCGACGCCGACGGCACGATTGCCTACTTCCACTCGAATTTCATTCCGAGACGGGACAGCCATTTTGACTGGACGAAACCTGTGGACGGCAGCGATCCGGCGACGGAGTGGAATGGCGTGCTCTCGATCGACGAAACGCCAGGCCTTCTCAATCCGCCGAACGGCTGGCTCTACAACTCGAATAACTGGCCCTGGTCGGCGGCGGGACCAAACAGTCCGAAACGAACCGATTTTCCGACTTACGTCGAACGCGGCACTGAGGAAAGCCCGCGCGGCGTCCACGCGTTGCGTGTGCTGAAGGACGCGAAAAACGTGACCCTCGAATCGTTGAGGGCGGCGGCCTACGACAGCTTCCTGCCGTGGTTTGAATCGCGCATTCCCGCGCTCGTCAGCGCCTGGGATCATCTGCCGGCGCGCGATCCGCTCAAACGAAAGCTGTCCGAACAGATCAGGGTGCTGGGGCGGTGGGATGACAGGTGGGCGGCTGACTCCATGGCCACGTCGCTCGCCGTGTATTGGGGCGAAGAAGTCGGCCGCCATGGGGATCATCCATCCGGTCAGCAGATGCTGCAAGCCTTGGCGGCGGCATCCGATCGTCTCGAACGGGACTTCGGCACGTGGCAGACCGCCTGGGGCGACATCAATCGCTTCCAGCGTGTGACCGGAGATATCGTCCAGCCGTTTGCCGACGCGGCCCCGAGCATTCCAGTCGGCTTCACGTCGTCGCGCTGGGGATCGCTGGCGTCATTCGGAGCCCGCACTTTCAAGGGCACCAAGCGGATGTACGGGACGACCGGGAACAGTTTCGTAGCGATCGTCGAGTTTGGCGATCGGGTGCAGGCGAGGGCGATTTCCGCCGGCGGCGAAAGCAGCGACCCGAAATCACCGCATTTCAACGATCAGGCGCTGCGATACAGCACCGGCGACTTGCGGGAGGTGTATTTCTACCGGCCGGATCTCGATGGACACATCGAGCGTCAATATCATCCCGGGGAGTGACGGCGACCGTGGCTGTAAGGATTTAAGGATTTGAGGATTAAGGATTTGAGGATTTAACTTGGCGGTCGATTTTGAAATCCACGTGGACATTGCCGCGTCGCCGGCGCGGGTATGGTCGGTGATGAGCGACATCGAGCGCTGGCACGAGTGGACGACGACCGTCCGGAGCATCCGGCGGCTCGATAGCGGTCCATTGCGGGTTGGCGCGCGCGCCCGCGTTCGACAGCCAAAACTGCCGCCAGCGGATTGGACCGTAACTGCACTCGACGAGGGCCGCGGTTTCATCTGGATCACTCGCTCGCCGGGCGTGACGGTGGTGGCGAATCACCTGGTGGCGCCGGCCGGCGACGGCGCTCACGCCACGCTGTCGGTGCGGTTCATCGGCGTGCTCGCGCCGCTCGTCGCGTGGATGACCGAAGGCCTGAACCGGCGTTATCTGGGGATTGAGGCGGCGGGGCTGAAACGCCGTGCGGAAAATCCGTAGATCTTCACATCCTCACATCGCTTCTCTAAATCCTGAAATCCTCAATTCCTGAAATCCTAATTTCCAAGGATCTGCTTGGCGATTGTCTGCAGCTGCAGATTTGAAGTGCCTTCGTAGATCTGGCCGATCTTGGCGTCGCGATACAGTTTCTCGACCGGATAGTCCTTCACGAACCCGTAGCCCCCGTACAAATTGACGCACAGCGAGGTGACCCGCTCCGCGACCTCGGACGAGAAGATCTTGCACATCGCCGCCTCGGTGAGAAACGGCCGGCCGGCGTCGCGGAGCCGCGCCGCTTCGTACACCATCAGCCGCGCGGCGTGAATCTCGGTCGCCGCGCGCGCCAGCTGGTGCTGGACGGCCTGGAAGTCCGAAACCGCCTTGCCGAACTGCTTGCGCTCGCTGGTGTACTTGATGGTGTGGTCGAGCGCGCCCTGCGCGAGGCCGATCATCTGCGCGCCGATGGCGATGCGTCCCTCGTTGAGCGTCTCGATCGCGGTGCGATAGCCTTTGCCGATCTCGCCGAGCACGTTGGCCCGCGGCACGGCGCACTCCTCGAACAGCAGTTCACAGGTGCTGCTGGCGCGGATGCCCAGCTTGTCTTCCTTCTTGCCGACCGAAAAACCCGGGAAGGTGCGTTCGACGAGAAACGCCGTGATGCCGCGATAGCCGGCGCCTGGATCAATCGTCGCGAAGACGATGAAGAGGTTTGCCTCTCCGCCATTGGTGATCCAGAGCTTGCGCCCAGTCAGCGAAAAGTGATCGCCGCGATCGACGGCGCGGGTGGCGAGCGCGAACGCATCGCTGCCGGAACCGCTTTCCGACAGCGCGTACGCGCCGATGGCGTCCTTGGCGAGTCGCGGAAAGTAGCGCGCCTTCTGCTCGTCGTTGCCCCACCGCTGAAGGGCGTTGATCATCAGCGTGTTTTGAACGTCCACGAATACGCCCACCGACGGGTCAACCCGCGACAGTGTCTCAACCGCCAGAATCGAGTGGAAGAACGTGCCGCCGCCTCCGCCGTAGGCCTCGGGGATCTCGATCGCCATCACCCCGAGGTCGAACAGTTTTCTTATGAGGTCGGGCGGAATCCGGGCATGCTCATCCATCTCCCGGACGAGCGGGCGCACCTCGCGGTCGGCGAAGGCGTACACACTGTCCCGAAACAGCCGCTCGTCCTCAGAAAGAACCGTCAGTGGCGGATGCGGAAGGTCGGCAATCTGCTGGCTCACGGTCGCTGATGTTAGCAGGCGATCGGTCTAGAATAGAAGGCATGAGTAGGCTCCTCCGTTTCCTGGTCGTGATCGGGGCCGTCCTCGCGCTCCTCGCCGGCACTCGCGGCGGATCGATTCCGCTCGGTGCCGCGCAGAACGCCGGCCCCGCGCAAAACTCGGGCGGCGCACAAAACACCGGCGGTGCGCAAAACACCGGTTCCGCGCAGCAACCCGACGCCACGTCCCCGCCGGCTCCTCAAACCAACCCGCAGCAACCGCCCATCTTCCGCACCGGCATCAACTTCGTTCGCGTCGATGTCATCGTCACCGATCGAGCCGGGAATCCGGTTCACGATCTGAAGCCAGGCGACTTTGAAATCACCGAGCAGGGCCGTCCCCAGAAGATTGAGACCTTCAAGTTGATTTCGCTCGACGGCGGTCTCTCCGTCACCGGCGACAAGCCGCGGGACATTCGCACCGATCTCGACGAGGAGACCGAGGCGGCCCGCGACGACGTCCGGCTGTTTGCCATTTTTCTCGACGACTATCACGTGCGCAAGGAAACGAGCATGGCCGCGCGCGGGCAGATCGGGCGATTTGTCGAGACCCAGCTCGGACCGTCCGACATGATTGGCGTGATGTATCCGCTCGAGCCGATTGCCGCCGTGCGCATGACCCGTAACCACGAGGCCGTCGTACAGGGTCTCCAGCAATTCATGGGACGCAAGTACGACTACACGCCGAAAAACGACTACGAAGAGCGGATCTTCTATTACCCGACCGAAACGGTCGAACAGATTCGCAACCAGATTTCGATGTCGGCGGTGAAGTCGCTGATCGTCCACCTCGGCGGGCTGAAGGAAGGACGCAAAGGTCTGATCCTCGTCAGCGAGGGCTACACCAACATCCTGCCCCCACAGCTGCGCGATCAGATGGCGGGTTTCCCCGGGTCCGGCAACACCGCACACAACGATCCTTTCGCTGGAACCGACGGTGTCGGCCGCCAGTCCGCCCTCGAGGAACGCGCGCAGGCATTCGCCAGCTTCGACATGGAAGCCAACCTGCGGGACATCTGGGATCTCGCCAACAAGAACAACGTGGCGATCTATGCGGTCGATCCAAGAGGTTTGGCGACGCAGGAATTTGGCATCGATCAGAACATCAACACCCAGACCGACAGCGCGTATCTCCGATCGTCGCTGGACACGCTTCGGACCCTGGCGCTGCAGACCGATGGCCGCGCCATCATCAACCGCAACGATCTGGCTCTCGGCATGAAGCAGATCGTGCTCGACAACAGCGCGTACTACCTCCTTGGCTACAACTCCACCTTCACCTCGACCGACGGCAAGTTTCACGAGATCAAGGTGAAGGTCAACCGGCCCGGCATCCAGGTTCGCGCGCGGCGCGGCTACTGGGCCTTCACGGCCGACGACGCGGCACGCGCGACGGCGCCGCCGAAGGCGGATCCGCCCAAAGCCGTGGATACCGCCATCGCGGCGATCACGACGCCTTCACGCGCGCGGGTGGTCCGGACCTGGATCGGATCGGAGCGAGGCGCCGACGGCAAGACCAGGGTGACGTTCTTGTGGGAGCCGGTTCCGCGTGCAGCCGGTGAGCCGGCCAGACCGGAAAACGCGCCGGCGCGCGTCTCGATCACCGCCGTGGCGCCTGACGGCTCACCGTATTATCGCGGCAAGATTCCAGAGGGAACGACTGCGACGGCGGCGCCGGCGGGTTCGAAGATATCCTTCGACGCCAAGCCCGGGAAGATGCAACTGCGCCTGTCGGTGGAGAGTGCCGGCGCTGAAGTCCTCGATTCGGAAGTGCGCGAGATCGCGGTGCCAGACTTGACGGCTCCGCAGGTGATGCTCGGCACGCCGGTGGTCTACAGAGGCCGTACCGTGCCCGAGTATCAACGGCTCAAGACCGATCCGCAGGCGCTGCCGACGGCCGCGCGAGAGTTCAGCCGAACCGAGCGCGTCTTTATCCGGGTCCCGGCGTATTCACCGGGAGCGGCGCCGGCGACGGTCACCGCGAAGCTTCTGAATCGCGCCGGCCAGCCGATGGGCGAACTCACCGTGGCGAACCCCGCCGGTCGTGCTGATGCGAAGGACGTCGAGCTCACGCTCGCCTCGATGCCGCCCGGCGAATATGTCGTCGAAATCACGGCTACTGGACAGGGCGATCCGGTGAAGGAACTCGTCGGGTTCCGCCTCACGAGCTGACGCATGCGGTCGATCCTCGCGCTGGTGCTGGCCCTCGCCGCCAGCGCGCCGCTTCCCGCTGCCGAGCCGACGGCAAACGGTTCGACGACGCTCGATGTCGTCGTCGAGGACAGCCGCGGCCGAGTCGTTGACACCCTGACCCTCGCCGATTTTTCCGTCACCGAACAGTCCCGTCCGCTGACGCTCGATGCAGTGCGGTTCGTCCGCCCGGCCGCCAACAACGCCGGCGCAACGGCGGTGCCGATCAGCGCACCAGCGAAGGCGTCGACTTCGGCCAGCGTCGTGGCGATTTACCTCGACGAATTCCATGTCACGCCCGGACCCGCGGCGGACCGGGCGCTCGGCGCAGTGATCCGGTTCGTGAACGAAGACGTCAACGCGGCCGATCAGCTGATCGTCCTCAAGTCTCTCGACTCGCTGCTCGACATCAAGCCGGCCGGCGATCGCGGCGAGGCGGTCAGGAAGCTCGAGTCGTTCGACCCGCGCCGCGGCGATTACCAGCCGAGGACCGCCTTCGAGCGGAACTTCATCGCCGGCACGCCGGCGCGCGTCGAAAGCGCGCGCGTGCAAATCGCCACCTCGTCGCTCGAGGCGCTGGTGACCGAACTGGGCCGGCTGGGCGCCGATCGAACCACCCTCATCGTCCTCAGCGAGGGTTTTACCCGAGGGTCTCGCCGGCGCGGCGACGACTCGCTGCCAAGCCTCGACTCCGTCGTGCTGGCTGCCAATCGCGCGCACGTGTCGATTTATCCGCTCGACCCATCGGACGAGCAGGCGGGGCCTCCCTCAGACGGCGCCACGGACGACTCCGGAGAGCGGGCCAAACGCCGCGATGCGCTCCGTTCGCTCGCCGACGCCACATCCGGTCGGACGATCACAGTCGCCGCAGACCTGACCACCCAGCTGAAGAAGGCCGCTGCGGATTCCCGCGGGTACTACGAGCTGACCCTTTCCAGGGAGCTGGCCCGCGACGGGAAATTTCACGGCGTCGATGTCAGCGTGCGCCGGCCCGGGCTGACCGTCCGTGCCCGGAAAGGCTACTGGCTGCCGACCGAGAGCGAGTCCTCGTGGCGCTCCGCGCTGGCGTCGGCGACGGCGATTCCGCGAGGGGCACTGATTGCCCGCCGGACCAGCCCGCTGATCCGACCGTGGTTTGGCATTTCCAAAACTGCTGACGGCGAGACCGAAATCAGTTTCGTGTGGGAGCCCGCGCCCCGTATTCCCGGCGATCGCAATCCACCGCCACCGCTCGCGCAGGTCGGGCTGTCGGTGATGACGCTCGATGGGAGTCCAGTGTTCGACGGCGTGGTGCTGCCGTTGACGAGCGCGACCGCGGATCCGGCGTTGGGTCGTCAGTCGCGAGCGTCGTTTGTCAGCCCGGCGGGGCGCCTGGTGGTGCAGATGTCGATCGAAGACATCACCTCCCGGGTTGTTGATCATGACGTGCGCGACATCGTCGTGAAGGGGTTCCCCGGCCCGGTATCGATGGGGTCGCCGCAGGTGCTGCGGGCTCGAAACGCACGGGAGTTCAAGGCGATTGCCAGCGATCCCGAAGCGACGCCGGTGGCCAGCCGGCAATTCAGCCGCAGTGAACAACTGCTCATTCGCATCCCGGTGTTCGCGGCAGCCGGGGCGCCGACGGTGTCGGCTCGTCTCGTCAGCGGCTATGGGAGTGCGATGCGCGATCTCACCGTGAGCCAGACACCCTCGAGTGCCAACGACTATCAGGTCGATGTGCCACTGGCCGCGCTCGCCAACGGTGCGTATGTCGTCGAATGGACGGCCCGCACCGCGGACGGCGAAGTGCGCGAACGTGTACCATTCCGCGTTACGCCGTAGTTACCTCTCCGCGCTTCACACTGACAACCGCGCCAGTCCTTCAAACCGATCGATGGGAGGATTCCTGTGTGATCCGACATTGCTGTCAGTTCCGCCTGGCGGAATTCACACGTTTGTCGCTCTTTCACGCCTTCTCACGTCAAGAAACACGGCGATGATTTTGCTCTGGGGCCAATCGGCTTCTCATCCCAGGGTCAAACATGTCCATCATCGGTCGGTCTGCAATTCTTGTCGCCAGCATGATCGTGTTCGCGGTCGAGGTCTCTGCCAGCAACCCCTCGCGGTATCCGCTCGGGGCGGACTGGTCGCCGTCCATTCAAGTCGTGCCGGAACTGCGAATTGATGTCGCCGAGATGCTCCAGCGGTCGCCGACATTTCGCGCGCAGTACCGGCGCATCGCCGAGTCGGGCTCGATCGTCGTCGGCGTTCACATGGATTCCAGATTGTGCGGCTCATCGTTTCGCGCCCGGACGACGTTTCGACGTTACAAGTCGGGATTGATCGTGGTGGACGTGTCGATCGGACCCGGATCGAAGCCGGCGGAATGGATCGCCCACGAGTTCGAACACATCCTCGAGCAGCTGGACGGCCGCAACCTGACCGCGCTGGCGCGGGCCAATGTGAAAGACGTCTGGTTCAGCGGCGGGAATGTGATCGAGACCGGTCGCGCGATCCGGGCCGGCCACGCCGTGCGCGAGGAGCTGACGCAGTCGCACGCGAGTCGGTAAGACAAATTTGTGCACCAGGCAGGGTCATTCATACGAATTTGTATGACCGCTGAATGTCGGCCAGAGGG
>Ga0068859_100007769_pt1 | contig 10889 bp, 10 predicted proteins | sample KBSSwiS22_FD_66585 | JGI IMG/M metagenome (GOLD analysis project Ga0068859, IMG submission 66585) | Switchgrass rhizosphere microbial communities from Kellogg Biological Station, Michigan, USA - KBS Switchgrass S2-2 | ecosystem: Host-associated > Plants > Roots > Rhizosphere > Soil ... | reverse complement strand
TATCGTGCTCAAAATTTTGGGAAGAGTTGGCCGGGTAGAGAGCTTAATTACGACGCAATTGAGGATCGCGATGTCGCCTGCGATTTGGAATGTCAGCGAATTGCCATAGTATTGCCTGAAAATTGCACTATGCCCTCTTTCACCGAAGCCCAACCGAGTATTCCGGCCCTCATGATCAGGAGAGCCATGGCCGACGATGCTCCGGCCATTGTCTCGTTACTGTACGACTCGTTCATTGAATACGAATATTTATATACAGTCGAAGGGTTTGCGGCGACGGTTATTTCCCAGTCCCTGGTAATTGATCGAATGCGCGACGGACCCGTGTTCGTCGCCACGATGAATTCGAAGGTGGTAGGCACTGTGTCGATTGTACCCAAAGGTGAGTCGCTCTACATTCGCGGCATGGCCGTCCATCCCGCAGCCCGCGGACAGCGCCTCGGCGAACAGTTGCTGGGTTACGTTGAGAATCTGGCCAACAGTCAGGGAGCCCGGCGCTTGCTCTTGAGTACTACTCCATTTCTTGAACGAGCGATTCGTCTCTACGAAAGTTTTGGCTTCGAACGAACAGACGAGGGACCGCACGACTTGCACGGCACGCCGCTGCTTACGATGCAGAAGCTTTTGGCTCTTGACTCCTCCTTAGTGGCACAGACTTCAGTCTGTGATTCACTTTGAGAATTCACAGACTAAAGTCTGTGCCACTGCCGATAATCATGTACAATGGCGTCAAAGTTATGGTCGAACTCAGCCACAATCTGGAACCCAGGCCAACCGTCGGCGAAGAGATCGCTAACAGCCTCAGCCACGGAGCCGGATTGGCTTTAGCGATTGCCGCCACGCCGATTCTCATCGTCGCCGCTACTCGTTACGGAACCACCTGGAACATGGTGGGAGTCAGTGTCTTTGCGGTCTCAATGATCTCGCTCTATCTCGCTTCGACGCTTTATCACGCTTTGACTCATGACGGCGCCAAGAGGTTCTTTCGGCTGATGGATCACAGCGCCATTTTCATTCTCATCGCCGGTACCTATACTCCGTTTACTCTGGGTGTGTTGCGCGGGCCGTGGGGTTGGACCATCCTCGGCCTGGTCTGGGGATTGGCGGTGGTCGGGCTGACCATGAAAGCAGTTTTCGGGACGCGTTACCTCTGGGTTTCGGTCGGCCTGTATCTCACCATGGGTTGGTTGGTAGTAATCGCGGCGCCTCAGGTTTTGGCGAAGGTCCCGCTGGCCGGACTCGCATGGATCCTGGCCGGCGGCATTGCCTACACCGCGGGAGTTGGGTTCTTTGCGGCCCATCGAATTCGCTATGCCCACTTTGCCTGGCACCTGATGGTTATTGCCGGGACCACTTGTCACTTCTTCGCGGTCCTGTGGTACTCGTCATAAGCGGGTCAGAAGCCCGACCGTGAGGAAGGGCGTCGTTAGGCCGGCAGAGCTTTTCTCGACGCGCGATTCGGTGGTGGCCTAATTGTAGGGGCGTCCGTGGGCGCCCCGCTTTATTGCCTACGACTTGAGAAGAGCGGGCGCCCACTGAGGGACGCCCCTACGATTAGGGCCACCACCAGACTCTGACACATTCTGGCTTTGGATCGACCTCGGTGATATCATCACTCCCCTTCAGAGCCATGATTGATCGTCGCGAATTACATTTACTGCCCGTCGTCAGTCGCGCGAATCTTTTCGCCGACTAGCACCCCTTCATCAAAAACGGCTTCGCGTCCGGCGCTGAATTTCAGCGTTGGTTGTTCATTTTCAAACACCAGGAGCATAAAAATGATGAGTACCGCCACCCTTTTGAAGAGACCAGAAATCAAGACCGAACTGCCCGGCCCCAAAGGTCGCGCAATTGTCGAAGCCGACACGAAATTCGTCAATCCGGCCTATCCGCGACCGGACTTCAAGCTGGTCGCCGAACGCGGCGAAGGTGTCTGGGTCGAAGACGTCGACGGCAATATTCTTCTCGACTGCAACGCAGGCGTCGCCGTGTGCTCGACGGGTCATTGTCATCCCGAAGTCGTCCGCGCAATCCAGGACCAGGCCGCCCAACTGATTCACATGTGCGGCACCGATTATTACTACGCATCCATGCCGGAATTAGCGATGAAGCTCGACGAAATAGTTCCGGTGCCCAGACCAACCCGCACTCACTTCGCCAACAGCGGCACCGAAGCTGTTGAGACTGCCTTGAAGCTGGCGATGCACGCCACGGGTCGCGAAAAGTTCATCTCGTTCTTCGGGAGTTTTCACGGCCGCACCCTCGGCTCGTTGTCGCTGACTTCTTCAAAGGCGGCGCAGCGGCTCGGCTTCAAGCGTCAGGTGCTCGACGTCGTACACATGCCTTTTCCCAATGAGTATCGCAACCCGTTCAATGCCGAGGATTGCGGCGACGGTGGGGTAGTCCAGGGCGCAATCAACTGGATCGAGAACCGGCTTTTCAAAACGACGACCCCGCCCGAAGAGGTTGCGGCGATTGTGGTCGAACCGGTCCAGGGCGAGGGCGGTTATGTTCCTTCACCCGACGGCTTTCTGCAAGAGCTGCGCCGGATTTGTGACCAGCATGGAATTCTCTTGATTGTCGATGAAGTGCAAAGCGGCATGGGCCGCACGGGAAAGATGTTTGCGCTTGACCACTACGGCGTGAAGGCTGACATCGTGTGCATTGCCAAGGGCATCGCCTCGGGTCTGCCTTTGGGTGTCTGCGTCGCGCGCGCTGACTTGATGGATTGGAAACCGGGCGCCCATGCGTCAACCTTCGGCGGAAATCCGGTGGCCATCGCTGCGGCTCTGAAGACGATCGAGTTACTGGAACGCGAACTGGTAGCAAACAGCGCTAAAGTCGGCGCATATCTCAGACAAGGTTTGGAAAAGTTAATGAGCAAGTACGACTGCATCGGCGATGTGCGCGGCATGGGTTTGATGCTGGGAGTTGAATTCATCAAGGACGGCTCGTCGAAGCAACCTGACCCCGAACTGCGTGACCGGGTGGAAATGGCAAGTTTTCAGCGCGGCCTGATTCTGCTTGGCTGCGGGAACAATTCGATTCGCTGGTCGCCGCCGTTGATTCTCAACCGCGACCACGTTGACGTGGCGCTCGAGATTTTCGACGAAGCCATCGCCGCGTCCATCTAGTTTCGGAGTTCCGCCTTTAGGCGGCCGCCTGTGTCAGCAGCCCGACTGTAAGGGAGGGGCCTTGCAATGAACACATAGCCCTTGCTTACGCGCGGGCTTCTGACACGATTTTCCGGAGTACCCAAATGTTTGAAGGAACCGTTATCTCAATCAACATTACGCCAGTCGTGGAAGGCCCAATTCAATCGGTTAATGAAGTGCGCGCAGTTCCCGGACGGGGCCTCGAAGGCGATCGTTATTTTGATCATCCGCAGCCGGATCCGAGAAAAGAACTTACGCTGGTCGAGGCTGAAGCGATCGAAGCTTTCCGTTCCGAATTCAAGATCGACTTTAACCTCAGCGGAACTCGCCGCAATGTCATCACTCGCGGCGTACCTTTAAACCATTTGGTGGGCAAGGACTTCTGGATCGGCGAAGTTAAAGCTCGGGGACTGCAACTCTGTGAGCCTTGCGCGACCTTGCAGCGGCTTTCACACCCCAAGGTTTTACCGGGATTAGTTCATCGCGGAGGTTTACGCGCGCAGATTTTGACCGAAGGGGTGATCCGTGTAGGAGAAGCCGTAAGGGAGTCTACGGACTAGTTGAATCGGTTCATTGATTCAATGACTCAATGTTCAATGAATCAATTTGCTGAGGTCGCAACCAATTCTGCCTCGATCGATCCTCCCCCGGAATAACTCTCAGGCACACTTATCAGCTGCGAGTTTAACCCGAGGCTCAATCTGTTTTTTTCAAGGAACCTTCCGCTGACCTGCAATTCACCGCTGGGCGGATCGATCAGCGAACCGTGAGTCATCCGCTCAATCGTAATTGTTCCGTCCTTGATCAAACCGGTGGCCGACGATCTCAATGAGCGCTCACGCGAACTGCCACTGCTCACCAGGGCAAATCCGATCGTAACCAGGTCGCCGAGACGCGTGATCTGTAACTTTCCGTTCAGCTGAAACGATTCACTGCGGCCCGTAAAGCCACCCGACAAGTTGAAGCTTCCGTTACTAATTTGATAAAGCTGCGCTCGCTGTTGAAATATTTCTCCCACTGAAAGTTCAACCGCCATCGAGCCTTCCATTGCGAACGACACAAGTTTATAAGGCGAGGTAATTACCTGCGTTGTCATCGCGTCTTTTGCTGGTGCTTTTTCCACGACGCGGATTTTCCCGTTTTCAACGCGACTGATTTCGACGCTGTACCCACCAGTATTTCGCGTTCCCAGGAACGCGGCCACAACCACATTCAAGCGCAGGAAATCCGTTTCCAGCTTGGGAAGACTCGGCTCCATTTTGCGCAGCTTCGCATAAGTTGCATCGTCGCGAATCACCGCTACAAAAGAGTCGGTGATTGAAGACTGAGAACCTTGCGCCAGAGTCTTTAGCTCGCCCGCATTATTGTTTTGATTCTCCACAACTGTCTTGTCGTTCTTGTTCTGTTGCTCGTGACAAGCGGGGACACTGCCAAATCCGATCGCGAACGAGGAAAGCGTTATTAACGTAATCGCCTTAAACATTGCAAGTCTCCGAATATTTCATGGTGCAAATAATCTGCCTGAGGTAGAACGCCCACGGCATCGAAACCTACTTAGCTCGCCCTGTTGGCCAATCGGTCCCTTAGGCGGTGTCAGGATCCCATTTCTTGCATGGCATTGCGATCCGAGCACCGCGGCCAGGGAGAAAATTGAGATTGTTAGATAGATTAACAAGCCTGGCATCTCGACTTCGAAGCGTCTGACCTTTTAGAACGCAATACGAAGACTCGAGTTGCATTAATTAGAGCCGATAACGGACATGCTTTCTTAATTCTTCATCCTCAACCTCGATATTTTGCAGACGCAACATCACATTGGCATTTAAGTCCCAACCGGCACGCTCCCCAGCCTCCAATTTCACTGTGCCGGCCGCCGCAATCATCGCCGCGTTGTCTGTCGAAAGATGCGGCGAAGGAAAATAGACCGGGAGACCCAAATCAGCGGCCGTAGCGCTGGCCGCTTCGCGCAGGGCGCCGTTACAGGCAACTCCGCCGGCGACGATCAAAGTCTTCGGATGATACTCTTTCGCCACCCGTTGCATAGTCGTAACCAGTGATCGAATAACTGTCGATTGAAAACTGGCGGCCAGATCCTTGATTGGCTGAGAAGGTTCACCGCCGTTCTGAATCGGCTGCAAACCGGACTCGCGCACGTGCCTGGTGACTGCGGTCTTCAATCCGCTAAAACTGAAGTCGGGACGATTGTCGCCCATGCGCGGCAAGGCAAACTTGACCGCGTTCGGATTCCCTTCCCTCGCCAATCTTTCGATCACTGGCCCACCCGGATAACCGAGTCCCAGCATCTTAGCGACCTTGTCGAACGCTTCGCCGGCAGCATCGTCGCGGGTCCGCCCCACGACTTTGTACTTGCCGGGCTCCGGAACAAAAAAGAGATTCGTGTGGCCACCGGAAACAATTAAAGCCAGCGCCGGATGTTCGACCGGCGGGTTCTCAAAACAGACTGAATAGATGTGGCCTTCGATGTGATTCACCCCCACCAAGGGCTTGCTCAAGGCAAAAGCCATTGCCTTGGCATACGAGACTCCGACCAGCAATGAACCTACCAGGCCCGGCCCATTCGTAACCGCGATGCCGTCGATCTCGTTCTGGGTGAGGTTCGCCCGCGTAAAAGCCTGTTCGACTATGGGCACGATTTTGTCGAGATGCTCACGTGAAGCCAACTCCGGCACCACGCCGCCGAATCTTTCGTGCGTCTTGATTTGCGAAGCGATTACCGACGACACAATCTCCCGGCCGTCGCGCACAACTGCCGCCGCCGTCTCATCGCAGGAAGTTTCGATTCCGAGTACCAGCATTTACTTAGTCAGTAGTCCGTTGTCAGTTGCCATTGCAACGATAACGCTCAAGAGTTCTCGGCGCAAAGTCGACACGGTTTGGCGGTAAAAGTCCTTGCGAAAAAATTCTCGAGCACGCGTGAACTCGCAAAGCGGCTTTGCCGCAGCACATGGCGGTAAGGCTATGCCTTACCGAGAATCGGGCTTACCTGATTTTGAGGCTGCGCCTCTGATGTTTTGAGGCGGAGCCTCGAAAAGAACTTAATCGAGCTCCCGGAAAGGCAGAGCCTTTCCGCCATGTGCTGCGGCGAAGCCGCTGATTTAGAATGCTCATGACTTTTGAGACAAAGCGCCGACACGCCGATAAAAGCTCAAATGTGTATCACCCTGCTTCAGCACCCGGTAGCGCTCAAGCTCACCAAACTCCGCCGCTAATTCCCTTTTCTTCCGATGCTCGACCACCATCAAACCGTCTTCATTTAACAAAGACGCGGCGTTCTCGCCGACATAGTTCAAAACAGTTTCATAGTCCGCCGCATAGGGCGGATCAAAAAAGATAACGTCAAAGGACGGCGAGCCCTGCTTCGCGAACCGTTCGAAGAACTTCGCTGCTTCAGACGAAACGACTTCGAACTCTTGATCATCGATCTTCAATGCCTCAAGATTGTCTTCAATCAATGCATACATCTTTCGCGACCGATCGACAAAGGTAGCGTGCGCCGCGCCACGCGACAGTGCTTCAATTCCTACTGCTCCGGAACCGGCGCACAGATCCAAAAACCTCGCGCCCTCGATTCGCGGCGCCAGAATATTGAACAAAGTCTCACGCAGACGATCTGAAGTCGGCCGCGTCCCGAGCGCCGGCGGGCTCTTTAGTCTTCGTCCACGAAATTTGCCGGCGATGATGCGCAATGAAGTCACTGACCGCTATGTCAACAGCCGGTCCAGGGCCTTGAAACTAATTCGTAAAAACTGCCCGAACGTGCAACAAAATCAGGACGAGGCACGTTTAAGCTTTGTCACCCAGATATACAGATCGCTCTTAGCTAAAAACAAGGAGTCCATCATGAAACGGTTGAAGCTTACGCTGGCTCTCGGTTTTGTCGTGATGATGTCTGTCGTTGGAGCCTGCGCTCAGACCCCGGCAGATGCAGCCGCCATCAAACAAACTGCATTAGATTACATCGAAGGTTGGTACGAGGGGAACGCAGAGCGAATGGAGAAGGCGCTGCATCCTGACCTGGCGAAACGCATTGTCCGCACCAACCCACAGAACAATCGCAGCTCCCTCGGCCAGATGAGTGCGATGTCACTGGTCCAGGGAACGCGGGCCGGTGGAGGTAAAGATACTCCGAAAGAAAAGCAGCAGAAGGATGTGACGATTCTGGATGTTTTTGAGAACGCAGCCAGCGTGAAAGTCGTAGCGTCTGAATGGATCGACTATCTGCACATCGCGAAATTCAACGGCCACTGGGTGATCGTAAATGTGCTTTGGGAATTGAAGCCGGTGAAGAAACCGTAGCGCTGGGCGCAACAACGGCTCAGGTTAAGTACGAAAGCTTGACTGGTCCTCGCACGCGGTGAAGTTTTGGAACGTTCCGCGAGCAATTGGAAATGCTGCAAGCGCTGAACTGCGAATATGGGCAGGGGCACTTCTTCTCAAAAGCACTCACCGTGGAATGGGCAGCAAGTCTGTTGTTCGCGAACGCCAGCATAGGCCTGGCTCAGGCGGGGTTGCAAAACTCGATGCCTGCGCCGATTTCGCTCGCGACTCAGTGAGTAAAAGTTTGCGCTGCGGAGCAAAGCAATAGACAGGATTTACATGATTGACAGAATTAGAGAAAGGATTCGTTTCATTCTTAATCTTGTCAATCCTGTTAATCCTGTCTGTTGAACTCACAAATGACCGCCGTCGCTTAGCTTTTTCACCCCACCGCCGCCAGCTTCAATCGAACGTCGCCCTGCAGACGCTTGATCAACTTCGCAGCTTCAGGCGATGACTTCGCCTGATTGAAATAGATTTCGGCCTCTCTCCGCGCGGCTTGCAGGATCTCGAGATCGCGAACCAGATTTGCTATCCGGAACTCTGGCAGGCCCGCCTGGCGCGTACCCATCAACTCACCCGGCCCGCGAATCTCTAAATCCTTTTCGGCGATCTTAAAACCGTCATTGGTTTCTTCCATAATACCCAGCCGCTCGCGGGCAACATCCGTCTGTTTATCAGAAGCCAGCAGCACGCAATAGCTCTGCTCGGCGCCGCGACCAACGCGTCCACGTAATTGATGCAGTTGCGATAAGCCAAAGCGCTCGGCGTGCTCCACGACCATCACTGAAGCGTTGGGAACGTCCACGCCTACTTCGATCACGGTGGTTGAAACCAGAATCTGAATCTCGCCTTTGACGAAGCGTCGCATCACTTCTTCTTTCTCTTCCGGCTTCATCCGGCCATGAAGCAAACCGACTGAGAATGCCGGAAAGACTTTGTCGCGCAGGTACTCGTAGCGCTTCGTCGCATCGCGCAGGTCCATCTTCTCTGATTCTTCAACCAGCGGGTAGACGACATAAATCTGCCGGCCGGCTCGCACTTCGCGCGCCAGAAGTTGCTTTACTTCTTTTCGATCGTCCGCATTGTCGGCAAAGACTTTCGTCACAATCGGTGTGCGTCCGGGCGGCATCTCGTCAATTATGGAAACGTCTAAATCTCCGTAGACGGTCATCGCCAACGAACGCGGAATCGGTGTCGCTGTCATCACCAGGACATCAGGATTCAAGCCGCGGGCGCGCAGTTCCGCCCGCTGCATCACCCCAAAGCGATGCTGCTCATCAATCACTACCAGGCCGAGATTCTTGAAACTGACACTTTCCTGAATCAAAGCATGCGTCCCCACGACGGCATTCACTTCGCCGCTGGCCATCGCCTGATGCAGGCGCTTCTTGTCGGCAGCTTTCAGCGATCCGGAAAGCAATTCGATTCGATAGGGCGACTTCGCGAGCATGCGCTTGAGGTTTCGCGCATGTTGTTCGGCGAGGATCTCGGTGGGGACCATCAAGGCGCTTTGATAATCATTTTCCATGGCCGTCAGCATCGCGATCAGCGCCACAATCGTTTTGCCGCTGCCGACGTCGCCCTGCAAAAGGCGGTTCATGGGCGCTTCGGTCTTCATGTCGCGGAAAATTTCCTTGACGACTTTGCGCTGAGCTTCGGTGAGTTTGAATGGCAGCACCGACGCAATCCTCTTCTTGATCGCATCGTCTATTCTGATTTTGGCGCCTTTGCTTTCCCTGATCCGCTGGCCGCGCTTCAGGGCCAGACCGAGAGCCATCCAAAACAGCTCTTCGAATATCAGACGCCGGTGCGCCGGACTACTGGCATTCTCGAATTCATCAAGGGGCGCTTTATCAGAAGGAAAATGGATTTCGCGCAGAGCCGCGCTGCGACTTATCAAACGCTGTCTCTTAATCAGATCCCCGGGCAGCGTTTCCACGATCGCCTTGTCGGGAATTGCGGTCAACGTCGCATGAATAATTTCCCTTAACTGTTTTGGCCGGAGATCATTCAGGCGGCGATAAACAGGGACTCGGCGGCCAACATGAATCGCCTTGAGAGTGGGATCGTCGTCTGTTTCAGGAGGCGCAGGCTCAGCCGAGGTCGCTCGAGGTTCTTTTGCGGCGGTCATCGGCAACTGCTCTTCCGCAGACGGCAATACTTCAATCTCGTCCGGCTTATGCAACTTCAGCGAAAACGTCCGTCTGGTTGGATCGTTTTCCCATTTGCCAAAGGCAATGAACCGGACCCCACGCTTAAACTTCTTTTCATAGCTGTCAATAATTTGGGGAGCACTGGGTCCCGAAAGGAACGTCCAGACAACCACATCTTTACCGGTGCGCTCACGATCCGTCGCGGAAATTTCGAAGATGTAAAGTCTGCTCCGATATGACCGCCATCCGCGAACGGGGCGACCCTGGCAAAGCTTCACAAACAACTCGAGCGATGCCTCCAGGCCGTCCCTGAGATCGCGAATCCGTGCGAGGTTCGATCGATCCTCGTAACGCATTGGCAGGTAATAAAGGAGATCTTCAACAGTGACGTTATTGATATCCTTCCCGGTGGAAATTCCGGTGATGCCCAGCGCCAATTTGCGCGCGGTTTGTGGGCCCAGCCGGTGAAACCCGCGATTCGGCAAGTCGAGAAGGCGAGTCTCGACAGAGATGGAGGACTCTGTTGGCATCTGGTCGCGATTCTAGCATAGGACAATCAGTCACAGTTTTTAGCAAGGAGTGTTTACGGAACAGCAAATGAACGATCTTCGTTTTAAGGTTTTAGCAGGCCGGCGGTACGCACGCCTCTGGCGTGCTTGCGGTGACATCGATCGTTTCTTGCCCAGCACGCCAGAGGCGTGCGTACCGACCCGGCTTGGTGAATTATGATGAACGACTGGGAATCGTTAATCGATCGAAAGATTCGCGAAGCGATGGAAGAGGGCGAATTCGACGATCTCTCGGGCAAGGGCGAACCTATCGATCTTACCGAGAATCCCTTTGAAGATCCCGGCTGGCGCATGGCCCATCGGATGCTGCGCCAGGCTGGTTTCGCTCCCGCCTGGATTGAGGAGCGCAAAGACATCGAGGCAGAAATTGCCGCCGCCAGAAATGCCCTGGCTCGCATTTGGATGGTATTGCAGAATGCGCACCATACCGAAAATTCCCATTCGGCGGAAGTGAGATGGCGAAAGGCTCTGGAAGATTTTCGGTTGAAGTCCGCAGAAATAAACCGGCGCATCCAGACCTGGAATCTGAAAACGCCGGCTATTGGTTTTCATCGGAATGTAATTGATTTCGATCGCGAGATTGATCGAGTAACCAATTAACCGGCGGCCATCGTCGCGGGCGCACAGAACTTATCGAATGCTTGCGTCAACTCGTTGGCAATCTGCTCAGG
>Ga0068859_100007768_pt1 | contig 10890 bp, 17 predicted proteins | sample KBSSwiS22_FD_66585 | JGI IMG/M metagenome (GOLD analysis project Ga0068859, IMG submission 66585) | Switchgrass rhizosphere microbial communities from Kellogg Biological Station, Michigan, USA - KBS Switchgrass S2-2 | ecosystem: Host-associated > Plants > Roots > Rhizosphere > Soil ... | reverse complement strand
GCGCGCCGGGAGCGAAGTAGGAAGCCACGACGTCGTCGTAGAAGGGTGCGAGGACGTCGCCGAGCGGCGTGACGTGTGCGACGTGATAGGTCCATGCCGCGAGCACCCCGCCCTCGCGCAGCACCCGGCGCGCCTCGTCGTAGAAGCGCGAAAGGTCGAACCAGTGGACCGCGGCCGCGGCCGTGACGAGGTCGATCGAGCCCGGCGCGAGCCCCGACTCCTCGGCCGTCCCGAGCCGGTACGCGACGCGGGGATGCGGCCAGGCGTTTTCCAGCTGGCGCGCGCTCACGTCGCTTCCGATGACGCGCGCGAAGTGCGTCGCCAGGCCGACCGCGGCCTGCCCGTTCCCGGTCGCGACGTCCCAGGCGATCTCGCGCGCCGGGCTCACCCCGGCGAGCCACGCGAACAGCTCCGCGGGGTACACCGGCCGCGATGCCGCGTACTCCGAGGCCATCTTGGAAAAGTCCGGGACGTCCACCACGTCAGCTCCGCTCCCGGCGCAGTGTATCGATCGACACCGCGATCGCCACGGGATCGGCACCGCGCATCTGCCAGAGCAGCACGATCGCGATCGCCCAGGAGACCGCGACCATCGCCCACGCGACGAGGGGCGCATCGAAGGACAGCGGGTCCACGGGTCCAGGCGGCGCAAGCGGAACGAACGTCGTGTTGTTCACCGCGGCGTGCATCAGCATGGTCAGCAGGAGGCTGCCCCCGGTTTTCCAGTACAGCCACGCCATCGCGATGGAGACCGCCATGACCCACGACAGATAGAGCGGGAACGAGTGACCGTCGCTGCCGCTCCCCGGAATGAAGAACAGAGGCAAGTGCCAGAACGCCCAGAGGACGCCGAGGAGGATCGCCGCGGCGCCGAGGCCGATGCCCTGAGCCAGCCGCGGCAGCGCGTAGCCGCGCCAACCGATCTCTTCGCCCGCTTGAACCCACGTGGAGACGAACAGGGCGCCGATCATCAGCGGCAGGGATTCATCGCCGAACTCGGGCCATCCTCCCCGGACGACGCGATGGATCGAAGCCGCCAGCAGCTTCGTCGCCGCCATGTAGAGGAGGGCGAAGAGGTAGTAGCGAGCGCCCACCTCCCACCGGCCGATGCGCGCCAGAAGGCGCCCGACACCCGCGCGCCCCTCGGCCTGCGCGGTGAGAGCGAGCGCGACGATCGCGGGCGCGAACACGCCGAGCAGGAAGACGGGGCGGCCGGGGCGGAGACTCGCCGGAGCCAGCCACGCCGTCCACGTCAGTGCGAAGGTGAGGACGAAGAAGGCGGCGAGGCGGATCGTCAGGACCCGCCCCAACCGGGGAGGCGGCTGGCCTGCTTGACCCACTTCGCGAGCTGCGCCTCGTCGAGCTCGTCGTCGACGTGGATGTCGAGATAACGCACGTCCTTCTGCTTCGACGCGCCCGGCGGGAGGGGCTTGAGCGACGCGCCGCGAAAGAAGCCGACCTTCACGTACTTCGCGAAGCAGTGGAAGCTGAGAAACCAGCCCCGCCCCTCGACCCCGTAGAAGGGCGAGTTCCACTTCACCGCCTTGCGCACGCCGGGGACGGTGCGCGTGACGATCGCGTCGAGGCGCCGCCCGACCTCGCGCTTCCCATCCGGCATGGCCGCGATGTACGCCTGCACCGGCGCATTCCCCTCCGCCTTCGCGATCCGGGGATTGCCGCCCGAGAGCAGGCGCGGCTTCTTCGTCACTTGGAACCGTTGAAGGCGGCGGCGGCGCGGATGAGCGTCTTGAACGCCTTCTCGTCGATCTTCTCCCCCTCGTGGACGTCGATTGCGCGCCGCGTGTTCCCCTCGAGGCTGGAGTTGAACAGCTTCGACGGGTCCGGCAGCGACGCGCCCTTGGCGAAGGTCAGCTTCACGGCCTTCTTGTACGTCTCGCCGGTGCAAAGGATTCCGTCGTGCGACCACACCGGCCCGCCCCACTTCCACTCCTCGACGACCTTCGGGTCGGCTTGCCGGATCAGCGCCCTCAAACGCGCGAGCGTCTTGCCCCGCCAGTCGGAAAGCTCCTCGATCCGCTCGTCGATGAGCTGCTCCGCGGACTTGCCCGCGGGCTTCTCGCCCTTCTTCATGTCCTCGTTCCCTCCTTGGCACGGCGCGTGTACGGCAGCACGAACAGGTACAGCCCGCTGAACAGCAGGAGGCCGAGCGGCAGCAGCGGCGCGTAGGTGATCCACGGCGGCGGCAGCTGTTTCCCCTCGACGACGGCCAACGCGATGAAGTTGGCGATCACGGTGAGCGTGAAGGCGATCGACAGCCACCGGTGCGTTTGCCGGATCCCGTTGCTCAAGCTCATGCCGTCCTCCTCCGCCCCAGCGGCGCGCGCCGGCGATCTTACCGCCCCGGGGAGCCGAGCTCGTCCAGCACCTGGAGGGCGAAGACCTCCCACCCGTCGGCCGACAGGGCGATCGGCCGCACGCTTCGGACGGCCCGGATGGCCTCGTCGACGCTCATGCCTTCCGTCTCGCGCAGGTAGTAGGCGAGGAACAGTCCGGTGCGGTCCTTCCCCGATCGGCAGTGAACGAGCACGCTTCGATCGCGCGCGATCGCGCCGAGCGCGAACGAGAGCGCGCGCGGCAAGGCCTCGACGCAGGTTTCGAGATCGCCCGGGCGCGGCGGTGCGGAATCCGAGAGAGGCACCCAGCGATGATCGAGACCGGCCCGGGCCAGCTCATCCGCACGGACAAGCGCGGCGTCGTTCAACGACAGCACGGCGCCGATCCCGCCCGCGGCAAGCTCTCTCGGATCCCACGGCTCCAAGTTCGGACCGCTGCGCCCGCCGATCACGCCCGCTCGGAGCCAGAAGACGTGGCGCACGGCTACTTCGGGATCATGCCGATCGACGCGAGCCAGGTCTCGACGAGCTGAGGCCATCGCGTGATCGGCGCTTCCGTCGGCCGTAACCCGAAGGCGTGCCCGTTTCCCAGGTCTAGTTTCGCTTACGCGAATTCTTGAGCGAGGTCACGCAGCTTCCATCGACCAAGCAGATCTTGCTCTCCCGCTTGAACGCCGCCGGCACCTCATCGTGGCTCCAGTAGAACCCGGGCGGCGTCCTCAGATGCTCCGGCACCTGGTCGTAGCTCCAGTAGAACCCACCGTTAGGCCGCTCGCAGCTCGCGGGCGGCCGCGCATCGAGAACGGCCGAGGAGACGAGAGGACCGACGGTCATCGCCAGATGGAAGACCCCGAGGCCCAACGTCATGCTCATGGCTTCTCCTTGTAGGCCGCCGCCATTTTACGCAACTGTCCCATCACGATCCTCTCGCGCCATCGATCCGGCAGCGCCGAGATGAACCTCACTGCCCTCGCGTCTTTTCCGATGAGATAACGGGTCTTCGGGTGGACGCTCAGCAGCGCCTTTTCGACCACCTTCGCGACCTCGCGCGGGTCGGTGCCGTGCTTGGTCCCCTGATGGACGCGCACCCGCGCGGCACGCATCATCCAGCCGTAGCGCGCCGCCGCTTCGGGGTCCATGCGCGTTTGACGCTCCTCGGCCGCCCGAGCCGACGTGGTCCAGATCGGCGTGGCGATCTGTCCTGGCTCGACGAGGGTCACGTGAACGCCCGACTCCTCGAGCTCCATGCGCAGCGAGTCGCCCAGCGCCTCGAGCGCGTGCTTGCTCGCGGAGTAGGCGCCGACCATCGGCGAGGCCATGAGCCCGGAGATGCTGCTGATGAAGACGATGCGGCCCTTGGCCCGGCGAAGAAGCGGCAAGAACGCCTGCGTGACCGCGATCTGCCCCACGACGTTCACGTCGAGCTGAAGGCGAAGATCGTCCAGCGGCAGGTACTCGAGCGGAGCGGCGACCGCGATCCCGGCGTTGTTCACCAACCCCTGGAGGCCGTCCGGGCAGCTCCGGGCCACGACCGCCGCCGCCTCGCGAACCGCCGCGGTGTCGCGCACGTCGAGGAGGAGCGGCGTGAGGTTGGCGTGCTTCCGGCGCAGGTTCTCCGCGTCGGCGTCCTTGCGAACGCACGCGAAGACGCGATGACCGAGCTCCGCCAGGTGCAGCGCGCAGGCCTCCCCGATCCCCGTCGATGACCCCGTGACGACGAAGCTCTTCATGGGGCGTAACGATACTCCCGGCCGAGCGACGGAGGGCACCCCCGAGGTCTACTCCGCCCGGGCGCGCACACGGCCGCTCCGGATCAACCACCCCAGATACAAGGCGGCCGCGATGTCGTAGGCGGAGCAAAACGGCGGCCACCAGGGCGGCACGCCGGGGTTGGCCACGAGGGAGGCATGGAACAGATCCATCACGCCGTGCCCTGCGAGGGCGAGCGCCGCGAGCCAGAGCGACCGCTTGAACCCCGCGACCGCGACGGCGACGAAGACGGTGCCGATCGCCGCGTCGAGCACGAGCGCGTGCGTCGATTGGCCCAAGACGGCGAAGAACCCGTAGATGCCGGCGATGACGATCATGACCACGGGGTAGAAGGCCCGATCGCGATCGAGGCCGACCACCGTGGCGAAGACGCCCACCGCGAGCGCGAGCACGATTCCGACGACGAAAGGCAGCATGCTCAACCCGCCCGGACGCCGTTCGGCACGGCGCGCTCGGGAACCGCGAGGCAAGGCAGCTCACCGTCGGCGGCCCCGATGTCGAAGAGCATTCCCTCGGACATCTCGCCCATCATCTTGCGAGGCGCCAAGTTCACGACGAAGAGGCACTGCCTGCCTTCGATCTCCCGCGGGTCGGCGCGCTCCTGCTTGAGACCGGCGAGGATCCGGCGCGTGTGATCTCCGAAGTCCACGGTGAGGCGCACGAGCTTCTCCGACTTCGGGACGTCCTCGACCGACACGATCGTCCCGATACGGATGTCCAGCGCCTCGAGCGTGTCGTGCGTGACGACGGGCTTGACCGGCGTTGGTATCAACGACCGCCTCCTTGCCTTAGCATGCCGGCCGAGGAGGGCCGTCATGCGCATCCGACTTACCACGATTCTCGGTCTCACGGCGACGATTTCGCTCGCGGCGGGTGCTCTGCCCGCGTGGGCCGACACGTTCGAGACCCAGGGCGTCACGATCTGGTACGAGGTCCGCGGGAGCGGCTCGGGCACGCCGCTTGTCGTGGCCAACGGCGGCCCGGGGTTCGACCACAGCTACCTCCTCTGCGGCGACGTGTGGGACCGGCTCGCCAAGGGGCGCAAGGTCGTCTTCTACGACCAGCGCGGGAACGGGAAGTCGTCGGAGCTGAAGGACGGGCAGCCGTGCGGGCTGGCCGAGCAGATCGACGATCTCGATGCGCTCCGCGCGCATCTCAAATTCGACAAGATCGACCTGCTCGGGCACTCGTGGGGCGGCTATCTCGTGATGGCGTACGGGGCGCGGCATCCGGAGCGGATCGCGCACCTCATGATCGTGGACTCCGGCGCGCCGAAGATCCAGGACACGCTCTTCCTCTTCAAGAACATCTACCCCGAGACGACCGAGCGGGAGGACGGGCTCGCGTTCGCCGTCGAGCTCGGCGACGAGAAGGCGATCTCCGCGGACCTCCACGAGTACATGTCGATGATCTTCTACTCGCCGCAGATGCGGGACGCGTTCCTCGCGCGCTCGTCGTCGTTCGTCTACCGGCAGAAGGTGAACAAGGCCGTGTGGGGCGACCTCCAGCGGTTCGACCTGAACCCGGAGCTGCCGAAGTTCAAGTTCCCCACGCTCGTCGTCACCGGCCGCTACGACTTCAACGTCGCGCCGTCGGTCGCGTACGCGATCCACAAGGCGATCCCGGGATCCGAATTCGCCGTTTTCGAGAAGAGCGGACACCTCCCGTTCTGCGAGGAGCCCGACGGGTTCATCCAGCGTGTCGAGGGGTTCCTGAAGAAGTGAGCTAGCGGAAGATCCAGTGCGCGACGCGCTCTTCCAGGTCCCCGTAGATGAGCGCCAGGGCGGCCAGGTCGAATGCGGCGTGCACGACCATGGGCGTCCAGAGCTCCTTCCGCCAAGCGTAGACGCCGCCGATCACGAGGCCCGTGACGGCGGCCTGCTCGACTCCGGGAAGCCCCTGTCCGCCGTAGTGGGCGGCCGCGAACAACGCCGCGGAGATCAGCAGCGTGGCGGCGAGCGCGGCGCGGCTCGTCCCGAGCAGCGCGCCGAGCCGTTCGAAGAGGTAGCCGCGGAACACCACCTCTTCGGCGAACGCCGCGCTAACCAGAACGGTGGCGATCATCAGCGGAAGCGCCGCCGTGTTCCCCGCGAGGTAGTGGTACGGCGCGTTGATCGCGGGTGCGCCGAGAAGCGGCATGACCAGCGCCTTCATCACGAGCTTCAGCACGACGCCGAACGCCGACCCGCCCAGAAGCGTCGCCGTCCAGTTTCGCGGCCGCACGAACCCGAGCGCGCGAAACGGCGTACCGGACAGGCGCGCCCAGACCAGGACGAGCGCCGCCGCCAGTAGCGGACCGCCGACGATGGCGCCGGCGAAGACGACGAGGATCGCGAAGACACCCCGCGGGCCGAAGCCTCGCAGCCGAGGCTCAGTCGGCACGGTGAACTCGCGAGCCCAGAATCTCGCACACGATGCTCGCAAGGAACAAGACGGCACCCATGAACGCAGGAGCGAGGTGGACCGGGTTCACGTACCCCTCGACGAAGTGAGTCCCGATCGCGAACCCGAACCCCGTCGTTCCCGCGACGAGCACGGCCTGATGGAAGGCGCGGCTGGGTGGCGCGAACCATCCGCAGATCAAGAGCAGGATGCCCACGGTCGCGAGCCCCCCGCCGAAACCGGCGCGGTCATGCGCGATGAGCGGCACGAGGCGCGGGTTGATGGCGTCGAGCGCTTCGCGCGTGAGGCCCAGGAACCCGAGGTCCTCGGCGACGAACACCTTGGTCGAGCCGAAGTAGAGGATGACGAGACCGGCCACCGTGATCCCCGCACCCGTCGCCAACAGTCCCCAACGTCCCGCGCGGACCAGGATCGATGCCCGTCGGGCGTCCGCGCTCATCAGCCAACCGGCGACTCGCGCGCCGGCACGATTCCGGGCGGCGACCAAGCCCGTGACGAAGACCGGGAGGAGTGCGAGGCTGGCGACTCCGTGCCAGCTGTCGAAGTATCCGTAGCCCAGATACGCCAGGAAACTCCCGAACCCGATCACGCCGCTGACGAGGAAGGCCCACCACGCCCACGCGGCCCCTTCCCGCAAGGGGAACGTTGCGAGCCACACGTAGAGAATCGCGACCGAGATCAGCGTGCCGCCGAACGCGACGCGATCGTGAAACATGAAGTGCACGATCCGGCAGCCCACGATCGTGCACAGGTGCTCCGCGGTCATGCCGAGAAACGCCACGTCGTGCGGAAGGAACTCTCGTCGATACGACAGGAAGATCGCGAACGCCCCCGACAGGAGGAGCATGACGGCGGTCAGCGACAGAAGCGGCCGTCCATCGCCGATCACTTCGCGAAGGAGGCCGCGTTGCTCGTGTGTTCTCATCGCGCGGCGATCACTGCCCTACTCCTCGATCGCACCACCCACCCGCTTCAGATGCATTCGCAGCGTATGGGAGGGATCTCCCTTCCGCGCCTCGAGATACTCGGCGAATCGCAGCTGCGCACGAAGGGACTTTCCGCCCCGGATCGTCTGCGCCTGAGCGCGCTCGGTCGAGAAGATCTTCTCCGCCGTCGCGACGATCCTGCCGGCTTCCGCGATCGGAGCAAACACGACGCCGTCGTCGTCACCGACGACGAGAGACGAAGCATCGACCGAAAACGTCCCGCAGGAAACCGACGCGAGCGCATCGGGATACCGGGCATCCAGCCGGCGTGGGCCGGACGGGCAGCTGCCATAGCTGAAGACGGGAAACTCGATCCCAGCCAGCTCCTCGGTATCTCGGTGCAGGCCCCAGGCGACGATTCCTCCGACGCCCGCGTTCTGCGCTTCGAGGACCGTCAGGTCGCCGATACAGGCTTCGTCGAGGCGCCCGCCGTTGTCGATGACGAGGACGTCGCCCGCCTCCGCGCTCTCGAAGGCCTCGAGGAAGACGTCGACGCTGCCGTAGTGGCGTGCGGGGAGCACTCGCCCCGCAACGCGCATCCCGGGTCGGAGCGGCCTGACGCCAGGGCTCAGCACGTCGTAGCGCACGCCGAGCCTCAGACACGCATCGCAAATCACAGGTGTCGAGAAACCGGAGAACAATGGGCCCAGTTCAACGCTCTTCATGAGGTCCTCGGGGATACGCCGCGCAGATGGACGAGCGCGAGCCCCAGCAGCATGCCCACGCCGACCGAGATCGCCACTTGCGAGAAGAAGACGTTGCCCTGCGGGGATCCGGCCCGGACACACCCGAGCCAAGCGATGCCGCCCAAGAGCGTGAAGAAAATCGCCGCGAGAATTGGGAATCGAATGCGGTCGGCGATGTTGGCGAGCTGCGCCTCTCCGAACACCGATGAAGCCGCCTTCCACACGAGCGATCGGCGGGCGGACGCAGAACGCGTCAAGAGAGCGGCGATCACGCCGAACGCGAAGAAGAGTCCCAAGATCGGCATGGGAAGCGTCTTCCAGAGTGGGAAAGTCTGGTGCGGAACGGAAGCTCCGCCGTAGAGGGCCTCGCCGATGAAGAGCACCCACACCAACGGCGGGATGATGCGTTCAGGAAGCGTCATGCTCGCCTCGATCCCCCGTGGTTATACAGCGAATGGGTGCCTTACCGAAGTCCGACCGCGAGGCGCATGTACGACGCGCGTTCCGACACCGCCGGAACACCGCGGCCCCACAGCGTGAGTGACGTCACCACGACGAGGACGGCGTCCTTCACGGCGCGGAGGATCCGTCCGGACCTCGGCGCTGTCAAACACGAACGCGCTAGGGCGTCGCGACTTCGAGAACGGTGAGAGAAGCGCTTGCGACTTGCCCCGCGATCGCGCCCTTGAGCGTCGTCGTCCCGGCACGTACGGTGCGGATCGACACGGGCGCGCGCTCGTGCTGATACGACCACTTCTCGACGAGGGGTGTTTCTCTGTCCGGGCCGTACTTGCCGAACTGCGGCGTATAGATCGAAAAGGGAATTCCAGGCAGAGCGTGACCGGCCGGGTCCTTGGCCATCACGTTGAAGATCACCGATTCACCAACGTGCACCGTCGCCGACACCGGATCGATCTCGACCGTCCACCCGGCCGGTAGCACGTAGCCCTCTGTGCTCATCTTTTCGTCATCGCGGGTCGCGGTCAGCTTGAAGACACCCGGCGCTAGGCCCGTGACCGAACCATCCGTCGTGATGCGCACGACCTGAGTGTCGGAGGTGGACCACGCGAAGTCCCGTGCGGCCCATCGGGTGGCGTAGCAGTCGGAGTTGGGCTGTTCGCCGATCGTCATGCGAGTCGCCCCGCCCACCAACAGAGGGCGTATCTCGCTCGTCCACACGATGCAGGGATTCTTCGGGGGACGGATGGTTCCGTGGACGCCGAGCTGAAAGCCCCACGGCGCAACGCACGCGATCAGAAAACCCGTCGCCGCCCAAGCACGCGCTCGAGGGCCGGCTGCGCTCTCTCGCCAGGCCGCTGCCGCCTCGCGAGCGAACACCCCTGCGGTCACGAACGGCACGAACCCGAAGATGCCGATGACGAGAGCGAGCCCCATGAGGCTGTACGGCAGAAGGACGACGGCCAGACAGACCCCGAACGTCGCGCCCCCTGCGAGCAGGCCGGCCAGGAGTCCTGAAGGTCGCCGAAGGCGCAACCAGATCAGCAGAGATGCGACTCCCAGGGCCGTGGCCGAATACCCGACGACACGGAAGGAGTCCAACATCGGGGGGCCGAGGTCCATCAAGATGGTCGAGGCCCGAAAGACGAAGGGATCGACGACAAGACACGCGATCGGAAGCAGGGCGCCGAAGATCAGCGTGAACCGAAGCCGACCGCGCCCCTCACTCGCCGTGCGAACGCCCGTAGCGGTCACGGCCGCAGGATCTTCTCGATCGCCTTCCCCTTGGCCAGCTCATCGATCAGCTTGTCCATGTATCGAATCTTCTGCATCAACGGGTCTTCGATGTTCTCGACGCGAATACCGCACACGACACCCTTGATCAGCGCGCTGTTCGGATGAAGCGCCGGCGCCTGGGAGAAGAAGGTCTCGAGGTCGCTCTCCTTCTCGATCTGCTTCTTGAGTCCGGCGGCGGTATAGCCCGTCAGCCAACAGAGGACGCGATCCACTTCCGCTTTCGTTCGCTTCTTGCTCTCCGCCTTCTTGATGTAGAGCGGATAGAGGCTTGCGAACTTGATGGCGAAGACCCGGTCGGGTCGCATCACGCCCTCGTGAAGCGCTTGGCCGCTTCGGCCATCGCCTTGGCGCGCACGACCTCTCGATCTCGCGGCGGCGCCTGGGTCGAGAGGGACTGGATGAGCGTTCGCGCCGCCGCGGACACCTGCTCCACGGCGAGGTGGAACGCCGCCTCGTTCGCGTGCGACGGCTTGTTGAAGCCGCTCAGCTTGCGCACGAACTGGAGCGCCGACGCCTGGATCTCCTCTTCGGTCGCGGGCGGCTCGAAGTTGAAGAGTGTCTTGATGTTCCTACACATGGTGTCCTCTTGGCACGCTACCGTCTCGGCTCGTACCGCAGCACGACCGCGCCGGAGCCGAACTCGACGCGGCTCACGAGCTTCAGGTCGACGAGCTTCGAGAGTCCCGCGAAGAGCGTCGGTCCGTGGCCCGCGATCCTAGGGTGCACGATGAACTCGTACTCGTCGATCAACCCCAGCTCCGCGAGCGCCCGCGGAAGCGTGACGCCCCCGCAGAACAGCCCCCGGCCCGGCTCCCGCTTGAGCCGCCGCACGGCCTCACCCAGATCCCCGCGCACGAGCTCCGCGTTCCAATCGACCCGGTCGAGCGTGCTCGACACGACGTACTTCTTCGCCGCGTCGATCGTCCGCGCGAAGGG
>Ga0068859_100007767_pt1 | contig 10891 bp, 8 predicted proteins | sample KBSSwiS22_FD_66585 | JGI IMG/M metagenome (GOLD analysis project Ga0068859, IMG submission 66585) | Switchgrass rhizosphere microbial communities from Kellogg Biological Station, Michigan, USA - KBS Switchgrass S2-2 | ecosystem: Host-associated > Plants > Roots > Rhizosphere > Soil ... | reverse complement strand
GTTTTCTCGCGCACGCTCAAGAAACGTGGCAAAAAGGGGCTAACCTTCGTTTCTGAAGATGTAGTGGATTTCGTTCGTCGTCTGAAGGAAGAGGACGGCAGAGACATTTGCATAATGGGCGGCGGTGTACTGGCGAAGCCTTTGTTTGAGGCCGGATTGATCGACGAAATCGGTCTCAACATCCACCCGATCTTATTGGGCTCGGGCATTCCTTTGTTTCACGAGATGTCGCGGCAGATCGATCTGGAGTTGGTAAAGTGCCGGCAGCTTTCGAACGGCTGTGTGTTCGTGCTTTTTCGCACCAAACAGGCGCGCTGAGATGTAAGACGCGCAAACTTGTTGCCAAGCGAAAATCCTCGCGTTACCCTTCGACGCTACGAAGATGAGCTAACCTCGCCAAGCTGACGCCGGCGACACTCATACTTTTACGACAATTTGTGGGCAGTACCTTAGGTGAGAGCGGCAGCACGATTCTCAGGCCGGACTACCGCTCTCGGTGGAACGCACAGGCAACACCCACTTTTGCCTCCGGGCATGCGCTCCAAAACTGTATAGATGAAAAGGAGCAGAAATTGATTAAGGCGCGAGGGCAGATCCGCTAGTGAGTCGCGCCCGACTAGTTCGGGCGTATCGGTTGTCCTCTTGGTCGGCGCGCAGTGTAAGTGAAAATACATATAAATTCAAGAGTGCATCTTCGTCAGGAGCTGTGGCCTGATGGGGCGCTCGCGTCGAAACAAACCGTTACTCTTGAGTCAGAAATTATTGGCGATCAGGAAACGTCTGAACATGAGCCAGACGGAGATGGCGCGGGCCTTAGGACTGACGGTCCACTATTCGGCTGTTTCGAACTTTGAGCTTGGCACACGCGAACCCGACCTGCTGGTGGTGCTGCGCTACGCGCGCCTCGCGGGCATAGCGATGGAGATGATCGTCGACGATAAGCTGAGCCTGCCGGAGTAATCTCTGCGGCCTCTGCGTATCTCTGCGGCCTCTGCGTTTGAAAGCGCTATTAAACGCAGAGGTCGCAGAGATACGCAGAGGTTTTTTAGTATGGTGCGCGGACGGGGCGGCCCGGGTGAACGGCGGGTTCAAGCTGGCCATCTCTGACGATGACGACACCGTTCACAATCACAAACTTTATTCCTTCAGCGTACCTGGCTGGCTCCTGAAAAGTTGATCGATCACTGATCGATTGCGGATCGAAGATCGTGAGATCGGCATCAGCGCCTGGTCGAATGCGACCCTTGTTTCTCATTGACGGCACACGTCTCTCGAGTCGTTGCGCCGGCATTAAAGTCATTTTAGTGAGCGCGTCCATCAAGGTCAGTGTGTTCTGCTCGCGCACGTATTTGCCCAGGATTCGTGAATACGTTCCGGCCGTGCGCGGATGACCTTTGCCGTTTTCAAGAATACCGTCACTGGCGATAATCGTCAGCGGGCTCTTGATGGCAACAGTCACAACTTCTTCGGTCATCGAGAAAACAGCCACCATCCCACCGGTTTGACGATACTGAGCAAACGTCTCTTTCGTCAGCCGTTCGCCGGTCGCAGCCCATTGCAGGTCTTTGTAGTCGATCCCAAAAACTTCCTGCCATCCCTCATCGAAAATCGCCGACTTGATATCAGTCATACCCGCGATGTAGGGATAACACTCGGTCGTCACGTCGAGCTTGCGCGACTTCGCTTCAGCGATCATTTGCAGCAACTTCGGCGTTGCTGGTCCACCGGTACTTTGAATGTGAACGACGTGCAGCGGCGCCCCGGTGATTGCCGCCGCTGAGATCACTTCTTCGAGAGCTTGAATACTGCTGCCGGGTTCCTTCACACCCGCATGTCGCATGTGCACGTGACATGAAGCGCCAAAACGCGCCGCAACCCGAAACATCTCCAGGATCTCCCAGCGCGACGCATTGGGCGTGTATTGAATTCCGAAGCCCACCGCCACTGCACCGCGCTTCAAACCTTGTTCGAGACTCCTCTTCATCTCGTCGATCTCAGTATCGGTAGCCGCTCTACGCGCGGCATCACCGGTCGGCAGAAACTTTACAGGTTCGCCCATCGCAGCCATGCGCGCGGCCAGATGCCCGGCGCTCACGCCGAAGTTGATCAGCGACTTCTGTTCGCGTTGCGCATACCAGGCGTCGATGTCTCCGGTGCCGACTTCGAGTTCGAGCGCAGTCGTGACGCCGTCCATCGCTTTGAAGCGATAGTTTTCTTCGTCCTGGCCGTGTTGGTGCAGATCGATAAAGCCGGGCGAGACTACGAGACCGCGCGCATCGATCACGGCGCGGCCGCGAAGTGTATTGGAACTGATTGTTTTGATGACGCCGTTCGAAATGCCAAGATTGCGAACGGAGTCGGATCTCGATTCGGGATCGATCACGCGTCCGTTGAGGATCACGAGATCGTAGACGGCTTGCGAGCTCGGAAAAGCAGGAATCAAGAGAGCGCTAATGATCAAAACAGATCCTGTTAGACCCATTCTCAATCATCGCACCTTTCCGCGCCCTGCGACGCGCCACACTGTCTCCACCTGCTTGCCTCTTACGCCGTAGACCTCATCGTGCATGTTGAGCGTCGTGCAAACGTGATTCGGAATGATGCTGAGCCGATCGCCGACGCGGTAACGCCGCTCGGAACGCGCGACATTCAAAATCCCGTGTTCCTCGGAAAGTCGTTCGACAACTGCCGCGTGATCTTCTTTCACGAGTCCAAAACCGATCCCATCTTCCGCCTGATAACGATCGGAGGAGAACGTCTTCGATCCGCCATCGACGATCGCATGCCCGGATACTGCCGTACTCACAACCGTAACAACCACTGAGAGCGCACAATCATTGAACGAAGCGGCCTGTATCCCTGCCGTGGTTCGATCGTTGAAGATATACATTCCCGGCCGCACTTCATTCACGCCGTGAAACAGGCTGCTTTCATAAGCTGTTGGTGTCGACCCGCCACTGACAATCGCCAGCGGCAACCCGGCGCGTGCGAATGTCTCCAGCGAACGGTCCAGGAAATCATTAACCCCTGCGCGCAACACTGCTCTCTCTTCTGGTCCAACAGTGAAATGTCCCGGAAAGAACATCAACCCTTTGAACTCAAGCCCCGGCAGTTCGGTAATCACCTTCGCCAACGCCAGCAGATCATTCTCATTCCCGAGACCACAGCGACCAAACCCGACGTCCATCTCGATCAGCACTCCGATCGTGCTTCCCTGTCTCGCAGCCGCAGCCGAGATCCCACGCGCCGCTTCTTCTGAATCCAGCGCGACCGTGATCTTCGCTTGTTCCGCGATCCGCGCTAAACGTGTCGTCTTTTCCTCACCGACAATCGGATACGCAATCAAGATGTCTGTGAGGCCGGCATTGAGCATCACTTCAGCTTCACCGAGTTTAGCGACCGTAATCCCATCCGCGCCGCTCCCGATCTGTCGTTGGGCCAGTTCGGGGATCTTGTGCGACTTCGTATGTGGGCGCAGCAGCAGTTTATGCTCACGACAGTAAGCAGCCATGCGCGCCAGGTTCTGGTCCATCACATCGAGATCGACGACGACCGCGGGTGTTTCAAGTTCGGAAATGTGCATGAAATGATTTTACGGCACGATCTCGAGTGGGGCTTCCTGCTTCGACGACTTGCGCGTCACCATGTCTTTGACTTCGATCGTTGCCTGGTAACGACCTGGGGCAAGACTGGCGAGACGCAGGTATTCGGCGAAGGTGAGGTGAGGCACTGGTCGCTCCTGAATATCGGTCAGCACGTAATCGAAAAACTTCGTCGCCGGCTGTCCATCCTTCATCAATCGTACCGTGACGCGCACGAGGGGCTTGCCGGTTTCAGGACTGTTCGCAGCATTGTAAACAGCCAGAAACATGATCAAATTATCCCCAGGCTTAAACTGCCGCGCGGCCGAAGGACGAATCACCTGCCTGGCGTGCACAAACACATCCGGAGGATCCGCCGGGTTGGGTGGCAGTTGACTTACCGCTTCAACGTAACGACTAAGCACCACTGGCGTCGCCGCAAACTCCGCCTCCGCTTCAGGCAACACAAACTGCTCGCGACGCGCCGCGATCTTCCCCGACTGCTTGTCTTTCACGATCAGATCAAGCGTGTATTCACCTGACGCAAGTATTAGATCCTGGCGATAGAAGATGTTGTTGTTGACAATCTGATTGTAGTCGTCGGCGTTGAGATTAACGTCGAAGTTCCCACCCAGGCGCGAAACAACCCGTTCCGAACCCGCCTTCAACACTCCGAGCACCTCAAGCTGTAACAATCGTTTATCGCCCTTGCGCTCAAACTTCACTGCCGCGGGCGGCAACTCTATCGCGAGCGGAACTGTATAGAGTCCTCCGCGCCCCCTGAATTGCGTGAGAGAAACGAACAACGGCAAACCGGGATTCGACTGAGCTTCGTTGAAACTCGTGAGCAGTTTTTTGTCTGCCGGTGATAACAACACGATCTCTTCCGGCGGAATCGCGTAGTAGCCGTTGCGCGACATGATCTGCACGTCCGGCCGGCGCACTTCAATTTTTACTTTGCGAAACGAGCCATCGAAGTTTTGATTGGTGCTGCGATACGCGAGCGTGTAGCGCGCCTGTATCTCTTCGTTGATGCGTTCGAGACCGAGCCCGATGTCGTTGTTGCCTTTGAGAAACTTGCCGCCGGTGTCGCCTGAGAGACGATAAAGAATGTCGTACTCGCGTGCCTGTCCTTCCTGTCTCGCATAGTCGAAAACAGTTTCGCCGCCGACTGCACGAATGCGTTGCTCCTGACTCCCACCCGCGATACCGCCGAGCGGCGTCGAAGGGATGTACGAACCATCGGGCGCCCCAGCGCGAAGTCCGGCGGAGTCGATGATATAGATCGCGACATTCGCGCGGTTTGCGATATCGATCGTGCTCTGCACTTGCCAGTCGAGCACCGCCGGCGTTACGAAGCCCTGTGAAAACAGGACGAGGGTTTTCTTACCTGGAATCGGTCTCAAACCTTCGGCGAGTGCAGCCAGTGCGGCCAGGACGGGACGAGCTTGTTGCAGGCTAAGTGCGGTGCGAAGCTGAATGAATCGCGCCAACACGCGCCGCATGATCATCACTCGCGCCATCGCGGATCCGCCGGCGGGACTGTTGATATTACCTGGTGTCTCAGGAGCACCGTTCAATTCGTTGCGAAGGTTTGAGATGTTCTCGCCGATATCTCGCTGTTCGAAGTTCTTGGAATCAGGAGCGGCGTCGAGATGCTCGAGCGCAGCGATCAATCGCGCCTTGTCCTGAGTGAACGTCTGGACCAACTGCAATCCATGCGTCACGGTTAATACCGCGACCGCATCGGCATCAGTCATCCGTTCGCGGACGTATTTGATCGCGCCTTCACGAACTCGTTTGAGATTCGCAATATCAGTAGATTGAAAGTCGAGTACGAGCGAGACGTAATTGCGCGGTGCGGTTGCCGGAGCTGACGGTTCTACTACATCTGCTCCAAGAGCTTTGCGCACCTCAGTGTTTAAGAGTGGCGCTTCGAAGAATTGGATATTTTGTGGTTGGCCGTTTTCGGTGACAACGAAATCCTCAGCCTTCAGGTCGGAGACGTATTTACCTTTTTTGTCTTTGACGATGACGTCGATGTTTACGAGGTTCGACTTAACTATGACACGTTCATCCTCCTGCGCATGCACGAAGAGCGGCAGCAGCAGCACAAGAAGAATAATCCGCGTAAATCTGTGTAAATCCGCGGCCAAGCTACCCTCTTCCCACACCCAACGCATCCGCGACCCGATTGATGTAGTTGAACCACGAGGCAATGAGCGTTATTTGCAGTATCCCCTTATCATCAAAACCGGCTGCGCGCAACCTTTCGTGGTCGGCGGGGGAGATGCGCGTCGCATCACGAGTGATCTGCACCACGTAATCGAGCATCACTTTCTCCTGTTCGGAGATCGGCGCCTTACGATAGTCGTCTTCGAGTGCGGCTACCAACTCCTGGTCCAATGTCACACGACGCAGAAACTCTGCGTGAGACTCGATTCAATAATGACAACGATTGGTAACCGACACCACCGTCGTGATCATCTCATGCTGGCGTCTCGTGAGAGGCAGGTCCGGCGACATCAACGACCCAAATGTCGCAAACGCATGATACAACGCAGGGGGGATCAAACTGTGAGACGCGACGATCCCCGCTGTCTCGCCGTCGGCGGTTGGATGAACGGGCGTTGCGTATTCGATCGGATACAACGCGCGTTGTGATTCAACTGCATTGCGCACCTCTTCACTTTCATCGACAGCAACCGTCTTGATCCACGTCATTGAGTAGTCCTTCTTTCCACCAAACGCTTGCTACGAAACAGAAACTGATAAACCGGAAAGCCCAACGCTGTTACGGCCACTCCGTAAAACGCCTGTTTTGGGTTGCCACTGCCGAGCAGGAAAAGCGTGAGCGCCATCATCACGAGAAAGACGATCGGCGTCACGGGGTAGCCCGGTGTCAGGAAGCGAACGCCGCTCGAATCGTCACGACGAAATTTAAACAGAGCAGCAACACTTAGCGCAACGAACAGTACAACCACGAACATGAAATACGTCATGATCTCCCTGAAATTGCCGGCGATGACGAGCACTGACGCCAGCAACGCCTGCAAGGCAATGGCGCGCACCGGAGTTTCGTAAGTTTTGTGCAGCGTGGCCACGGAGGGGATGAACAGTCCATCGCGCGCCATCGCAAAGTACACACGCGGCGCAGACATGACCACCGCGGTAATACTGCCGAGCACGGAGATCATTACAATCAACGAAAAGATCAACCCGCCCGCGCGTCCGAATAAGACTTCTCCGGCCTGCGCCGCGAACGTCTCGCCCGACGTGACCTGGTCCAACGGAACGAGGTAAACGAACGCGAAGCTGGTCAGGACGTAAACGATCGTGACGATCGTCACGCCCCACGCGAGTGCGCGCGGCAGTGTGCGACCGGGATTCTTTACTTCACCGGCAAGTTTTCCGAGGTCCCACCAGCCTGCGAACGAAAAGAAAGCTCCCATCACGCCACCCGCCAGCGCGCCGATCAGCGGTGTTGAATTCGCGGGGCGCGCAACGAATGGAGTGAAGTTGGACCAGTCGCCGAGTTGAAACCCGACGCCCCAGAGAAACACAAACGCGAGCAAGCCGAGTTTGAGAAACGTCATCGTTCTTACGAATCCGGCGCCGAGCTTTACGCCGCGAATGTTGATGAGCGTAACGACGATGATCGTCGCGATCGCGATCAGCTTGATGCCTGTGGTCGAGAGCTTGAGAATGTAACCGGAATAGGTAGCAAGACCGACCGCGAGTAGAGCAGTCAATCCCGGATCCATAACCAGAAACGCCATCCAGCCGTACATAAAAGCAACCGCTGGTCCATAAGCCTCACGCAGGTAAACGTAACCGCCGCCAGCCTCGGGATAGCGGGCGGACAACTCGCCGTAACAAAGCGCGCCGCAGAGCGCCATCGCACCCATCGCCAGCCACACGACTAATAACCAAAATGGCGACGCGAGATCTTTCGCCATCCCGGCAGGCGTCAGAAAAATACCGACCGCTATCACCTCGCCAACGATCAGCGCGGCAGCCGTCCTAACTCCAATTTGTCTTCTTAACTCAACCAAATCCGTTTTTAATCCGTATAATCCGCGGCTAAAACGTCACTCGTGCCGCAAACTGAAACGCGCGTGGTCCACCCGCACCAAACACGCCACCGGCGGTCGTGACCGGTTCTCCAAAGCTCGGCACCAGCACATTATTAAACCCCGAATAGTTGACATTCGACACGCCAAGCACGTTCGTCACGTTGAAGAGATTGAATACTTCAGCGATCGGCTCCACCGTCCAACGTTCTCCAATTCGGAACACCTTCGACACTCGCAGATCGAGCGACGAAAACGTGTCGCCAAACTTCAGATCATCACGTACGAGCGGCACGAGAACGCGCGGCTTGAAACCCGTGCTCGCATCCGGATTCGGACATAACGAACCACCCGCCGCATTGATCTGGCGCAGCGCTGCATTCAACTCCGCGCCGGTATGAAACTGTCGCGCACCTGCGTTTCTTTGCAACTCACACACGCGTGAACTGCCGTCAGGCAGCAGGATGTCGATCGGCACCGAAGAAGCAAGCGTCAGGATCGGCGCCACACGTATCGCGCCCGGCAACTCGAACACGCCCGAGAATGAGAAACGATGACGCTGATCGTTTGGTGTTGGACCATACTCCCGGCGCAAGTCATTGGAATCTATTGGGCCATTGGAGAACGGGATCTGATCGTCGTTTGCATAGTTGGCTGACCGCGAGAGCGTGTACGACGCGCGAAACTGGAACGAGTGCGCAAAACGTCTTTCGAAGCTCAGTAGTAACCCGTCGTACTTCGTTCTAACACTCGATTCGAGGTTCTTAACGATCTCTGGCCCGCCAACGACTGGATTTAACGGCACAGTCCCGATGACGCGACCGATAATGAAGTGCGTGCCGATATTGCGCACGTAGTCGGCGCGTAACGCGAAGTTTCGACCAAACTCACGCTGCACTCCGAGGTTCATCTGATGGACCATCGGGTTCTGTAGATCGTTGTCGATGATGTTGATACCACCGGCGCCCGCGCCCGGCAGCACAAATCCCGTGAACGGATTGGCGAGCGTCGGCGCTCCCGGCGGAAACACACCATTCACCGGATCAAAAAGAAACGGCGGCGGAATAAAGAAGAGGTTGCCGGCGCGAACCTCGACCGGCAAAGCGCGACCATCAAGCCCGCGCTCGAGCGTTTGAATCTCGAGCGTCACGCGATCGTAGTAGGTGCCGTAACCGCCGTGAATGCTGGTGTGCTCGTCGGGAGTTGAATAGTTGAATCCGATGCGCGGCGCGAAATTATTTTTGTCGCGGCTTCGCTCTCCGTGGAGAAAGGGCAGGATCAGCGGGTTCAGCTCGTCGGTGCGGCTGACATTTTTGACGTCGGTATCGAGCTCATAACGCAGACCGAGGTTTAGCGTAAGGTTGCGGAGCACGCGCCAGTCGTCCTGAAAGAATGCCGCGAGGTATGTGTTATCAGTGTCAGGCAATATCAACGAACGATCCGGAACGCCGCTGCGCAGCGTCACAGCAAAAAGCAGATCATTATCGTCAACACTACCGTCTCCGTTTCGATCGAAATCAGGAAAGTCTTCAATCAACTCGATGCGGCCCTGCTGAAAGACTTTCAAATCGAGATCCGACTCAACGCGCTGAACTTCGCCGCCAACATTGAATACATGCTTCCCGCGCACCATCGTGTACGCATCGCTAAACTGAAAGCGCCGCTGTTTCGTCTGTTGCGGCACGCGGAACGATGCGCCGTCCTGAATGCTCGGAAACGTGAGTTGTGGTCCAGGCGCAACGGGCAGCGTGTCGTTATGGAAAGTGCTGAAGCCGAAATGAAACTCGTTTACGTCGTTAGGCGAGAAGAGATGACTGTAGTTCGCGAGCAGAGTGTTTGACTTGTTCTCGCTCGTTTGACGTTGCGACGCCGAGCCGATCGAACGGACGAGCGTGCTCGCCGTAATTCCATTCTCACGTTGAAACGAGTAGCGAAAGTTGAAGTTGTCAGCCGGATTGGGACTCCAATCCAATCGCTCGGTCGTCATGAAATCATCGAGCGGCGAGTCCGCGAAACCACGACGAATCGAACGCGTTGCCAGATCTCTCGCGCCCACGAGGACCACGCCATCCTGGTTGCGGTTTTCAAACGAACCGAAAAACCACGCACGGTCCTTCCTGATTGGACCACCGAGAGTAAAAGCGTACTGTTCGCGATCGAAAGGGGGTGATTGGTCCAGGCTGCGATCGAACGTCGCCGGCAAGCCCTGCAGGCTGCTATCGCGAAAGTAAAAGGAACCGGAGCCGTGCAGCTCGTTTGTGCCGGATTTCGTCAGGACATTGATGACCGACGATCCGGACCGACCCAGTTGGGCGGAGAAACGGTTGGTCGCAATCTGAAACTCCTTGATCGCCTCTTGCGAAATATTTTGAATCGAGCCGCCGACAACGTCGTCGTTGGTATCAACGCCGTCGATGATCACGTTTCCGCCGCGTCCCAGTTGTCCGGCGGAGGAGATGACGACGGTGTTCGTCTTGGTGGGATCGAAATTCGGCGCCGGCACGTTGCCGGGAACCAGAAACGCAAGCTCGAGAAAGTTGCGACCGTTGAGCGGTAAACTCTCAACTTCACGCGACTCGATCACGCTGTTGATTAGTGAGCCGCTGTTATCGATCAGCGGCCGGTATGTTTCCAGATCGATGACGACCTTTTCGTTTACGTCGATCTCGAGCGGTACATCCAAAGTAACTGTTTGGCCCACCTTGAGCGGAACTGGAGTCTTCGTAACTTTCGTACTGAAGCCCCTGGCTTCAATGCGTAACTCATAATCTCCGGGCGACATGTTCGAGAAGACGTAGATACCATCGCTGTTCGTCGTCGTCTCGCGTTTTGCCCCTGTGGCCACGTGTGTCGCAGTTATCTTTACACCCGGCACGAGCGCGCCGTGCTGATCAGCGATCGCTCCGGTGAGAGTGGCGTTCGCTGCCTGTTGAGCAAAGATCGGGAGAGGCGCTAAAAAGATCAGCAAACTCAGAAGTGCCAAACGCTTCATCTGGGAGGTCCTTTCAGGTTTTTATCCGCGCTATCAAATTGTTCACCATCTCTCTTGCCTGCGTTTCACTCTTCGCTTCAGCAACAACGCGCACGATCGGCTCGGTATTCGAGCCTCGCACGAGGAGCCATCCATCTGGCATCACAACTTTCACACCATCGCGCGTGTCCAATTGATGTTCCGCAAATTCCTGGCGCACGGTTCTGAGCACGACGGGGATTCGATCGGACGCACACGCGATCTTT